>JAEEGJ010031634.1_pt1 | contig 10225 bp, 7 predicted proteins | sample 8958761 | NCBI WGS metagenome assembly JAEEGJ01 (sample SAMN16246546, study PRJNA631951) | gut metagenome | biome: gut microbiome; feature: rumen; material: RS-attached | host: Bos | place: Iran: Karaj | collected 2018-10 | reverse complement strand
AGCTCTAATGAGACCGTTCGCGCCTAGAATCCATAGAAATATGTGATAGGCGCTCACTCTCGCAAACGCCCTCGGTTAATACCGAGGGCTTTGTTGCTCACGGAATAGGCGCGAGAGCGCCTTCTCAAGCAAAAGCTTTAAATTGTTCCAAGGCGAGTGCAGCGCTCAAGCTTGCTTGAGCATTGCCGAGCCACAGAACAAAGCAACGAAGTTGCAAAACCGCTAGGCAATCGCCTGGCGGTTTTAATTTTTTGAAGAAACCAAAATTATAATTAATCCAATAATAGATACGGATGCCGCAGCAATCCCAACCTTCGTTATTGTTGAAGCGGCCTCTGATTTCGCATTTTCTTCAGCAACACAATCTTCATATTGCGTCTTTTCCGCAGAAATAGCAGAACAATTTGTCGAAGCACATCCTAACAAGTTGCAGCAAAGAATTGCAGACAAAAAAGTAAATACAAAAGACTTGAGCATGGAATGTAATATAAAAACTTTTGTTATATTAAAAGCAAATTAAAAAGGATTTATTAATGTTCAGAAAGTACAGACATATATTTTTTGTTCCTGTCATTCTTTTGATGTTGAGTACCGTTGCCTCGGCAAACAAATGCACGGATGTCTGGTTTACGCCTCTCGAGAATCCCTACCTCAATCCGGAAAGCGAATTTCACATCGATTCTTCTTACTTTAATGAAAATGGAAACGAGTGGACGCATAAATACATCTACGAAGATGGGAAAATTGCACAAGTCCGAGATGAATCCAAGGAAGAAGGCGAAGAAATTCGTATTTTCCCTTTCTACAACGACACGAATGAGACCGCACTAAAAAACAAAGGTATCGAATACATCGTTTCTAAATGCCAAGCGAAAGATACGTTATGTTACCAGGAAAAAGTTTACTCCAATGGTGAATACGGCGGTATAAAGACAACTAAAATTACGCCGAACTATATTACTGTAGAACAGGTTGAAGACAAAATTCATTGGTTCACTGAATACATTTTGACACAAGACTCCGTGATTCAAAAAAGATACTTCGATTACAATACGGATTCCGTTAGAACAAGTCAAAAAATCTATGTTGCAGATCCAAACAATGACAACAAATGCTATGAATACGATGACGATGGCCAAATTAATTATACCCTGTTATACAAACCCAATGAAAAAGGTTATTCTGTAAGTGTTGAAAGCGAAGACTACTTTAGAGAATTCTTCTTTATAAAAACCGAAGAAACATCCTCCATCCGCAAGACACTCAAGCCTGTCAAATTCTCCCCCAGGGCCCGCTACTTCGACCTCCTCGGCCGCTATAAATTCAGCAAGTAAATCCTGGATCCTTCGACTCGTTACACTCGCTCAGGATGACACATCACCACAAATTCATTACACACTCCACATTACACATCTCACACCCCATACCCCAAAGGGCCGCAGGCCCGACCCCATAGCCCACACCCCACATCAATATGCTCTGTCCTCACTGCCACTCCGAATTAAAAGACAACGCCACATTCTGCCCCCACTGCGGGAGCGACAAGAACACCGGCTGGAAAGAAAGCGCTGAATATAGCGACCTAGACCTCCCCGACTACGATGAAATTGTCGAAAATGAATTCGGCGAAAAGAAGAAAAAGACAAGCCCGCTTACGATTGTCGCTGTGGTGATTATCGTGCTTGCGTTTATGGCTGCGATGGTTCTTTAAGCGTCTCTTCCAAGCTCTTGAGGGTTTCTTCGGCCGCAGTGAAGTCATAATCGTCAATCTGATTATGAAGTTTCTGCAAAAGTGAATCCTGTTCCTGCGAGAACATGATCTTGTCGAGCGAATCGAGAATGCGCTTGCAAGCTGTAAGCGAACAAGATTCTACAGCCGACTTGAGTTCTTCAACCGCCTGAGTGAGCTTGCCTATGGCTTCAGGGTCCACACGCTTGATAACAATGGATGCATTCGACTGCTCGGTGGCGATATTCTGCATGACAATTTTCAAGTCATCAATTAAATCTTCAAGAGCCTCAACAAAGGCGTTGTATTCGCTGTAATTCTGCTCCTTCTTGAGTAGCGAATTTTCAAGCATAACACCAAGCGTCTGCACATGATAAGAGCCAATAGTCCCGCAAAGTCCCTTTATCGTATGGACGATGCGCGTCGCTTCTTCAAAATCTCCACCTTCAAAGAATTTTTTGAGCTTGACAGCCACACCACCGTAATCGCGTACGAAGCCCTGAATAATCTTGAAGTACAGGTTCTTGTTATCATTGGCGTGGTAAAGCCCCGCTGCGGCATCGAAATTGCGGACTTTCAGGAACATCGCCACAATGCTGTCATCAGTACCGGCTGGTTTTGCCTCAGGCTCACTTGTTGTCTGCGCCATTGGCATTGAATCAGCTACAGGCAAGTACTGGGCAAGGACATCGTAGAGTAGCATCGGATCAATAGGCTTTGCAATATAAGAATTCATGCCAGCCTTGATACAGTCGTCGCGGTCCTTCTGGAACGCCCTTGCACTCATAGCTACAATCGGCACATTCTTGAAGTACTCATCAGAACGGCTGCGGATTGCCTTTGTCGCATCAAGACCGTTCATGACCGGCATCTGGATATCCATCAGAACCAAGTCGAATGCATTTTTCTTGAGCAGGTCAAGCGCAATTTGGCCATTGGCAGCAACCATAGTCGCAAGTCCCACACTATTCAAAAGCGATACCATCAACTCCTGGTTCATTTCATTGTCTTCAACAAGAAGAATTTTGGCTTCTTTAAAGAAAATCTTATTCTTCTCCGTCTTAACAGCCTTCTGGTATGTCAGCTTTTCTTCGACAGCCTCCTGCATGGCACTTAACAAAGAACTTATCTGCAACGGCTTTGCGACGCAGCTGTTGAATCCGATTTCTGTCGCCAGATGGTAATTTTTCTCGTCAAAGTGAATCGGATGCATCAGGATCTTCGGAATCTTTTTCATGTTAGCCGGAAGGCCCTGCACAAAATCGAATCCATTCATGATCGGCATCTGGTAATCAACTATAAAAAGATCATATGGCGTCTCGCCCGCTTCTTCGTGAGCTTGAATCAAGTCCAAGGCTTCATCAACAGAAGCCGCCTCTTCGACGACGCAGCGCAATTTCGTCAGGTAATGCCTCAGCACATCGCGAAGTCTTTCACAATCATCCACCAACAAGACATTCTTGTTTTTGAATGTCGAAACGGACTTCCACTTGGGTACAGAAGCTTGCTGTGCTATAGGGAGCGTTATCGAGAAATAGAACTTTGAACCCTTTCCGTATTCGCTTTCAACCTGAAGCTCACCACCCATGAGTTCAACAAGAGACTTTGAAATGACAAGTCCAAGGCCAGTTCCACCATACTTGCGCGTAATCGAGCCGTCCGCTTGCGTAAAGGCGTTAAACAGATGCTGCAACTGTTCGCCAGTCATTCCAATACCCGTATCGATAACGCTAAACGAGAGCTTGACATTGTTCCCTAAGACCTGATCCTGCGTTATTCTTAGCGTTATGCTTCCGCTTTCCGTGAATTTGGTCGCATTGTTGATCAAGTTCGTAAAGATCTGAGAAAGGCGCAAGGGATCGCCCATCAGGATTTCCGGAATTTCCGGATCGACATCGACAATCAGTTCAATCGGTCGTCCTGCAATACGGACTTCTGCAAGGGCAGCCACTTCGCCGATCACATCTTGCAGCACAAGCTGTGTAATTTCAAGGTCCTGCTTATTAGCTTCAATCTTCGAGAAATCCAGAATGTTGTTTATGATTCCAAGAAGCGATGTCGCCGCATGGCTAATTCGTTCAATAAATCCAAGCTGGCGTTCATCAAGCTTTGTTTCCTGAATCAAATGCGCCATGCCAATAATGGCATTCATCGGAGTTCGAATCTCGTGGCTCATGTTTGCAAGGAACTCGCTTTTGGCTTGCGTCGCATGTTCTGCAATTTCTCGAGCGGCTACAACTTCAGAAATATCAATCATCGAAAGCATGTAACCGACAATTGCATCTTGCACCTTGAGCGTACAAGCTTCTCCACGGAACCATATATCGGTATGCGAATCCAGCGTCTGGAGCTTAAACGTATCTTTCCAGACTCCCTGTTCATCAAAAGTCTTTTGCAAGGATTCAACAATTTTTTCGGGCATGCCGCACCTCGACATGTTCTGAAGCGATTGTCCAATCACATCCTTCCAGTCAACAACAAGATAATCCGTCAACTGCTTGGACATGTACTTGACTTTGCAGTTTTTATCAAAGATGACAAGAATCGAGTTACCCGCCGAAAGCATGATCGTATCGAGAATCGTGTCTTTCTGGATACCGCTTGTTTCATCCGAGATCAAGAACAGATAGCGGATAGATCCATCATCTTCGACAAGGAACTGGAATATGACTTTCCACCAGGCGTCTTCGCCAGTACAGCTCTTGACCGGAATAATAATTTGCCGTTCGCTGGCATGCATTTCACCGCCTTTCGAGACTTTATATACAAACTTCTTGAACTGTTCCGAACGGAAAAATTTCCAGAGGATTTCGCCACGGACATCGTTGCCGTTATTGAAAAATTCTGCAATGTAGGCACTCGCATGCAAAATATCAAATGTATCATTGGTCAGGACAATTCTAAAATTATCGCTTCCTAAAAGCGTTTCGAACATGGTACTCGAGCTGACGCTTTCATTCAGGTCTTTCTGGATGAAGAACTTGAAAAGGAACCGTACAATGAGCCATGTGAGAAATATCAGAGCCAAGACAACAAGCGCAACAACAAAAATAATGGCGTTCAAGTTTTCCTGGACTTTTGCAACGACCTTGTTTTTCTGGATGACATGAACAACATAGAACGGCGCATTCTTTAACGGCCTTACCATAAAAATAAACTTGCGATTTTCTATGCTCGTCTTTTCAAAGAGCGTTACATTCACGGAGTCCAGCTTATCAATCTGGATATCGTCCTGAACCAGATGCAGAAGCCCGACAACCGTATCCGTAACGATATTGTGCAAATTGGTTTCATACGGGAAATACGTAAACAAGCTGTCGTTCTCGGAACTCACAAGCATCGTGATTCCGCCCTCGGACCGCGCAAACTCGCCCATCAGCTGGCGTACTTTCTGCAAGTCTATGTCAATGGCGACGGCTCCCATAAACGATCGATTCTTTTCCCAAAGCGGGTACGAATACGTGAGGACTCGCTTTTTTGCCGTTTCATTGATTTCAGGACCTGTGATGGCAAGCCCCTTATGCCTGGACGCTTCAAGGTACCAAGTCCTTATGCGGAATTCCTTTTTGCTCTCGTTCAGCTTAAAGTCCCTAGCCGAAACATACTTGCCATTTTGCGTTCCATAGTAAATGTCTACAATAAACGAAGACGACTGCAGATGCTTTTTCAGCACCTTCTTGACGTCAGCCTCTTTTGTATGTTGCAAAATCTTCGGAAGCGGCTTGAACTGCTTTTCCAGTTTAGCGAAGAACAGTTCAAGGTCGATAACAACCTTGTCCTGGAATTTTGATTCGGCAGAACTGTACGAAGATGTAATTAATGTAGACTTGATGAAATTCGAAAAAACAATCACCATCACGATGGTAAACACGAGCATCGGTATGGTGTAAACAAGCGAAATACGCCAACTGAGGTGGCGTTTCTTTTCATTTATGGGACTTGGTGTCAATCCTTACATTCCTCGGAAGAAGAAGTGTCTTTGAACTGCTCGTAAATTTCGGGCAGCTGGTCCGCGATAGCCAAAAACGCATCGACGACATCCGGGTCGAACTGCGAACCACGGCCCCTGATAATTTCTTCAACGGCAACTTTGTGAGGATATGGGTCTTTGTAGGGCCTTTTGGAAACAAGGGCGTCATACACATCGGCGACCGCCATTATCCTTGCGCCTATAGGAATTTCATCTTTTTTCTTGTGGTTCGGGTAGCCTTCTCCATTCCAGTATTCATGATGACCAAGAGCCATTTCGGCAGCGATGCGCACCATCGGGTTATCACGCAATTCCTTTGTTGCTTCCTGGAGAACATCATAGCCCATTTGCGGGTGCTGCATCATGATTTCGCGTTCGTCCTGCGTCAAGGTTCCCGGCTTGCGCAAGATGCGGTCGTGAATACCGACTTTTCCAATATCATGAAGCGGTGCCGCCGTGGCCAAATTTTCAATATATTCCGGAGTGATTGTATCCGTAAACTTCGGATTCTTGCGAAGTTCTTCAGCAAGCCGCTGGACGATAATCTGTGTACGCTTGATGTGTTCGCCCGTTTCCGGATCGCGATATTCAGCAAGAGACCCAAGACTCGTGAGCATGACCTTGAGCGTCTTGCGCAGGTCTGCGGTACGTTCATCGACGAGTTCATGCAGATGGTCTCGTTGAAGCTTTAGCTGAAGCTGGTTCTTGATTCGCAAAGTCACAAGAGCCGGATTGAAGGGCTTCGTAATGTAATCGACCGCACCGAGATCAAGACCAATCTGTTCGCTCTTGCTATCGGCCTTGGCTGTTAAGAAAATGACCGGAATCCCTTGCAGAATATTCTTTTCGCGCATGATTCTCAATGTTTCATAGCCATCCATTTCAGGCATCATCACATCAAGAAGAATCAGATCTGGCTTAATCCTTTCCGTGAGTTCAATCGCCTTTTTACCATTAAGAGCAACACAAACTTCATAATCATTCGATAAAATGCCTTCCAAAACATCAATATTCGTCTTGGTGTCATCAACAACTAATATTTTCAAACGAGAACGGTCCATATTCATAATATACGCTCAGTAATCTATATACAGGAACTCATTTTATTCCATCTAAGTACATAAAATAGACTTATTTTTTTGTGGACAATTTTTCAAAACTTTAAACATCCATGCTTTTTTATTTTTTTCACGGCTGAAATTATATTTATTTTGGTAATTGGTCAATAGATTTTGGTCACTAGTCCTTGGTAAGGAGTCTTTATGAAGAAGTTTGTTCCGCTGGTAGCCTTGTTCGCGCTTGGCGTTCAGGCGCAAGAAGTCGTCGAAATAGCCCCGTTCTGGGCGGCACTTGATGACCTTGAACCAGCAGGCATAAACGACCTTTATAACGACCTGAATCTCCCCGACACCATGAAAAAATATGGCCCGTTCCCAGTCAAATGGGAAAGTTCCGATACACTTTTCCTGGGCCACGACGGCCGCATCAACGGACGATTTGTAGGCGAAAACCATGAAGTAACGCTCACGGCAACGCTGTACGACAACGAAAGTACTACAAAGCGCGCTGAAAAGCGGTCCTTCAAGGTTTCCATTCACGGCTTTGAACCTTACTCCAACTACCTCTTTGCGTATTTCCCGGCAAACGACAACGAAAATATCTATTACGCCCTGAGTAATGACGGCTACAACTTTACCCCCATGAACAACGGGAAACGAGTCGTTGCAGCAGATACGGTCAGTATCAAGAAAGGGCTCCGCGACCCGCACGTCCTGCGCGCACCTGATGGCTGGTTCTATATGGTAAATACCGACATGAAGAGCGCTGAAGGCTGGGCTAGCAATCGCGGCATGGTGCTGATGAAGTCCCGCAACCTCATCAACTGGAAACACAGCACGGTGCATTTCCCGGACAAGTACAAGGGCAAGAACTTTGCCAACGTGACCCGCGTGTGGGCCCCGGAAACCATCTGGGACGCCAATTACGTGAACAAGGACGGGAGCAAAGGTAGGCCACTCGTTTATTATTCGCTGTTGACCAATGACGGCACTATCCCCTACGACAAGGTGTATTTTAATTACGCCAATGAAGACTTTACCGACCTCGAAGGCGACCCGACCCATTTCTTTGACCGTGGCAAATCGACCATTGATATGGACATTGTCTATAATCCAGTAGACAAACTCTATCATGCATTTTACAAGAACGAGGGCGATGGAGGCATCTGCAAGGTGCAGGCGCAGACTTTAACCTCGGAAAACGGCACTAAAGCCCCGACCTGGTACAAGCGTAGCGGCGCATTGCAACAGACGACCGAAGCCGTCGAAGGTGCAGGCGTATTCAAGCTCATCAACCAGAATTCCTGGGTGCTCATGTACGACTGCTACATGAACGGACATTACCAGTTCACAAGCAGCACCGACCTCGAGAATTTCAAGTTCGTGCAAGACACCAAGACGAGCGGCGCTTTCACGCCCCGCCACGGTACGATTCTCCCGATTACCGCTCAAGAAACGGCTGCGCTCATGAAGGTCTTCCCCACGCCAGATTTCGAACCGAAGGTGATTGAAATTCCGGATTCCATCGGCGTCTGCGATGGCAAGAAAGTCGTAGGTCCGTGCAGCCCGACAAAGATTATCCCGTACGTGAAAGTTGGCGATGACGGCTGGAAAGAAACAACCGACTTGAAAGTCGCCAAGGGCGCTACAGTGCAGCTTGGCCCGCACCCGTGGGATGGCAAAATTTGGAGCTGGGAAGGTCCGGACGGGTTCAAGTCCTCAGCCCGCGAAAACACGCTCAAGAATCTGGACGGCACCAAGAGCGGCTATTACACTGTGACGTACACAAACGAAACAGGCTGCAAGAGCGTTAAGAAAATCAAGATTGTCGTAGATGACCCGGACAAGCCGTATGTAGAACAACCTCCGGTAAGCATTGGTAACCGCGAAATGCGCGAAAGCAGCAAGGATTTGCGCCAGAACCGCACCCCCGTCTATTTCGACTTGCTCGGCAACAGGCTTAAAGGCAAACCGAAAAAAGGGATGTTTGTGGTAAGGTAGTTGTTAGTCATTAGTTAAAGCATCGCGGCAAAGCCGCCAAACTGAAACCAATGACCATTGACTAAATGTTATTGACCAATCTATTCAGCTTTATAAACGCATTCACGGGGTCTGCGTAATTCCAGACTCCACCGAGCGAAGCGACTCCGGCAGGCGAAATCTTTTTGAAATCGTCAATCGTATCCGTATCGACGCCTCCCCATAAAATGAGGGAGGCTTTTGCGTTTATGCTTAAAGAAGATCCAAGCGTTTCAACAGGTTCAATCGCCGAAAGCGGCTGCATAATCGGGCCGACGAGAGCGCCCGCCACCCATTCCGGGAGCTTTTCGGCTTCTTCCGCATTTTTGCAAAGAGCAACGCAGTTGATGCGTTTCCAGCTTTCAGGAACCTCGCCCATAAAGCTTTGTGCATCGCAGACGCAACCGCGAACATCAAGCTCTTCGGCCATGTCGGGCGTTCCACGCACCCAGATGCGGTCGCGCAATTCCATCGGGAGGCCAAGTAGCCAGCGGTCGTAATCGTTGAACGTTGCGCGAGCATTGCCTCCTCGCCCGCGCTTGTCGAGAATCAAACGAGTTAAGCCCCGTCGAAACATTTCTTCGATATCGTCGTGTTCAGCAGCAAAATCATCAGGACAAGTATAAAGCCAAAGTCGCATAATACAGTTACTAGTTAATTGTTAGTAGTTACTAGAGATGCATTGCAGTATTTTACAAGTTAGTAATTATTAGTAAATAAGACTTAGTTATCAGAGATTTTCTAGTAACTAGTAACTTCAAACTCTTAACTGGCATATTAACGAGATTTCACACATCTGACGGAGAAGGCAAATTCTTCGTAAGTTTCATCGTACGATACGCTGGAACGCCCTTTTTCGAATACGACATTGTAGGCATTACTTACACGAATTTCGTCACTCGTCCAAAAGTAGGCATATTCATCAAAATCATCTCGTTCCCATACAACCCGATAATTCAGATTTTCCGCCATCCAAACTCGGCCACCAATTTCAACGATCTTGTAGGTCTGCAAGTCGCGAGCGTCAACGAGAATATTCGTGCGAGAAGCCTCGCCTGCCTCAGCGCCCGCCAAAGAATCCGAACACGCACATAGCGCGATTGCTAAAAAGACTGAAACGAATGCCCCTAATAATTCTCTCATACTAATAAAAAAGATAACTAATTACATTAAACTAATACACTAATCCAAAAATCTCGTAACAAGAAATAGCGTCGGCCACAACCTTAAAAGGCGAATGCCGCGACCATACTTGTATGGTCTTGGTTGAGCCGTAAGGTTGGCGCTTGCGTCAGGATGGGTTTAAGTACACCTGCCCTACAAAATTTTTCTATATTTACGCGCGGATTGACGATTTGATGAACAAACCGCCACGGTTAATAACGAGGCACTCGATGGATTTGAAAATACTCCCTCAGCCAGACGATGTTACGTGCGGACCGACTAGCC
>JAEEGJ010031633.1_pt1 | contig 10226 bp, 3 predicted proteins | sample 8958761 | NCBI WGS metagenome assembly JAEEGJ01 (sample SAMN16246546, study PRJNA631951) | gut metagenome | biome: gut microbiome; feature: rumen; material: RS-attached | host: Bos | place: Iran: Karaj | collected 2018-10 | reverse complement strand
TGCGGTCGGAAATCTCGATTTCGGGCGTGCCGAGCCAGGTGCGGATGGTGCGTTCGGCGACGAGCTTCTCGCCGAAGACGCGGGTCTGGGCGATGGTTCCGGTGATTTCGAGGACGTAGCGCGGGCCATCCCAGTAGCAACGGGTGTTGACTTCCTCGGCGGGGATGTGGTCGAAGCGGCCGTGCTGCCCCTGGTGGCCTTCGGCGGTTTCGCAGGGATTGCCGGCGTTGAGGAGACCGCAGGTCGTGAGCAGCCCGGCGGACCATGAACGGAGCCATTCGGCGCCCTGGTCATCGTAGAAGGCGGGCGCGACGGCGCCGTTGGGCGTCATCCACGCGATGGGGAGCCCGTTGTATTCGGCGGGGCCGATGTCGAGTCCCTTGTCGGGGTAGACCGTGAAGGAGAGTCCGCTTCCGTTGCGGACCTCGAATGCGCGCGAGCCGCGTCCCTTGCCGTCGTCGATGACGTAGCGGCGGATGGAGGCGAGCTGGTCGATGCGGCCGACGCGCCGCATGATGTAGTCTTTGGAGAGTGTTGCGATGTCCATGGTGTTCCTTCCTGTTTGACGGTTTGACGGTTGTTTCCTGTTCCCTGTTCCCTATTCCCCGTTCCCTATTCCCTATTCCCTGTTCCCTGTTCCGTCTTGCCCTCGGCAAGACGGACAACGACGGTGCGCTGTGCGGGGGATGCGAGGCGGCGGTTCATTTCCAGCAGGGCTGGATAGAACTCGGGGCCGAGTATGGTGCGGAAACGGTTGGTGCGCGATGTCTCCATGCGGATGACGAGACGGCCGTCCTCCTCGCGCCGCGTGGTTGTGACCTTGCGCCTGATGTGGCCCAGCCCCATGTAGCTCCAGTCAATTTCCGGCGGCATGAGGAGGATCTCCTCGGTCTCCTTCGGGAGGACGATCTCCGTTGTCGAGAAGACATCCTCGGGGGCGGAGGTGCCGAGCGGCAGGGTCCGGCTGTTCGAGCGAAGCGACATGACCGGCGACAAGGATGACATCGTGAGCGTGAGCGTGTCGCCCGTGCGGACTGCGTATTCCGGCGCGGTGACGGAGTACGAGACCTTGGCCGGGTAATTGGTGACGTCAAATTCAAGCGGTCCCGCGGGACGCGCGGCGACCGATATGCCTCCGACGAGCTCCTGGTGGTGGCGGCTGAGTTCCTCGGGCGTCATCTCCTCGTAGACGCGGCGCATGTATGCGGCCCCCGTGCCGTAGGATGTGGTGGCGACGGTGACGCGCGCGTCGCCGTTGGCTTCGAGTTCCGTCGCGGTTGAATAGACGGTGAAGTTGTCAAGGTCGTCGCGCTCCGGGAGGATTGTGGCGAAGGACTGTCCGTCGTTGGCGTCTCCGCCCGTCTGAGCGTCCTCTTCAATTTCGAGGGCGAGGTCGTCCGTTATGCGGTCCCGGGTCAGGCGCAGGGCGCGTGAACGCGACGACGGGGTTATGCCGAGGGTGGCGTACTGGTCGGTGTCGTTGAGGTAGGCGCGGTGCCCCGCCTCAGGTTCGACCGCGACGAGCGGACGCGTGAAGACGCCTGGCGAGGGGAAGGCGTAGCGCGGGTCCTCGGCGGCCCCACGTTCGGTGACGAGCTGCCGCAGCGGGTCGGCGAGAAGCACGTCGGAGTCGAGGCCGATGGCGTCGAGCATCGCGACGAGCAGGGCCGCCCGGTCGAGCGCGTGGCCGTAGCCGTCGGAGAGCGTGACGTCGGCGGGCGAGGCCGCGAGCGGAAGGTCGGTGAACCCCGGTCCGGCGAGGCGGATGTCGCGCGCCACGAAGTCGCGGATGGCGCGGACCTTGTCGGGCGTTGTCGCGAGTCCCTCGCAAAGGGCGCGGGCCTTGGCGCGCGCCTCGCGTCCCGCCTCCGGGGCGAAGGCCTTCTTGAGAACGGCGGCGACGTCCGCGGCGTATGCGGACCAGTCTCCGGCGGAGCCGTAGACGGCGGCTGCGTAGGCGAAGGCCGGCGGGAGATGCTCTTCGCGCGGAAGCGTCTTCGGATTCGAGACCGACCAGGTGCGGACGGTGCGTCCGGCTTTGGTGTCGGACACCTCGCGGACGCCGCCGAATGATTCGGTGCGGATGACCATTCCCGTTGGCGCGTCGACCGTTACGGAGTAGTCGACGATTGGGTCGACGCCCTGAAGCACGGCGGAGAAGCTGAAGAAGGGCGCGTCGCGGCGGGCGATGCGGTACGAGGTGCGGATGACGGAGCCGGTCTCGACGCCGGGCAGGCTCACAACCATCGTCTTGGCGGCGGGGTAGCGGGGGGCGGAGGCGACCCAGCCCTGGTCCATTATGTTGATTTCATGCGGCTGCACGGCGCGGACGACGCCGGCGGCATTGGAGACGGTCGCGTGGAGAAGCTCGACGTCCTGCCAGACGGGGTTGTAGGGGATTGTCATCTCGGAGTGGCTCTTCTTGCCCGCGTAGGTGATGATTTCGCGGACGGTTGTCACGGTCGTGGTCCAGCACGAAGGCGAGATGACGTCGTATCTGACTTTCCTTGAGAGCAGCCTTGAGTCGGCGTTTGCGGCGGCGGAGTCGGCTGGCTCGAAGAGGGCGCGTCCGTCCTTGGCGTGTTCGATGTCGCGAAGCGCCTTCTTGAGTCCGAGGTAGATTTCCGGCGGGTATACTGTGAGGTTGAGTTCGAAACGGCGCTTGGCATGCAGCACACGTGCGCCTCCTTCGGGATCCGCTTCGGCCCCTTGCTGGAAGGTGACGCCGTTCGTGGAGAAGGAAATCGTCTCAGGGAGGGCGATGGGCGCGCCGGCGTCCGCGACGGTGATGGAGATGTCCTCCTCCACGCCGCAGGCGGTCTCGGTTTCGAGCGGGTAGCGGCGCTTTTCAAGGCCAGTGGCGCCGATGAGGAAATTCACGTAGCCGAGTGAAGACGAGAACCACGGGAGGTCGACGAGGACGGCGTTGTCGCCCTGCGCGGGGAAGTTCTCCGCGGTAACCGAGAGGCGGATGGAAAGGGGCGTGTCGGTGTCCTGGAGGTCTTCGGGGATGATGGCGAAGTCCTTGAGCGTCGCTCCGGCGATGCGGCGTTTGAGCAGGCCATCGAAGAAGTCGCGCCTTTTTTCGACTGGCAGGCGCGCGAAGTGGCCGCGGTAGACGCTGTCGTTGATGCCCTCGAAGGAGAGCTCGGTGTCGAGGGTGAGCGTGCCGTCCTTGTCGATGGCGCCGGTTGAGCGGGCGCGGAGCATGTTGGCGGAGGCGGGGGTGATGGGGGAGACGTGAAGGTCCTCGCCGTCGGGATGGGCGACGAGGTAGCTCTTGTCGTCGAGGTAGGCGGGGAGGAGGTCGTGGGCGCTCTCGTTCGTGGGGTCCATGAGAATGTAGGAGCCATCAGGATTGCGGACGCCGACGATGGCGTGGTTGAAGAAGGTCATCGGCACTTCGGGGTCGCGCTTCTCGCCGACGTGGATGAGGACGGGATAGCCGTCGATGTCCGCGAGGCGCAGCATGGCGGCCAGGAGGGCGGCCTTGTCGCGGCAGACGCCGTAGCGGTTGTCGAAGGTCATCGAGACGTCATGCGGCTCGTAGCCGGGGGCCTCGGTTTCGGTCGTGACGCCCATGTAGCGGACGTTCTGCGAGACCCATGTGAAGAGGGCGCGCATTGTGGCGGCCGTGGTTTCGTCATTCGGCCCGGACGATGCCGGGCCCTCCCCGGCCGCACCGGGAGGGCCGCGCTTTGTCGCGGCCGCCGCATCCTTGCGGATCTTCGCCACGAGGTCCTTCATTTCCTGCGTCGTTGCGTCGAGATGCGGTTTGCAGAGGTTCCAGTACCACTTGGAGAGGGACTGCCAGTCCTCGGCCGTGCTGAGGAGCAGGCGTTGCGCAACTGTGTAGAGGGGGGGCATGTTCGGTTCCGGGAAAGCCTGCGGGACGTTGCGGATCTCCCATGTGTGGAGAGTGTGGCCGGCCTCGGAGGCCTTGGCGGTGAAATTGGTTACCGTCGCTTCGACAGGCGCGCGGAGGCAGAAGTGGCGGATTGGGCGCTCTTCGGGGGCCGAGACCGTGTAGGTGTAGCGCAACAGGGGCGCGAAGTTTTCAAAGACCTGGTACTCCGCCCACATGTCCGGTACGCGCACCTTGTACTCCGTGCGGCGGAAGGCGAGGCGGACGATGTCGCCGATCTCGAGGCCCGGATAGGAGACGCGGAGGATCTTGTCGTTCGGGTCGTAGATGTTCGAGCGCATGTGCGACGTGTCCGTCATGACGCTTGAGTTGCGCGCAAGGTCGACTGGGCGCACGGATCCGTCCGGCTTGATGATTTCGGCGGCGACGATCTCGTTCGTGGCGTAGACAACGTTGAAGTGGAGCGAGTCGGTGCGGGAGTCGCGCCGGCCCTTTTCGGTCAGGACCTTCGTGTAGGTGTCGTCATATGTCACGGACGTGCCGTCCGGATTGTAGCGGTCGAATGTGACCGAGTCGAGCAGGACGGTGTCGGCATCGGGATACGCCTCCGGCGTGACGGCGGCGGAAGCGGCGAGGATGTCGTCGCGGACGATTCTGCGTACTTCGGCCGGCTGCTCGTCGAGTGAGGCCGCATGCGCCATTGCCACAAAAGCGGCGGCAGTGGCGAAAACAAGTTGGAGGTTCTTTTTCATGGCAATGACATTTAGTTCCAAAAACACGAAAATCGTACCATAAATGTCAAGTTTGGGTCAAGCGATATCGCGAGACAGCGAGACCAGGTGGAAAACGATGGAGAATGTTCTTGACATAAACTGGCGGCTATTGCTAATCTAATATTGGCAATGTATGGGGCGTAGCCCTTGCCTCCTGCCGTTCATCAACGACAATCAGCGAACTGAGAAAGGTTCAAAAATGAAGCGTTTCCCATGGGCCAAGGCGGCCTTTTCATGCGCATTCGCACTTGTATCCGCCACTGCGGCGGCAACTGACTACTATGTCAGCGCGGACATAGGCGCGTCCGACAACAACGACGGCCTCAGCGACCAGACACCCTTCGCCACGATTGACAAGGCGATTGACACCGCCGCAAACGCCTCGGACGTCATACACGTGGCTGAGGGCACGTACGCCACCACGACGCAGTGGGGGCCAAATCTCAAGGCGAAGCTCGTTGGCGAGGGCGAGACGCCGGACGACGTGGTAATCCAGTCCGCCGGCACCTACCGCACCCTCCGCATGGCAGCGGGATCGTGGGTCGAGAACGTCACCATTGTCGGGGAAGGCACATACAAGGCCGACAAGGGTGGCGCGATCGAAATGTCCGGCGGCACGCTGACCAACTGCGTCGTCCGCGACGGCACGGCGAGGAACAACAGCGCAAACACGGAAGGCGGCAACCTCTACGTGAGCGGCTCGTCGCTGGTCATCGATTGCGAGATTTACGGCGGCCACGCCACAAAGCGCGGCGGCAACGTCTATCTGGACGCCGGAACGATCATCGGCTGCGGAATCCACGGAGGCGTAAGCGACAATGTCGGCGGCAACGTTTTCCAGTACAACGGGACGCTTTCGTTCTGCACGATTGACGACGGCACGGCCGTGAACGACGGCGGCAACGTCCGCATGAACGGCAACGGCGCGATGGAGGACTGCGACATCTCTGACGGGGAAACCACGGCGACATCCGGTGACAAGAAGGGCGCCAATGTCTACATGGACAGCTCCGCGAGGATGTCACGCTGCGGTCTTTACGGTGGCGTCCACACCAACTACAACGGCGGCAGCCTCTGCGTCTACAGCTCTTCGGCGCAGGTCGAGGACTGCCTCGTCGAGGGAAGCGAGTGTGGCGGTGTCCTTCTTGGCGGCGGCTCCTACCTCTACAACTGCACCATCGTGAACAACGACAAGTACGGTGTTTGGGCATGGGGCAAAACCCAGCACGTGTTCAACACCGTCGTCTACGGAAACACCGACAACGGTTCCAATGCGGACTGGAACGGCGACCTGCCGACCAATGAGTCAGCAGAATTCCTGAACAACGCGCTTACGGAAGGCGGCCGCTTCTCTTCTGAAGCCTATCCTTCGACCGTTTTCCTCGCGCTTGATACCGCTTTTGCCAACTACGCGAATGGCAACTACCGCCCCTCCGACGACTCGCCGCTCATCGACGCCGGCTGTTCGGACCCGCGTGGGGCGAGCGCTTCCTCGGCGGATTATGACGGCAATCCACGCACCAGCGGCACCGTCGACATTGGTTGCTTCGAATACCAGAAGTCCGACATGACCGTCCGCATCACGGGCGCAACCTACAGTCCCGAGGAGGCCTACGCCCCCGCGACGGTTACGTTCACCCACGTCGTCGAGAATTCGGCCTCGCCAGAAAACGTCGTCTTCACATACAACTTCGGTGACGGCACCACCAATGAAACCACTTCCGTCGCGACCATTTCACATTTGTACGCGAATCCCGGCGTTTATACGGTGACAATTATCGCGGACAACGACTACGCGGACGAAACGGCCACGATGGTCTACGACGACTATGTTCAGGTGGCATCATCCACCATCTACGTCACGCCCGGGAATACGGCCGGCCAGGCCTTTCCCTACAACACGCCCGAAACGGGCTATGCGTCGCTCAAGACGGCGGTGCAGGCGTCGCATGACGGCTACACACTCCTCCTCGGCGAAGGTATCCACGAGACAAGCGACCAGATCTCCTTCAACAAGGCGCTTACACTGCGCGGTCTTGGCGCCACGCCCGACGCCGTGGTTGTCAGTAACACGGTCGCGACGCCCAACACCTACTACCATCGGACGATGGAGGTGAACAATGCCGCCGCGTTCGTGGAGAACATCACTATCGCGAATGGCTGCGTCAGAAACCAGAACGGCGGCAACCTCCGCCTTGTCCTCGGCGTTGTCTCCAACTGCGTCATACGCGGCGGCCTCGCCGTCGCCGACAACGGCAACGCCGCCGGTGCCGCCGTGGAGCTCGCTGGCGCGGGCACACTCACGCACTGCGTCATCTCCAACAATGTTGTGCGCGGAACTTCCAACGAGGGAAGTTCCGCCGGCGGCGCCATCTACTTCCCCTACGGCGCAAAGAACGGGCGGATTTCTAACTGCCTGATCGCCCACAACCGCTATGTTCCGGGCGTCGAAACTATCAAGGCCGGCGCAGCGGGCATTCGCTTCAACGGCGGCAACGAAAATACGCAGATTGAGAACAACACGATCGTCGCCAACACGGTCGAGGGAACTCTTGCGGACGACTCCGCCGGTGTCCACTGCACGACGTGGTCCGGGCGTCTTCGCAACAACATCATCGTCGGCAACTACGAGACGGAGAAGGGACGGTACACCTCCGTCAAGATGGACACGGAGCACGGCACCTTTGTCAACAACGTCACGGACGCCGACACCCTGCCGACCGCCCTCTTCAAGAACTTCGCGAAGGGCGACTTCCGCCTCAACCCCACTGGGAAGGCCTACAACGCCGGCACTTTGTCCGGGCTTGCGCTTCTTCCGTCCGTCGACCTCGCGGGCAAGCCGCGCCAGTTCGGCAAGGCCATCGACGTCGGCTGCTACGAATGCCAGACACAGCCCCGGCTGATCATCGTCGTCCACTAGAACCGATGGTGATTCCATCCGGACAATTCGCAGCCGCCTTTGCGGCGGCGATGGCGAGAAATACCTCCTCCACTCCCGCATTCCCGCATTCCCCCACTTTTCACTCGTCACTCGTCACTCGTCACTCGTCACTTGTCACTCCCCAATGGTCGCCCCCCGCTACTCCCTTGCCTCCCCCGCAGTGCCCTACGGGGCGCTGAGGCATCCATTTATCGACCGCTTCGGCCAGTTCGCCCACGCCGACTGGCCGGAGAAGGTCCATGACGAAGGCGAGTTCGCCCGCGATTTCATCGCCGAAAGCGCCGAGTTGCCCTCCGCACCGTCCACGTGGGACGAATTCGGCGGCTGGCGCGACGGACCCGCGCTTGAAGCCACGGGCGCCTTCCGCGCCGAGAAGCTCGATGGGCGCTGGTGGCTTGTCGATCCCGCCGGACGCCTCTTCTTCTCCTTCGGCGTCGACACCCTCCGCCACTGCACCGACGCCTCCAACGGCAACCGCCACCCCGACTGGTACGAGACGCCTCCGCCGCGCAACGGGATGATGACCTTCACGCACTGGAACCTCCAGCGGAAATTCGGCAAGATCGACTACCTCGCCGATTACTACCGCTTCATGCACAAACGTCTTGCGGGCTGGGGCTTCAACACGATCGGCCGCTGGGGGGCGTGGCGCCTTCCTGCCGCCGGTCGCACGCCCTATCTCCTTTTGCTCGATTCGCCTGCCAAGGCGCCACGACTCCCCGGCACGAAGATCTACGATGTCTTCCATCCAGACTTCGAGACCAAATTCCTCGCGGGTGTCCTCGACCAGGCGAAGCGGGAGCCCGCCATCGCCAACGCCGCCGAAGACCCCTATTGCATCGGGCTCTCCGTCGACAACGAATTTCCGTTCGAAATCATGACGGGCGTGATGATGGCGCAGGACTTTCGCGTCTCCCCGGCGAAGAACGCCTTTTTCGAACAGATTCGCGGAAAGTACCAGTCGCTGGATGCCATCAACGCCGCCTGGGGCACCAATCTCACGACCTGGCCGCAACTCGTCTCGCTCGCCATGCCGCTTCCGGGCGCCGGCTTCGCGGTCGACACCGAGGCTTTCATGCGCGATTGGCTTCGCCGCTACTTCAAGGCGGCGCGGAACGCCGTGAAGGCGCTCGCGCCGAAACGACTTTATTTCGCCGCGGCCTTCGCCGGGATGGAGCAGCCGACGGCTGCCTGGGACGCGGCCTCGGAGTTTGCCGACGTGCTGCTCGCCGATGTCCATGTCCGCGACGCCGAAGTCCTGCGGCCGCTCCGCTCCCTGGCAGCGCCGGAGTGCCCACTTCTGATTGGCGCCTTCACCTTCGGATGCGTCGACCGCGGCATGTTCGCCGCAGGCCCCGTGCGCCTTCAGGACCAGCAGGCCCGCGCCGAGGCCTTGCGCGTCTTCGCACGGGGCGCCATCGAGAACCCGCTCGTCGTGGGTTGCCACTGGTTCCAGTACCGCGACCAACCCCTCATTGGCCGCGACGACGGCGAAGCCTTTGAAATCGGCCTTGTCGACGTCTGCGACAGACCCTATCGCGAGGTGGTCGCGGCCGCGCGGGAGATAGGGGAGGGGATGTATCCCGCGATTCCGTGAAGGGATTGCGGCAAGTTGGAGGGCTGGCCATGAAAAACCTCGTGATCATCTTTATCGTCATCCTCGTCGCAGCTTGGCTGATACAGCGGAAGTTTGGAAATAGCAATGAAGTATCGCATAATCATCTAGAAGATCTAGATAATCTAGAGCATCTAGAAACCCTAGACTCCACTTTGCCGTCGGTGCGGCATCCGGCGCTGCCGGTTGCCGCACCGACGGCACCCGCCTTCTCCTTCTCCTCCTGCACGCTCCGCGCCGTGCACGGCGCGGAGGTGCAGCAGGAGAAGGAGAACGCCGTGCGGCTGCGCATGCCCAGCGCCGAATGGTCGTGCGGACTTCGCCTCGGTCCGCCGGAGGGCCGCCGCTCGCTCGATCTCTCCGGTGCGCGCTTCCTTGCCGTAGATGTCGAGAATCTCTCGCGCGACCGTCAGATGCGCCTCACGATGCACCTCTCAAGCGGCGGCGCCAACTCCGAGGCCGCCGACCACGCTGTCGCCAACTTCACCAAGAACCGCTCCGTCAACACCGGCATAGGCCTCAACCCCGGCGAGAAGGCGACGATGCGCATCCTTTTGCCGCATCCATCCTACGCCTCGCCGGAGGGCGCGCCCGGTCCGCGCCTCATCGATACCGCCCATGTGAACTGCATCGAGTTCCAGTGCCAGTGGCCCTTCGAGGACGAGTTCAAATGGGTCGCCGACTGCCGCCTCTCCAATCTGCGTCTTGAAGGCGCGCCGCTTCCGCCGCCACCCCATGGCGCGGCCTTCTTCCCCTTCATCGACCGCTACGGACAGTACCGCCATTCCGAATGGCCCGAGAAGGTCCATGCCGACGACGAACTCGGCGCGGACCTCGCCCGCGAGCGCAATGCGATTGCCGCCTCGCCGCGACCCGCCTCATGGGACCGTTTCGGCGGCTGGCGCGACGGACCTCAGCTCAAGGCCACGGGCCACTTCCGCACCGAGAAGGTCAATGGCAAGTGGTGGCTCGTCACGCCCGAAGGCCATCTCTTCTTCTCGACAGGCATCGACGTCGTCCGCGACAACACTG
>JAEEGJ010031631.1_pt1 | contig 10227 bp, 6 predicted proteins | sample 8958761 | NCBI WGS metagenome assembly JAEEGJ01 (sample SAMN16246546, study PRJNA631951) | gut metagenome | biome: gut microbiome; feature: rumen; material: RS-attached | host: Bos | place: Iran: Karaj | collected 2018-10 | reverse complement strand
ATTCTTTCAGCAGGTCCCCATAGGTTGCGATGGTCAGGTCGTCCTCTCCCGTCATGGAATAGGCGATCGCGAGCCTGTCCTTGTACCAGTAGTTGCCCGGGTCAAGCTCAGCGGCCTTTTTCAGGGCAGTCTGGGCTTCCTTGACATTCCGGTTGTAAAGATGGCAGAGTCCAAGGTAGTAGTATGCAGCGTCGTTCTTAGGGTCAGCAGAAAGGATTCCTTCAAGTATGGACATGGCCTCCTTGAATTGCTGCCCTTCCATCGCACCGATTGCGTCGATCAGTCTTCCTTCAACCGTTTTTCCGGCTTTCGTATCCTGTGCATTGGCGCTTGCGGCCGCGAAAACGGATGCCGCAACCATCAATGATGCAATAATCCTCTTCAAAATCATCTCAATCTAGTTAGCCGGATAGACCTGATGCAAAAATAGTGCTTTTATGACAAAAGACACTTATCTGCCTCCTGAGAATCCGCCTCCTGAGAATCCTCCACCACCTCCGAATGAGGTAAAGCCACCGCCTCCGCTCCATCGGGTAGTTCCGGTGCTGTGACGGGCGGAATAGTTGATAGCACTCTGGTTGAAGTAACGGGAAGTGTCGCCGAAAGTGTTCCAGATAACTACGGGGGTAACTTCCTGCATCTGAGCCATCTGTTGTGACAGGGTGAAGTACTCGGGACAGACCTTCTTGAAATCCTTGTAAACCTGGTCGGCAATGCCGTAGAGGGATGCGAAGATGAGGTAGTTGTTCCAAAGCTTGACCTCTACGGTACCTCTGTCCTTGATGAGGGTGAAATCCTTGAGGAACTTTTTCAAGCCAAAGACTTCCTGCACGTCAGAAGGCTGCATTGTCTTGAGGGTTTTCCCATCAGGAATCTTGTTCTGCCAGTTGTATATTCTCTTGGCATTGCGGTCAGCCCATCTCCTGAGCTCTTTTTTCTGAAGGATCTCGTCATTCCCGGCAGCTTCCTTGAAGAATTCGAAAAGCTCGGACTCCAGGGAAAGGTCCTTGTCTGAAACCGAGTCTGTCGGAAGTTCCAGCTGGCCTATCTTGAATGCTACATTGCTCCCGGACTGGGGAACTAGGCTGAAGGCTCCCCTGTAGAAGAGACGCATCATGTATGCGGCAATCAGGTTTTGGTTCTCGGTAATCGTCTTTCCTGAGAAGGCTCTGAGGATATTGCTGGCCTCCCTGAGGTCGCCGCCGACCGGAACGTCCCTGAACCAGGAGACATCCTTCATCTTGCCGCCGAGCAGTTCCTTCTTTCTCTTCTTTATGGAAATCATCCTTCCGATACCGAGGAAGGGAACCATGATGAAGATGAAGACCATGAAGAGCTGGAGGAGATTCTCCAAAAGCCAGCCCTCGGACTTCTTGTAATCACTGCCTTTGAAAGCTTCTTCCTTGACCTCTTCGAAAGACTTGTCATAGGTCAGGGCAGGAGTGAATATTCCCTTCTCGAAACTGACCATTGCGACCAATGCGCTGTTGGAATCGAAAGGCCTTGTTGACCAGTAATTTACAGCACCTCCAAGAACTTCGGTCTCGCCGTGGAAACGGAATCCCCAGACTTGGGTGTTGGTATCGGTGAGAATGGTTCCGTTCTTGCGGATCGTAAGCAGGACATCCCGGGCATTGTCAGTGGGGGTGACGAACATGTGGTTGAAACCATCCCTGTCGGAATAGCCTTTGACGAGTCCGGAGAGTGTGTAACTGGCAATGTAAGTATGGGGACCGCGGCTGCCGACTCCCCAGCAAAGCTCGTAGCCGTCACGCTTTTGGACTATTCCGCATTTCCCCGCTTTTTCCTGACGGGTACGGTGGATGTCCCAGTTCTTGCCTTCATAGACATATTCCCTCCCGGTTTCATCAGTAACCATGAAGTCAAGGATGTCCATCCGGCCGAGGTTATCCTTTCCGAGATACCACTCCGTTATGTCGCCCGACACATCGATCACCCATCTTTCGCGGATGAAAGCTGAACCATCATCCTGCAATTCTACATCAATCCTCACCGTGTCCACCTGGCTTTGGGCCTGTGAAGGAACGGCGAGGAAAAGCAGGAAGAGGCCCAGGATTGCCTGAAGCCGTCTCATGTTATTTGTTGAATATGTCCGAAACTGAAGGGGCTTCCGCCTTGGCAGTGTCTTCGGGGAGAAGATCGTGAGTGGTGAAATGAAGCATGGAGGCCACGATCGATGAAGGCCACTGGCGCACCATCATGTTGAGTTTGGTCACGGAGTCATTGTAGACCATCCTGCTGGTCCTGACGTTCTCCTCGTACTGGCGGATGCTTGCCATCGTGTCGATGAACATCTGGTTGGCCTTCAGGTCGGGATAGGCTTCGGCTACTGCGTTCAGGCGGCTCAGGACACTCTGGATGGCGTTGTCCTGGTCAGCGATCTGCTCGGGAGTGGCGTTGTCAATCCTGCGCTTTGAGATCACGTCCACGAGTGTATCGTGCTCGTGCTGGGTGTACTGCTTGGTCATCTCAACGAGGTTGGTGACCGCATCCCACCTGGTCTTCTGCTGGACATTGATCTGGCCATAGGCGTTCTTCATCTTCTCCTCAAGGCTGACGAATTCGCGCTGGGTCTTGAAGATGTAAAGGAAAATGAGCACCGCGATGGCGATGATGATGATAAGCACTGTCATTGTATTGATCTTTTAAGTTTATTATTATCCGACTACCCAGACAAGCACGTGGTTGTCGAAGGTGATGTACTCGAGTTCAAAGTCTTCCTCATAACCATCCTTGTGGATGAAAGTGGCGTCCAGTTCACCCTCTCCTTTCGGACGGAAGCGCTCGACCTCAATCTGCTCGGAAAAAGATACGCGATAAGCGGAAACCCTCTTGAAGATGGCTTCCTTGGCGCACCAGTAGATGGCGAGCTGCTCGTTTCGTTTGTCGTCATCAAGGTCGTCTATCTCTTCCTCGGAGAGAGCCTTGCGTTCGACCGCCGAGAAATCCCTGGCAAGGGACTCCATGTCGATGCCTACATCTTCATTATCGTTGAGGATGACGGCCACATATTTCTCGGTATGGGTGATGCTGATGTTCGTCACGCTGTTCTCAAGGTAGGGCTTGCCATTGTCGTGATGGCTGAGATAAACCTTCTCTCCGAATAATTCACAGAGAAGGGCCCTGACTGCAAGGCGCTGCTTGCGCAGGGACTGGTTGGTGATAAAGGAAATCTCTTCCTCTTCGTCACTGGGGACGGAGGCAAGCTCCCGAAGTTCCTCTTCAGTTTCGGTTATCTGCCAGACGCCAACGAGCGACCTGGATTCTTCCAATTCTTTCTTAAGATATAGTGCCATAGTTAAAAAGCTCCCCGGAACGTTCCGGCGAGGGATTTATGAATATTCAAAGGGGTGTACGACAACGGATCGTCGGATAAGGAATCCGCGATGGATGATTTATCAGTCAAAATACAACTGGGAGGCTCCATGTAAGTCTGTTGTCTATAGTCTTCGCAAATATAATGATTTTTTGAATTACAAAGAAAATACAAGGGAATTTGTTATCTTTGTCTCACCTTTTGAAAGACTGATTTTAAAACTAATAATTATTTCTAGCAATGGGATTTTTGACAAATGACAAACTGGTCATCGTCGGCGCCGCCGGAATGATCGGATCTAACATGGCTCAGACAGCAGCAATGCTGAAGCTTACTCCTAACATCTGCCTTTATGACATTTTTGAGCCGGGCCTCAAGGGAGTCCTTGCCGAGATGGATCACTGTGCTTTCCCCGGAGTGAACATTACAGCAACCATCGATCCCGCCGTCGCTTTCACGGATGCCAAGTACATCATCTCCTCAGGTGGAGCTCCCCGTAAGGAGGGAATGACCCGTGAGGACCTTCTCAAAGGCAACTGCCAGATTGCGGCAGAGTTCGGAGAGAACATCGAGAAATACTGCCCTGACGTGAAGTTCGTAGTGGTTATCTTCAACCCCGCAGACGTCACGGCACTTACTGCCCTCATCCGTTCCGGCCTGAAGCCTGAGAAACTCACATCCCTCGCAGCCCTCGACAGCACCCGTCTCCAGGAGGCTCTTGCCCAGGAGTTCGGCGTACAACAGTGCAAGGTGACCGGTGCCCACACTTATGGTGGTCACGGCGAAGCTATGGCAGTTTTCGCTTCCGGAGTCAAGGTCGATGGCAAGCCTCTCGCAGAGATGGGGCTTTCCGAGGAGCGCTTTGCAGAGATCAAGCATAACACCATCCAGGGTGGAAGCAACATCATCAAGCTCCGCGGCCGCAGCTCATTCCAGAGCCCTGCTTACAACGCCGTGAAGATGATTGAAGCCGCCATGGGCGGTGAGAAGTTCACCTGGCCTGCCGGTACATATGTGAATACCGGCAAGTACCGTAACGTCATGATGGCCATGCCGACTGTCATCGACGCTACTGGTTGCCACTTCACCACTCCCGAAGGAACGGCCGAGGAAATCGCAGCCCTCGATGCCTCCTACGAGCACCTCTGCAAGATGCGTGACGAGATTATCAGTCTCGGCATTATCCCGCCGGTAGCCGAGTGGGCAAAAGAGAATCCCAACCTATAGGTTTTCGGAGACGGATGTCTTCTGAGTTTAAATAGATTAAGTGATTTGCCACCTTCGATTTGCGAGGTGGCAAATTGTTTAACAGGTTTATCCCAAAGTCAGTTGACGGCGAAATTCCTGATATAGCAGCCCTGACGGTCGCCCTTCAAAACCTTTAGTTTCAAGACGTGGCGTCCCTTGTCAAGGTCGTTGGCAAGGATATGCAGCCATGGGATATGGAGCCCTTTGCTCCAAGGTGTGAAAGTGTCAAGCGGTTGGTACTTCTTGCCGTCGATCTCATATGACAGCACTCCGGCGTTCGGGCCGCAAGTGCAATACAGCCCGATGGCGCTGCCTACGAATTCCAGGGTCAGTTCTCCTCCCTCTTCGCAAACCAGGGTGGGTACATGGATATATTGCTTCCTCGTTCCGGCTCCGTCGGAAGGAACCCAGTCCTCTTCGAGGCGGAAACCCTTAAGCCTGGAGGCTGATGTTGGCGGGAGCAGTCTTCCATTTTCATAGTTTGAGCCATCAAGCGGGATAACGTCAATCTGATGTGGTGTGTATGAATATCCGGAAGCTGGTTTGGACCAAAGGTCCAGCAGTTTTTCTATGGCGGCAGCATAGATGGTATGTCCGAACGGGGCGGGATGGGTGCCTCCGAACTTCTTCCAGTCGAATTCCCCGGAACGCATCCTGGAGCTCACTTCCGAAGCCAAGTCAATGGAGTTGAGGTGGTAGTGATTGGCAACCCTTTCGTGGTTCAGGATGACATCAGGGATCTCCCCTTCATTGAGCAAAGGCAGGAAGGGATCATAGGTGAAATGAAGGAATATGATGTCCATGTAAGGGTTGGCTCTAAGGGCGTGCCTGACTATTCCTTCCATTCCAAGCACTTGTTCCCGCGGTCCGAAGAAATTCGTGTGGTCGTTGACGGCCGCTTCCACGAATAGGAGGTCAGGAGTACCTTTATCAAGGACATCCTCTTCGAACCTGAAGGCGTGAGGGGTAGATCCAAGGGAAGAAATCCCTGCATCGATAAACTTGAACGAAGTATCAGGATATCGCTGCTTGAGGTCATCCTTGACCATGTCCTTCCACCCTTCCATTTCCGTAATGGAACCACCCAGGAAGGCGACAGTCGCTTCTTTGCGGACCGTCATCGTGTAAAGGGAGTTGTCCAGGTTTCCACGGGTATGGATCTGCTGAGAGGAGGTATAGCCGTCAAAATGTGCCTTGAGGAAATCCACCACCGGAGTCGGATCCTCAAGACTGTGGGGATGATGGCCGCAGTCGGGTTTTACGATGACTTCCACAACCCCGCCCATGTCCTGGTAAGCATCCCGGACCTTGTGCATATTCTCATCGTAGGGGACACCGGTGTCTGCCCCTCCGCAAACGGAAATAATCGGAATGCCTGCTTCTGCCATCCGAGGAAGATGGTTGATGGCATTTCCCCTGAAATTACTGTCCACGTCCTCGTCTTTTTCTCCCCATTCTTCCAGGAAGCCTTGCCAGAATTCCGGTTGATGGCGTCCTGGCCAGGAAGTGATGTCGCAGACAGGGGCATCGACATAAAGGCTTGATACAGTCTCAGGATAGGCGTCCGCCCATGCAAAGGCAAAATAACCTCCACGGCTGAACCCTTCCACTACCACCTTGTCGGAGAGGTTGAAAACAGGGACCACATAATCATAAAATGATTTTGCTAGCTTCACTGCCCGGGGACTGCCATACAGATGTGTGACATCATAATATGCGAGGTGCCAGCCTTCCTTTAGAAGGGCCTGGTCCACGGAAGGGAAGGCTCCGAAAAAGGCAGGACGCCAGATCCAAGGGCGGCCAGGTGCCGCCTCCTTTGGAATCACGACCAGGGCGTCGCGTCCTTCGACCTTGAAATCATAGCGGTCACAGCCCTCCCATAAAGATTTTTCACCAGGAAATACCTGGGCTGACGCTGTAATGGAAAACAGGAAAGCGAATGCTAAGAAGATATGTCTCATAGGACAAAAATAACGAGAATTATGAGTATTTTTGTCTAACCAACCAATTAATCTTATGCGTAGAGTTATCCAATTCCTGTTTGCAGCATTCCTCGCTGCAGGTCTTCATGCGCAAAATGTCACCACATTTGAAATGCGTTACCTTACAAAAGATTCCAAGGCAGACGGGGTTACGGATTTCCATGGTGATACGGAATGGTTTGACACAGAGCAGAGGGTTGATGTCCTTGGGCTTTACACTGACTATGCTTCACGGTTCTGGGGGGATCCTGGGCTGGACAGGCCTTTATTCACCGATGCCGATGTCCTTACCCGTCTGGCAACTATTAAGCCCCAGCCTTCCACTTCTGTCCGAAGGACGATCAGGCTTGATGAGTGGAAAGCTTATGGTTACAAATACGGGAAAGAAGGCGATATCAAGGCACGTTGGGAAAAGTGGACTTCCGGAGGAGCAAAAGTTGAAAATGGCTGTCTCGTCCTGGATGGCGTGGATGCTACGCTCAACTTCAAACCCCTTGACTGGCGTTTCAGGATCAAGGCATCTTTCCGCGGTGAACCATCTGGTCTCAATGTGTCCCTTCTTTCCAATGATGGTCAACCCATCAATCTGCAAATAGGTTCTCTGAAGGAGCTCGAGATATACGGAGACTTGGTCAATCACAGGTTATTCCTGTCCTCAAAAGGAAAGACCATAAAGGAGATCCCATGCCCCCGCACTATCACGGTCAATGGTTTCTCTATAGGGACACAGAAAGGAAAGGCATCCGTCGAAAGCATAATGCTGTACAATTTCACCAACCATAAGGAAGACGATCCGAGTACTCCTTATTGGACTGAAATGGTCTTCGACGAGGACTTTGAGGTTGTTCCTTCCATGAATGGCTGGCAGGATGCAGGCTATGACGATTCTGCCTGGGAACTTGTGGAACTGCCTTCTCCTCACGGAGGGTTCAGGGGCGCCGGAGAGGACTATTACTTGAGGACAAAGGTAAATGTTGGCGAGTTCAAGTCAGCGTCCCTTGTGATGGAGACTCTGGATCCGGGTGGGGAAGTCTGGGTCAATGGCAGACCTGCAGCAGTTTTGAACGGCCGTTTGCCAAGGAATATAGATGTCTCTGAATACCTCATCCCGGGCACTGAGAATACCATTGCCGTGAAAGTAAAGCCATACTATACCGACGCGACAGTGTTCCATGCACCCAATGACCATAATTTCGGATGGTTCCTAGGTAGGTCTGAGCTTGTCTTGACTGACGGTACTGGACATATCTTGGAAGGTCTTGTCCATACTTCTTCCCTATATGGCCAAGTGGCCATCCAGCATCACAAGGTAACCTTGAAAACCGACTCGGCCCGCACTTGGGACGGTAGCCTGGTAGTTAATTATTATCCTTGGTTCCCTGTTGAAGGATCCTGCATTGCCAGCCATGAAATGAAGGTTGAGCTGCGTCCGAAGGTGGACAATGACATAAGTATTGACATTCCCCTAGAGTCTCCTGAGCTCTGGTCCTCTGATTCACCTAAGCTCTACAAGGTTGAGATAATCCTGAAGGACAGTGACGGGAAACCGGTCGATGACCTTGTCACTACCACCGGAGTCCGTCTGATTGAACAGAAGGGAGGAGTCCTCTATATAAACCACAGGCCCGAGATGCTGAACGGCGGCCAGATTTTCGGGTACCGCCTTCCTTTGGAGACGGTTGCAGTGACTGTCCGTTGTCCTACTGATGAGACAGTGCTCCGAGAGCTTATGATGGCTAAATCCCTGGGGAATCTTCTTCGCATCCACGTCCATGCCGAAAACGAGACACCTAGCGGCATCAATGATCCGCGATTCGCCGAGTTTGCCGACCAGCTTGGATTATATCTTATATGGCAGACTTCCAGTTGGATCAGGGAGGGAGAGGTCTGGAATGTGGACATCGCGAATTACCCGGTCTATATGCGCCAGGTTTACAATCATCCTTCTATCGTGATGTGGGAGGCGAGCAACCATCCCAACCGGTTCAAAAACCATGGTTTTTCCGATTCTGAAGACTATATCAATGCGATAGTGCCGGCTATTATCGGTACTGACAGCAGCAGGCTTGTCTCTCCGACATCCTTCTGGCAGCATATGCATTACGCCAATTACGATGGGACACTGGATATATACGGGAACGCCCATGCGCCAAACCCTTGGCTGACTCACCGCATGATGACCCGGGGGAGTCAGGATTCATATACCGGTTACGACCACGACTGGAGCGGACTGCGGAACTACCCTTCAGGGTTCGCCAAGTCCTGCTTAGATGCCAGGGACCTGTGCTATTTCAATTTCGAGCATGAAGAATCCATAGCCCAGCCCAACTGGGAACTTGCGAGGAAGGATCCGTGGTACAGGATTCCTTCATATGAGAAAAACTACGAGGTCGGCACTATCGGCCGGAATCTGGACAGTGACGAATGGCGTGAGAGCCAGGGCTATCAGGCATTCTCGGCTTGGGAATCCATGAAGATGCAGACCCTGGCCGGGGTTAGTGGATTCTCCTGGTGTTCTTTGGAATCAGGACCGAATATGTTCACTTACCACAAGCCGCTTGTTGACCCGTTCTATGTCCCGAAACTGGCGTTCCATGCCAACAGGATGGCATTCGGAAGGACCTGGGCTGCCAGTTATGACGTTGACACCGTCTATGGACCGGGAGACTTTGTACAACCGGTTATATTCAATATGGATGGTGCATCCAAGGCGAACCTTACTGTCGAACTCCAGAATGAGAAAGGAAGGGTGCTTGAGAGGAAGGTGTTCAAAGGAGTAGAAGTGCCTGAAGGAAGAAGCGTCACCCGTCTGGAACCGTTCAGGTTCCGTAACAGTTCTGAGGGTTTGAGATTCATAGTGTACAAATTACAATTATTATAATCATTATGAGATTAAGAGTTATAGTTGCTGCTGCTCTTGCGAGCGTGATGGCCTTCTCTGCCTGTACCAGGACAAAGAGCCACGAGGTTGAACATGTATTTTTCATCGGCCTTGACGGATGGGGCGCCTACAGCGTCGAGAATTCCGACATGACCAACACTAAGAAGATGATGGCAGAGGGAGCCTGGACCCTTAAGAAGCGTACCGTGCTTCCGTCTTCCAGTGCACCCAACTGGGCCGCCATGTTCATGGGAGTAGGCCCGGAAATCCACGGATTTTACGAGTGTTGTTCACACACCCCCGATTTCGAGCCCAGGCTAACCTACAAGAACGGAATATTCCCCACTGTTTTCCAGCTTCTTCGTGACAAAGAGCCGGATGCAGAAATAGGTTGCGTTTTCCAATGGGACGGTATCAAGTACCTGATAGACACATTGTCTGTAAACTATTACACTGAGGCCTCTGAAGCTGATCTTTGCGAGGTTTCAAAAGAATATATCAAGACAAAGAAGCCTCGTCTTGCGGCATTCATATATGATGAACCCGACCATGTCGGACATGCCGACGGCCACGATACCCCAGAGTATTACAAGAAGATCAAGCAGTTGGACATCTGGGTGGGTGAGATAATCGACGCAATAAAGGAAGCCGGTATAATGGACAATTCGGTTGTAATCCTTACCTCGGACCATGGTGGTATCGACCATGGACATGGAGGACGCTCGATGATGGAAATGGAAACTCCGCTTATCATCTACGGGAAAGGAGTCAAGAAAGGC
>JAEEGJ010031630.1_pt1 | contig 10227 bp, 8 predicted proteins | sample 8958761 | NCBI WGS metagenome assembly JAEEGJ01 (sample SAMN16246546, study PRJNA631951) | gut metagenome | biome: gut microbiome; feature: rumen; material: RS-attached | host: Bos | place: Iran: Karaj | collected 2018-10 | reverse complement strand
CCGAAATAGGCATATTCGTTCATGATATGCCATAGAATAGGCATACCACCTATTTCAATCATTGGTTTGGGTTTGAACACCGACTCTTCGGAAATACGAGAGCCGAAACCTCCAGCAAGTAGAACTACCTTCATATAATCTTTCGTTTTCGTTTCAACAGGTTCATAAGCGTCTCAACTACAATTCGGTTACGCTTTTGTATTGAACTTAATTTCTCAAAAACCTTTGTTTCAGTCGTTTAGAACAAACAAAAAGGTTGAACATCAATCGATGCTGTGAGCAAAAGCGCTTGAACGAAGAAACATTAGTCGGGCTTTGACTTCCATAATATCGAGCACTGGCAAAGTCTTTCACATCAAACGCTTTCGACACCAAACGTCCAGCAACATACCGTTCCCAACCTATATCATAAAACGGAAACTTGTCGGGAAACAATTCCCCCAAATATCGATACACCTCTTTATCACCCTTATAACGTTTGGCCAACTGTTCCACAGAATCTGGACGTGTGATGCTGACCGTCTCAATGCCAAATGTAGCCGTCGAAACAGGCAACACATCGACATCTGAATAAGCAGTCAAAATCACCCAAGCCGGCCAATCCTGCAGTGAAAAGCGACGCCTGATAAACTCATCCAAATCCAGATGGGCTTTCATGAAATCGGCACGATACATAATTGTTGCATTGCAAAAGCCTCCACCTCCCCACATTGCCTGCTGAATATCCACACTACGGTCAATACAGGCCTTGCACTCGCAAATCTCACCTGTTTTGCGATTGTGTGTACGGTGATCGGTGATGCAAATATTACAATCTGGATGCAATTGCATATAGTCTAATTGCATTTGTAACTTGAGCGGATTGTGCCAATAATCATCATTATCACAGTTGCATATAAACTCCCCACGGCAGTCCTTGACACACTGCGCCCAATTGGCACCCAATCCCATGTTTTGGTCACGTAGGAAAAGCCGGATGATGTCAGGATACTTTTGCCTATATTGCTCCAGCACTTCACGAGCATTATCGGTAGAACAGTCATCACCGATAACTATTTCCATATCGGCATCCACTTGTTGTGCGATAATGCTATCTATGGTTTCTCGCACAGTATCAGCACGGTTATAAGATGGAATGATTACAGAAATAAGAGTATTATTTGTTGTTTTCATTATGTAAACTATACATTTTTCGAAATAACATAACAAAAAAGTACTCTCAATACGATAACATAAGACAACCTACCACCATTAAAGAAAATACATCCTTTTTATTTTATTATTCAAACGTCTTACAAAGTCACCCACATACCACAATGGCAAAGTAACAATATACCAATAAAAATAGGGCATAGTATAGTAATGTTGTCTCAATATGGTGAACGCATTCGAGGTATCGAATTTCCCTTTTTTCCTCAACAACAATACCTCCGCAATGTTTTTTCTATAATGCCTCAAAAAAACCAAGTCGTCGTCTCGCATCGTTCGTTTAGATATATGACCATCTTTATAATAAAACTGTTTTATTATAGAATAGTTTTCCAAATGTACTTTATAAAAACTATAATCCTGTGAATACTTATGTTCTGCCCTTTCTGTTGGTATCCAATATGGATCCAAATAAACGAGGCGACAGCCATGCTTTTTTACAATAATCTGATAAGTCCAGTCAACTTGTGACAATTGAAGATGAGTAAAGCGTCTTTTTTCTGTAACCTCTTGCCAATCATCATTCCATGTTCCGAATAAACTTATTGCCGTACAAAACAATGACACCCGTTGCACATATTCGTCCAAATTATTGCATATAATCTCACTTGCTTTTATTCGTTCAAAAACCGGTTGAGTAACAAAAAACAATGCGTGATGTTCAGCGTGATGCGCTATGATTTGCTGCTTCATTAACCGCAAAGCATCATTAGGCATATAAATACTATCGTTCATTAATTTTATATACTCGCCATTCGCATAATCCAGTACGATGCAGAAGTTTTCATCTCTCACATTCTCCTCATTTCTATAGTACTGGAAATTATGATAATCAGCAGCTAAACGTTCGCATATTTTTTGCGTATCATCTGTAGAAGCATTGTCAGAAACAATAATTTCCACAGTATCATCACATTCTGGTGCTGCAAAATAATGCTTCAATGAACGCTGTAGTATTTCACAACGATTGTAGGTCGGAATACAAATAGATAGCAATGGCCTTTTGTCTGGCATAATTAGGGTCTAAACACACATTCGTCCTGTAGTTCATCATTCATAAACGGTGCCATCTTCTCCAAAGGCGCAGAAGTCATCTTGCCTGTAACTTTATCCATAAAAGAGGCAGATTTGGGAAACAAAGTCTGTTCCGGATGCATGTGTACCTCGCAGATAATAGGTCCTTCTGCTGACAGCGTTTCAGCAATGGCTTGTTGCAGCTTTTCACCATTCTCACTAATGGAAAGGTATGGAATGTCATACGCCTCTGCTATCTTTTGCAAGTTAGCACACACAACACCGCTGGCTGGATTGCTGCCCGTGAAATGTCCACCGAAGAAAGACTTCTGTGTGGTCTTAATCGCCAAATAACCTTCATTCTCCAGCACAAACACTTTGAGCGGCATCTTATATGTTACCAAGGTCTGCAGCTCTTGAATATTCATTTGCAGCGAGCCATCACCCGTAATGAGTATTGTACGACCGTTCACATTTGCCGTTATCGCGCCAATAGCAGCCGGCAGGTCATAACCCATTGCTGCACAACCCTGATTGGCAAATACGCGTACTCCTTCTTTAATTTTCATGGCTTGATAGGTACAGGTATATGCCGTACCATTGCCCGTCACCACCACATCACCTGTTTGCAGTTGATGGAAGAGTTCATCGGCAAACTTATAGGAATTGCAATAGCCCTCCATATCAGGATTATCGTCAAACAAGGTCGGCAGTTTCTTCTCAATGGTTCTACCCCATTGTTTCCACGAATCAAAATGATATGGTTTATCTTGCGTCTTTTCAAGCAATGCATCTATCACATAGCGCAAATCCGCATGGACGGGCAAATCTATATTGAGTGTCGGCTTGTGCAATTCCGCATCGTCTATGTCCACCATGACCTTGAAGGCTTTCGGAGCCAGCATATCATAGGCATAGCCCACTTGACGAATACTGAGCCGTGTACCTAAAACAATGAGTAAATCGCTATTCTGTACCATGATATTGCCTATACGGTCACCACAAATACCCGGCTTGCCAAAGCAAAGCGGATGGTCGTGCCAAATAATATCGCTACCGCTGATGGCGGTGACGACAGGTACATCCAAATGCTCGGCCAATTGGATAAACTGTTTTTCTCTCTGTGCCAAACGCACGCCATTGCCCACATAGATGACAGGACTCTTAACCGAAGAAAGCTTGCCCAACATTGTTTCCAATCCTCTATCTATTGCAGCATAATCCCATTTTGTTTCCAACTCAAGTGGGTCGAATTGGCGTAGGGCAGTTTCATCAATCATAGCAGCTTGCACATCAAGCGGTATATCCAACCAAACGGGGCCAGGACGACCATTTTGGGCAATATACATTGCCTTGTCCAATTCATAGAGAATATCCGTTGGATTTGTGACTGTTTTGGCATATTTGGTGATTGGCGAAACGATGGCTACGATGTCGGCTTCTTGGTCGCCCAGTTGGCGCAGAGGCAATTCTGGATAGGTGTTTTTGTAAGTGCTTGTCTTGATTTGTCCCGAAATGTAAATTGCAGGAATCGAATCCAAATACTGACCCAACACGCCTGTCACGGCATTGGTGCCGCCAGGACCGGTTGTCACATTGGTAACGCACATCTTGCCAGTTGCACGGTAATAGCCCTCCTGTGCAATGGCCGACGCCTGCTCATGGTGGTTGCAGATATAAGCCAGTCCTTCGGTATGGCCGATGCTGTCGTTGAGGTGCATGGCGCCACCACCCGTCACCATGAAACAATGACGGATACTGTGCTTCCCCACTAAATGTTTGAAAATGAAGTCAGAGAGTTTTATCATGGTTTATTTCTTTTTAGATGCTGTATTATTACCCCTTAAACACAGACCTAATTTTGTAATCTTTCTTTTCAGGTACTGGATATTTAATTTGCTCTTCAAAAATGGGATTACTTTTAATAATGACGGAGAAAATAACGTCAAGAAATACAATACATTATAATTATTAAATTTCGCTTGTTGAATATAAAATTTATGGGTACGGATATCTGTTTTTGATATTTTTCGCTGCAAATATCGAACATAATGGTCATGTGTAGAGCATAAGTCACAAAAGCGCGTATGTTTTTGGAAGCACTCTAACTTAATGGGCAATGGATAGTATATTGGCAATGACATAAGTACATTGTACAACTGTCTGTAAAACACATCAAAAACATGATAGTGCCAATTACTCTGCTTCTCCATTGGCACTACGCCAACCAATAAATTGGGATTAAACTTAATATTACATCGTCGATTAGTGGTTGTTTCAAATACTAATGCAAGCTGATTAAATGAGGAATCTTTGTATCTCTTGAAATCAAATGCTTTTATGAGTGCCTCGTTATATATCATACTACTTATCCATGTAAGATGCCAGCCTATATCAGATAGTAAATCGATTGAGTTATCATATTTTACAATCTCTGTCGGCAGGAAACGTTCTCTACCATAGGCAGCATTAGCAATATAAACATCGTATTCTTCGTCATTTAGATCTTTCAATAAAGTATCTAATTCGAGAATAAAACTCATATCGGCCATAAGCCAACGATACTTTGAATTCGCCATTTTTAACACGTATTCAAAATTGTCATCCGGGCCAATATTTTCTTTTTGCCTATAATAATAGATATTTTTATGTTTGGTTTGAAAATCCGCACATACTTGTTGAGTATTGTCAGGCGAGCAATTGTCTGATATATAAATAGGGATATCATTCGGCTCACAAACAGCCACCAAATGTATAAGAGTTGCCTCCAAAGCCTTTGCCCTGTTGAAAGTAGGGATACACACTCCCAATAAAGGGCTGTTTTTCTTTTCCAACGGCAAATTATCTCCTACTATTAACAATTTTCTTTATTATTAATTCAAATGGCGTAATCCTCATTTCCTTAACAACCATTTGCAATTTTGCAAGTGAAGGCTGCAAAGAGACAAATCGTTCGGGCACTATTGTCCCATACCTCAACTCGCTTTGCGATTTTGTCATTTTTTTCATGCACTCTACAAATTGCTTCAACGGGCGGGTGTCATCCGAAGCAACATTATATATTTCATGATTGAAACCATCTGTCTCCAATGCATACTCACATAGTTGTACTATTTGCCATGCGGCATCTTTGACATAGAGAAAGTTCCAATTCTGGGTACAAGAACTCAATTCTATCGGCTCATTGCGAAGCATTTTGTCTATGCATGACATAACCAATGTCCACGGATGGTCGTTCTCGCCAAAGAGACTGAAAATGCGCAAATGAATGTACTTCATCCCCAATTCCTCAGCCAAACGTGAGCAATCTTGTTGCACTTGCAATTTGGCTTTCCCATATTCGGAAAAAGGGTTGCAAGGCATATCTTCATTTTGCAGCTGAATGGTACTACCATATTCAGCTTGTGACCCCGCCATGACAAACAATTCACACCCCAACTGATGTGCGGAGCGCATGGCGTCCAACGAGTATTCAATGTTGCGCTTTTGCGTCTCAATCATGTCACGCTCCTCTTTTCCAGTCCCTGCCCATGCACAGTGGATAAAAACATCAGCATGGTTGACTTGCGCAGGAAGCGAACGATATTCATCCATCTCAAAACAGACAAAATCGACCTGTTTAGGAAGATTTTCCAAGCCCCGCGATCCTTGTCGGCATATTGCCACCACCTGCTGCCCTTGTTGGATGAGTGATTTTGTCAATTCAACCCCAAGGAAACTTGTTGCACCTGTGATTATATATTTCATACTATACATCAATGAATCAACTTGTCTTTTACATTAATCCAGGTATGAATCATCAAACGTGTATACTTCACCATTCGTCTTGACCAACAAACTAATCTCTCGGAATAATCGGTTATCTCAAAAGGCAAATCTTGGGGAGACAACTTAAACCACTTACACAATCCCCTGGCAAATTCATTTACATGCACTTGTGTTACTTTCTTTGGTAAATGGCAAAACAACAATGCCTGTGAATACAAATAATACTCTGCCACTATAAGATTAACGCGCACTTCAACAGGATATTTACTCAAGTCAAAGCTATAACTTGTTAAACATTTAGGCGTGACATAAACAGGATAACGAGTTAAAAACAGTGCATTGAACCAATAGTCAAACAAATCCGTATGGTTATTATTCCATCCTCCCAATGTTCTAACATATTCTACTCGCATAAGCATTCCCGATGGAGCATGCAGTTGCCCACCAGGAAAAATATCCAATAAAGCAACTCTTTCAAACGGCTCTTTTGAGTTTTGCAGCAGAGAAGTATTGTATCCAAATCTTGCGGTTTGCACAATCCCGGCATTAGGACGTTCATGCACAATCTTCATAACTTCACCCAAATGGTTGGTCATAAGATAATCATCCGAGTGCAACATCACCATGTATGGCGCAGTACACAATTCAACACACCTGTTCCAATTGCCACACATCCCGATGTTTTCCTCATTCCTGTATATCGAAATTCTGTTTATTCTATCTTCATAGGGAGCAGTGAACTCCATTAACGAAAGTGTAGACAACGGGTTATTGTCAACAATAAGGATATTGTAATTATCATAACCCGCCTGTGCCAATGCACTATTAACGGCTCGCACCAGCATCTCTCCTCCATTGTATGTCGGAATGGCAATCGTAACTTTCGCTTCTTTATGCGAAGTCCGCTCCACCATGCAAACAGAACGTATCTCTTTCGTTTTTGCGAAGTTATCTTCTATTTTCAAGAAATTGGAGTCTGCTGTCACCATATTTTACTTTGTTTCTTCCAATAAGCTAGTATAAAACTGCACATTATAAGTTTATTGCTATCTATGTATTACTGGAACGAACGTTTTTAGCTTACTTTTTAACGGCTTTGGCAAAAAAGGTCTCACCACATTTCTAATCAAAGCTAATCGTTTAAAATACTGTATATTTATATTGTCATATAAAGCCAATCCAAAACCATGCTCATAATTGGGGATGGGGCAATAAGTCAAATCATTTCGCTTTAAAAACGAAATGTAATTTAAGAATTTAGCAGGATATTGTTGGTTTAATTTATTATAATCACACGTATGGTATAGTTTCTCGACATCATTAATACCACGAATAGGATACCCTGCAAAATAGGGAATATTCATATATTCACACATCTCCCTTGCTCGCGCATCCCCATTCAACACACACACAGGGACTCCACAATTTAAGGCAATCACTCCACCATGTACTCTAGTCCCAAAGAAAAATTCTTTATCTGCAAGATTCTTCTTCCATTCATCAATTGAAGAGAAAATCCTATATCGTTGATTCTTAATATCTTCAATTAGTTGAGCATCTATCACACCTCGTGCATTAAAACCAATTATTTTTATTATCCTTTCCTCTCCCAAATCTTGAAGATATACAATCGCATCTTGAACACAAGACGCAAAAACAGAAGAACACCCTATTGACATTTTTTCATGCCATTCACGCTTAAATATTTGCTTTTTTTCTCCACATTCATAATAAGTAGGGCATCCTATCACTTGCGTATTATCCACTCCTATATTATGAAGCACTTCTTCTGTAAAACTTCCACGAATTCCCATCACATCACATCTCGCACTTAAATACCTCCAAAATGTTATTTGTTCTTTATCTAATATTAAGTGAAAATTTGGAACATAACCTTCTAACGAATTTGCTCCTAACCCAGCTACAATAATAGGACATTTGGTTTGCTTTAGAAAGTTTGTCAGTTGGATAAAAGGCAATCTGTATCCATACGATTCATGTATACGTATTTGGTCCTGGAGCATCAACAAGATGTGAGTACACTCATTGTTTATCGTATCAATATCCCTAGACTCGTTATGAGCGAAATCATAAGTATAGATGTTCTTTATTTCATATCCTTTTATTGAATCAAGTGGAACACCTAGTTCTTTTAACAAGGAATATGTAATATATGAATTACCAGTATTGCATGCTGTCGCCTCCATAAAAGCATCAAATGAAGCGATATCAGAATATGAAGTTACAATATTACTATTTATTACAAATGGTTTAAACATAGTCAGAAACCGTTTTGGTTTTATAAGAAATGCCCTCTCTCATTTATCTGTGAATGTGCGTTTCTGCCAACATCGCGATTCTCCCCAATTGTTCACTACACCAGCCTCATCACCTAACAATCCTCCCTGATCCAGTTGACTTCATCAAGTTCTCCACTTCCGTTGCAGAGACAAGATTGAAATCGCCTTCAATAGTCTGCTTAAGGCAACTGGCAGCCACGGCGAAATCCAATGTCTTTTGTTTGTCAAAGCCCTGCAAACACCCGTATATCAATCCGGCTCCAAACGAATCTCCTCCGCCTATCCGGTCAACGATATGGATTCCGTATTTCCTGCTTTTGTATGTCTTTTCCCCATCATACAAGATGGCTGACCAATTGTTGTAGCTGGCCGACAATGACTCTCTCAAAGTTATAGCCACCAATTTGAATCCGAACCGGCTTTGAAGTCGAGAGGCAACTTCAACATAAGATTGTTCGTCAATCAGTCCGTTATTTGCATCCGATTCTCCAGCAGAAATCCCAAAAACATCGGCGGCATCTTCCTCGTTGGCAATGCAAACATCAACAAACTGGCACAATTCAGTCATCACCTTGCCTGCTTTCTCCTTGACCCAAAGCTTCTTTCGATAGTTTAAATCACAACTAATTGGGATATTTTTCGCTTTTGCCGCCTTACATGCATCCACACAAATCTCCGCCAAGGTATCGCTCAATGCAGGCGTAATGCCCGTGAAATGAAACCATCCCACTCCTTCAAAAATCCTATCCCAATCAAAATCCGACTTTTCAGCAGTTGCTATCGCTGAATTACTTCTGTCGTAAATCACCTTCGACGGTCGCTGGCTGGCACCTTTCTCAACAAAATAAATGCCGATCCTATCCCCTCCTCGCTTCACATTCGACACATCAACGCCGAACTGCCTCAACCGATTGACAGCAGCATCTCCCAACTCGTTATCAGGCAACTTCGTTACGAGCCCAGACCCTACTCCATAGTTGGCCAAAGAAACCGCAACGTTAGCCTCTGCACCAGCATACTCGACATTCATCCTATTCGATTGAACAAAACGCTGATACGACAAAGGAGACAATTTCAACATTATCTCGCCAAAAGTGATAACTTTCATTTCATTAAGGATTTAATTTCTCTAAACGATGAATGAGTAAGCATCCAAAACCAAATGATTCTATGTCACATAATAATGAAAATGTGCACTATTTTCAGGCAACACTACCCATTTCGAGCGATGAATGTTTCTAAACAATTGTGGAAAAACATGTCTTATTATAAAATATTTATAGTGTTTACACAAAGCCCTAACGATGCGATAATTCCTCCAGCTAGATTTTTTCCTATAATTATTCCAGACGGAGAAAAAAGGTCCTCCATAAGACCAATAATTCCATGGCTTTTCAATCGCATAATGCAACACTATAGCATTATTGCTCTCATTAAAATAGAGGAATCGCTCTTCATCCGAATACTTATCCCATAATGGCTTAAAAAAATATGAGACCATAAAATTATACCGCTCTGGCAACCACACTTTTTTATCAAAGCAAACCCCATTCAAAACATCTTGATCCATAAGGAGCAGACTATAAGAATGACTAAAGACGTACTTTTTGAACTCTGCGCTCAATTCATACTTTCTCCAATAATCCAAATCAATTACCATAACTCCTGCATTGAAATAACTATATGAACCGAGGCATAATCTCTCACAATGATAATCACTATCACAATCCTTACAAACAGCCACAGCTTCCCCCATCAAATCGACATCCCATAATGGTCTGAGATCTCCACAAACAATTATGTCACAATCAAAATAAATAACTTTATGTATTTCTGTTGGAAGAAATTCAGCGGCCAATAATCGGTAATAAGTAGGCAAAGTTACCCATCCCTCAACTGTAGGAAACCCTTTAACCATGGATTCGTCTATTGTCTT
>JAEEGJ010031629.1_pt1 | contig 10227 bp, 7 predicted proteins | sample 8958761 | NCBI WGS metagenome assembly JAEEGJ01 (sample SAMN16246546, study PRJNA631951) | gut metagenome | biome: gut microbiome; feature: rumen; material: RS-attached | host: Bos | place: Iran: Karaj | collected 2018-10 | reverse complement strand
CTCCCTGAGAGGGTTGGGGGCTGTTAATCCTTAATCCCTAATTCATAATCAATTACGGTCTTCATTCGTTGTCCTTCATTAAAATACGTAAATTGTATAAAGATTCTTCACTCTTCATTCTTCATTCTTCACTTTATTTTTGTACCTTTGCACGCAAAATATCAATTAGGTTAAATAATTATGCAAAAATCTCACGTTTTTATGATGTCAGCAGCCGTTTTGGCGCTCTCATCTTGTAGCAAGCTTGGAAAGCTTAGCTCAGATAACTTTACTGTTACTCCTACTCCCCTTGAGGCTGTTGGTGGACAGGTTCCCGCTACAATCAATGGTACTTTCCCCGTTAAGTATATGAAGAAGAAGGCTCAGGTTACCGTTACTCCTGTCCTGAAGTATCAGGGTGGCGAGGCTGAAGGCCAGAGCGCTACTTTCCAGGGAGAGAAGGTTGAAGGCAATGCTACAACTATCAGATACAAAGCTGGTGGTACTTATGCAATGAAGACCAACTTTGCCTATATTGAGCCTATGTTGTCAAGCGAGTTGTATGCTCGTTTTGATGCCAAGTTGGGTAAGAAGACTGTTTCTATCCCCGAGGTTAAGATCGGTTATGGCGTATTGGCAACCAGCCAGTTGCTGAACCGTTGCAATATCACAGGTGCAACAGCTCCTGACGGCTACCAGCGTATCATCGCCCAGAAGCAGGAGGCTAACATCAAGTTCTTGATCAACCAAGCTAACCTGCGTGCCAGCGAACTGAACAATATCAGCGTTAAGGATCTGGGTAAGATTCTGAAGGAGATTAATGACAATACTGAGACTCGTGCCCTGCAGAACATCGAGGTAAGCGCTTATGCCAGCCCCGATGGTAAGTATAACTTCAACGAGAAGTTGGCTGAGAAGCGTCAGAACGTCAGCAGCGATTACCTGAAGGGCGAGCTGAAGAAGATTCGCATGAAGGCTGATGTTGATACTAAGTACACAGCTGAGGACTGGGATGGTTTCCAGGAGTTGGTTTCTAAGAGCAACCTGCAGGACAAGGAGATTATCCTCCGCGTTCTCTCTATGTACCAGGAGCCCGAAGAACGCGAGCAGCAGATCAGCAACATGAGCGAGGTTTATACCGACATCAAGGAGAGCATCCTGCCCGAGTTGCGTCGTGCCCGTCTGATTGTTAACTACGAGGTTATCGGTCGTAGCGATGAGCAGATTCTGGAGCAGTACCAGCAGGATCCCAGCAAGCTTAGTGTTGAGGAAATGGTTTATGGTGCCAACAAGTTGACTAAGGATGAGGCTACCCGCAAGCAGTGGAACGAGACTATTGCCAAGCAGTATCCCAGCGACTATCGCGCTCTGAACAATATGGCTCAGCAGGCTATTGCTGCTGGTAACACAGAGGTTGCCAACAACTACTTGAAGCAGGCTGCAAGCGTAAGCAAGAATGCCCCTGAGGTAAACACCAACTTGGCTCTGCTGGCCCTGAAGAATGGCGATGTAAACGCTGCTGAGACTTACCTTGCAAAGGGTAGTGGCTCTGATACCTTCAAGGAGGTTATGGGTAACCTGAACATTGCCAAGGGTAACTACACTCAGGCTGCTTCTGATTTGGCAGGAACCTATTCTAATAGTGCTGCTCTGGCTCAGATTTTGGCTAAGGATTACACTAGCGCTAAGAAGACACTTGCTGCCATCAAGAATGCCGATGCTATTACTAGCTATCTGCAGGCTGTTCTGGCTGCACGTACAAACGATACTACTACTTTGGCTTCTGCCCTCAAGAGCGCTATCCAGCAGGACGCTACTTTGGCTGCCCGTGCTGCTAACGACCTTGAGTTTGCCAAGTATGCAAGCATCATTAAGGGCATCATCAAGTAAATGAGATTCAAGCTATTCTATATAGCATTCCTGCTCACCCTGCTCAGTTGCAGCAACCACCCCGGTCAGGTTATGATTCAGGGTAGTTTTGCTCACCTTGAGCAGGGTGAGTTCTTTATTTATAGTCCCAGTGGAGGAACAGACCGCTTGGATACGCTGCATATCGAGAATGGTGAATTCGAGTATATGGCATCCATAGACGGGGATGTTATCTTCCATCTGATGTATCCCAATTATTCAGAACTTACCATCTTTGCCCGTCCTGGCGATGACATTAAGATTGTAGGCGATGCCCAGAATCTGAGTACGGTGGAAGTGAAGGGTACAGAGGATAATGAGACTTATACTGAATTCAGGAAACGCATAAAGGGCCTTTCTGACAAGGAGGTACGTGATGTTGCCCAACAATACGCATTGGAACATCCTACGCTGGCTCTTAGTCGTTATCTGTTTTCAACATATTTTCTCCTAAACGATAGTATCCCACAGGCTCAGATAACAGAAATCTTTGATAGTCTGTGTCGTGCCTGTCCTGATGACGTGGAGTTGAGTAAACTGTCCCGTCTGGTTCGCTCACATGGTGTGCTATCTGAAGGGCAGCCGTTGCCCGATTTCAAATTAATGACCCGTCCCTCCGTCTTTACTGATGAGGGAGGCAAGGAAATATCCTCAGAAGATTTCCGTGGCAATTATCTGCTGATATCCTTCTGGGCCAGTTGGAAGAGTGGCTCGCAGAGCGCTCTTTACCGAACACGTAGGTTCCGTAAGGAAATGAAAGAGAAAGGCATCAGGGTGAATGTCATCAGTTATTCCCTTGATGCAGAATCCACAGAACTTGCAAGAATTGAAAAGAACGATAGCATAGACTATTACAGCTATTGTGATTTCCAATGTTTCAATAGTCCGCTTGTCCAGAAGTTGGGCATTTACGACTTACCTTATTTTGTTCTTGTAGATGCCAATCTGAGGATTGTTGCCTCAGGTACAGATTGGCAACGTGATATAGAACCTCATATCAGGAAACTATGCTTGTAAAAGTATATGGTGCAACAGTACAGGGCCTGCAGGCAGTAGCCGTAACCATAGAGGTGAATGCCACCAGAGGATGCCGGTTTGTTATGGTCGGCTTGCCCGATAATGCTGTTAAGGAGAGTCATGAACGCATCATGGCAGCCATAGAAAATAGCGGTTACAGATTTCCTACCAGACAGATTACGGTAAATCTGGCGCCTGCCGATGTCAGGAAAGAAGGTTCTGGCTTGGATCTTCCTTTGGCCATTGGAATACTTGCCACAGAAGGTGAGGTAGACGTAAACTTGCTGAAGCGCTATATGATGGTTGGCGAGTTGAGCCTGGATGGCTCCCTTATGCCTATAAAAGGAGCACTTCCTATAGCCATCAAAGCCAGAGAGATGGGGTATGAGGGTCTCTTTGTGCCAGAAGATAATATACGTGAGGCAGCCGTTGTAAATAAACTTAAGGTTTATGGTGTGCGTCATATCAATCAAGTGGTAGGACATCTGAATGGTATGCATCCCCTAGAACCTACCGTTGTTAACACACGTGCCGAGTTCTATGCTCAGCAGAATGATTTTGAACTGGACTTTGCAGACGTTAAGGGGCAAGAGCATGTAAAGCGTGCCATGGAGATTGCCGCAGCAGGTGGACATAACCTTATTATGATAGGCCCTCCTGGAAGCGGAAAGAGTATGATGGCCAAACGTCTGCCTAGTATCTTGCCGCCTTTGTCATTGCAAGAGAGTCTGGAGACAACACAGATTCATTCCGTAGCCGGCAAGTTGCCCGGTAACTGCTCGCTGATAGCGCACAGGCCTTTCCGTGCGCCCCACCATACAGTTTCGCAGGTTGCTTTGGTGGGTGGCGGTTCAAATCCTCAGCCAGGAGAGATAAGTCTGGCCCATAACGGTGTGCTCTTCTGTGATGAGCTTCCCGAGTTCCAGCGTAGTACATTGGAGGTTCTTCGTCAGCCTCTCGAGGACAGGGTTATTAACATTTCCCGTGCCAAGTACAGCATTTCTTACCCGTGCTCCTTTATGTTCATAGCCAGCATGAACCCTTGTCCGTGTGGCTATTACAATCACCCGACCAAACAATGCTGCTGTACACCCGGACAAATTGTCCGTTATCTGAATAAAATCTCCGGTCCCTTGCTTGACCGTATAGATATACAATGTGAGATAACGCCCCTTTCCTTTGATGAACTCAGTCGTACGGCTCCAGGCGAGAGTAGTGCCACCATTCGTGAACGTGTGGTTCGTGCCCGCAAAATTCAGGAAGAGCGTTATAAGGATGAGCCTGGTATACATTGCAATGCCCAGATGACAAGCAGGCTGATGCATCGTTATGCCGAGCCGGCGTCCAATGATATGGATATGCTGAGGGAAGCTATGAACCGTCTTCAACTTTCAGCACGAGCATATGACCGTATTCTGCGTGTAGCTCGTACTATTGCCGACCTTGAAGGTTCAGAGCAAATTCAGACACATCATCTGCAGGAAGCCATAGGCTACCGTAATCTTGACAGGAGTTCTTGGGGAGAATAGGAAAAAGAAAAGCGCGCTGCCCCCAAAGGAAACAGTGCGCTAGATTTCTTTTGCAAAAAAAGAATGGTTCTTAGAACTTCAGGTCAGCACCAGCCTTGAACTTAACAACCTTCTTTGCGGGGATGTTAATGGTCTTCTTTGTAAGAACATTGATACCCTTGCGTGCAGCACGCTCAGCAACAGAGAAAGTACCAAAACCAATCAGAGCAACCTTGTCACCAGTCTTTACAGCACCGATAATAGCCTCCAATGTGGCTTCCAAAGCCTTCTTTGCGTCAACTTTACTCAAACCTGCGCCTTCTGCAATTTTTGCAATCAAATCAGTCTTGTTCATAACTTTGTGTTTTTAGATGTTTATAAATTTAGTTTAAATCAAAAAATTGTATCACAAAAATAGGTATTCTTGACATACAGCCCAAGTTTTTTTGTAAAAAAATGAAAGAAAATGCGAAAAAAACCTTTTAGAATGCGTGTAATTGGGCCTTTTCTGTTTTATTTTTGTATTTTTGCGCCGTAATTAGGAATTTTGACTGTTATGAATAATATGCCTCCTGTAACCAAGAATCTGCTTATCATTAACGTGTTGTTCTTTGCAGCCCGATGGGTAGCAGCTCTTCCTGCTTATGGTATAGACCTTGACGATGTACTGGGCCTTCACTTCTTTATGGCCAGTCATTTCTATTTCTACCAGCTCTTTTCATACATGTTCATGCATGGAAGCTTCTCACATCTGTTCTTCAATATGTTTGCCGTCTGGATGTTCGGTCGCATTATGGAGAATACCATGGGTTCCAAGCGCTTTCTGTTCTATTACCTGACGTGTGGTCTGGGAGCCGGACTGATGCAAGAGCTGGTGCAGTTTGGCAATTACTGGATTGAGGGCCTTGGCAATTACGAGATGGCCAGCATTGGCGGGATGCAGATTCCGATGGCAGAGTACTTGAACCGTTGGACTACGGTGGGAGCTTCTGGTGCCGTGTATGGTATCCTGCTCTCCTTTGGCATGACGTATCCCAATGAGCGGATGTTCATCTTCCCGCTTCCTGTTCCTATCCGTGCCAAGTACTTTGTGGTAGGATATGCCGTGATAGAACTGATGTCGGCTCTGGGTCGTCCGGGCGATGGTATAGCACATTTTGCTCATTTGGGTGGTATGCTGGTAGGTCTTCTGTTGATTCTCTATTGGCGTAATGGCGGCGGAAATCGCAACCGAGGTCACAGTAATTACTACGACAGAGATTATTACGACAAGGGCTCTGGCGGTTTTAATTTCCGTCGTTGGTTCTCGAAGATGTTTACCCGTAAGAATCCCGACATCAAGGTTACCTATGGTGGTAAATACGAGCAGGATTTCGCCTATAAACAGCGTCAGCAGGAAGAGGAGGCAGAACTGAATCGCATACTTGATAAGGTAAAGAAGAGCGGATATACAAATCTTACAGAAGAAGAGAAACGCCGGCTCTTCGACAAAAGCAAAAACTAATGCAGAACAAAAAGAAAAAGACAAGCCCCTTTGTGCGTGTGTTCATAGGAATATTCCTGGGAGCTAACATTTGTACTGTCCTGCTCATGTGGCTGGCTGTTATTTCTACCTTTCTCTCACCCAGTTCACATCCCACTCTTTCATTATTAGGGCTTTTCTTCCCTATATTCGTGGCGGTGGATATTGCCTTTTTCTTTTTCTGGCTGATATTCCGTTTCTATCTGGTATGGGTTCCTTTGGTGGGATTGATGGTTGTGGCAGGCTATGCTATGGACTATTGTCCCATTAACACCAAGAAATACCTTTCGGACAGTGCCATCTGTGTTGTTACCTATAATGTGGGTGGTGCAGCAGAGGAAGAGGACCGACAGGAGGTGCTACGTTTTTTGAAGGAAAAATCCCCGGATGTTGTATGTCTTCAGGAGACGTATGGCCCCCTAGTGAATATGCCTGAGTTCCAACATTTTGCCGACTCTATGGGTTATCATCGTGTGGTTGGAACTGGGAAATGTATCCTTACCCGTTTCCCCGTCCTGGGTGATACCTTGCATATTGACTATCCAACCCGTAAGAACAGCAGCATGGCGTGCTGGGTTCGCTGTCAGGGCGACAGTCTGTTGCTGGTAAGCAATCATCTTGAAAGTAATGCGCTTTCTGATTCCGATAAGACGGAGTATAAGAATATGATCTTGGAACCTGAACAGCAACGCGTGGAGAAGGGAAGCAAGGTGCTGCTTCGCAAACTCCGCGATGCTGCTTTCTACCGTGGTGCACAGACAGATACGTTATGTGCTCTGATAGACAAGAATGAAGGAAAGAGCATAATTATGTGCGGAGATTTCAATGACACCCCCATCTCCTATACTTATCAAAGAATATCCAGCAGATTGGATTGTGCATACCGCAAAATTGGCAGGGGCGTAGGCTTTACTTATAGCCAAAGTGGAATCTATGTGCGTATAGATCATATATTTGCGTCTTCAGACTGGCAATGCATAAAATGCTATGTAGACGATGGCGTAAGGGCTTCTGACCACTTCCCCGTAGTTGCCTATCTACAGAAAAAAGACAAATAAAATGCCTTTAATGTATAAATTTTGGTGCAAATTATATTTAGTAAAGGAAAAATGTGTATCTTTGCGAACTATTTTTTGACTGAACGAAACTTATAAACAACAAAACAATAATTATTTAACAAAATGCAAAACAAAGGATTTGTAAAGGTTTTCGCAGTCCTGCTGACTCTGGTTTGCCTCTTCTACCTGAGCTTCTCAGTGGTTACCAACCACTTCGAGAATAAGGCTGAGGAGATTGCTCAGACTGAGGGTCAGGAAGCTGCCGACCGTTACTTGGATTCTCTGCTCAACAACAAGGTGTACTGCAATGTTTGGACATTGAAGGAGTGCCGTGAGATGGGAATCGGATTGGGTCTGGACCTGAAGGGTGGTATGAACGTTATCCTGGAGGTTAGTGTACCCGATGTAGTAAAGGCTTTGGCAGACCACAAGGAAGAGACTGATGAGAACTTCCGCAAGGCCGTCGAGCAGGCGACCAGCGAGGCTGCAAACAGCCAGAGTGACTTTATTACCTTATTTATTAAAGACTACAAGGCTTTGGAGCCCAACAAGGCTCTGGCTGAGCTTTTTGCAACTCAGCAGTTGCGTGATAAGGTAACAACCAAGAGTACAGACAAACAGGTTGAGAAGGTGCTCCGCGAGGAAGTGAAGAGCGCTATCGACAACTCATACAATGTACTCCGTACGCGTATTGACCGTTTCGGCGTTGTTCAGCCTAACATCCAGGCCCTGGAGGGTCAGGAAGGCCGCATCATGGTTGAAATGCCTGGTGTAAAGGAACCCGAGCGTGTTCGTAAACTATTGCAGGGTAGTGCTAATCTGGAGTTCTGGGAGACTTACAACTCTCAGGAGATTGTTCCTTTCCTGGTTACTTTGGATAGAAAACTTGCTGCTGTAATGAGCAACATCAAGGATGAGGCTCCTGCTGATTCTGCTGCTGTTGTTGCAGAGGCTACAACTGATACCACAGCTGTTGATTCTGCTGCTGCCCAGAAGGATCTGGCTGCCGTAGTAGGTGGTAACGCTGAGGAGAAGAAAGAGACTGCTGTTTCTGCTGCCGACATCGAGAAGGCACGTAAGCAGAATCCTCTTTTGAGCCGTATGCAGCTTGCTCAGGGTGCTTATGGTTGCGTAGTTGGTTATGCCCACAAGCGTGATATGGCTACTATTGATGAATTGTTGGCTTCTCCCGAGGCTAAGGAGGTTCTTCCTTCTGACCTTCGTCTCAAGTGGGGCGTTAAGGGTGCTGGTGAAGGCGAAAGTTCTAACATCTACGAGCTGTATGCCATCAAGGTAACAGAGCGTAACGGTCGTGCTCCTCTGGAGGGTGATGTTATCACTGATGCCAAGGACGAGTTCGATCAGAACGGTCAGCCTTGCGTTAGTATGAAGATGAATGTTGACGGTGCTCGTCGTTGGGCTGCCCTCACAAAGGCTAACCTGAAGCGTTGCGTTGCCATCGTTCTGGATGATAATGTTTACAGTGCTCCTACTGTACAGAGCGAGATTACCGGTGGTAACTCACAGATTACCGGTCGTTTCACAACAGAGGATACACGTGACCTTGCCAACGTACTGAAGTCTGGTAAGATGCCCGCTCCCGCTAAGATTGTGAGCGAGGAGATTGTTGGTCCTTCACTGGGTGCTGAGTCTATCCAGCAGGGTATCCTGAGCTGTATCATCGCCTTCGTAATCCTGATGGTTTACATGATTGTGATGTACGGTACGATTCCCGGTATGGTTGCTAACTGCGCCCTGATTCTGAACCTCTTCTTCACCGTAGGTATTCTGACCAGCTTCCAGGCTGCCCTGACCATGAGCGGTATTGCCGGTATGGTTCTGACCCTGGGTATGGCCGTGGATGCCAACGTGCTTATCTACGAGCGTACGAAGGAGGAGATGAAGGCTGGTAAGAAGGTTCGCGAGGCTCTGTCTGCTGGTTACAGCAACGCCTTCAGCGCTATCTTCGACTCTAACCTGACTTCATTGATTACCGCTGTTATCCTCTACTACTTCGGTACAGGACCTATCCGCGGCTTCGCTACCACATTGTTCATTGGTATCTGTGTCAGCTTCTTCACTGCCGTATTCCTGACACGTGTGGTTTATTCACAGGTAATGGCTAAGGACAAGTGGTTAAATCTGACCTTCCGCACTCCTTTGGGAGACAAGATCTCTTTCCAGAATCCCACCTTCAAGTTCATGAGCGCTTACAAGAAGAGTTTCGTTGTCTTTGGCGTATTGGCTGTTATCAGCGTAGGCTTCATGCTGGGTCGTGGCTTCAGCAAGAGTATCGACTTCACCGGTGGTCGTAACTTCGTGGTACTGTTCGAGAACAATGTACAGCCCGAGACCGTACGTCCTATCCTAGCAGAGGCATTCCCTGAGAGTAACACCAGCGTTATTGCATTGGGTACCGAGGGTAAGACTCTACGTATCTCTACCAACTACCGCATTCAGGAGGAGGCTATCGAGGTAGACAGCGAAATCGAAGAGAAGTTGTTTAATGCACTGAAGGGTGCTAACCTGTTGGCTGAAGACCTGACACTGGATAACTTCATCAACCGTGATGAGCGTGCCGGTGGTAGTATCATCAGTAGCCAGAAGGTAGGACCTTCTGTAGCTGCCGACATCACACGTGGTGCCATCATCAGCGTTATTCTGGCTATTATAGCTATCTTCCTGTACATCCTGTTGCGTTTCCGCAACGTGGCCTTCTCGGTAGGTGCTATCACAGCCTTGGTATTCGACGTTGTTCTGATTCTGGGTATGTATGCTATCTGGTGGGGTATCCTTCCCTTCTCACTGGAGATTGACCAGACCTTCATTGGTGCCGTGCTGACCGCTATCGGTTACTCTATCAACGATAAGGTGGTTGTATTCGACCGTATCCGTGAGTACATCGGCCTGTATCCCAAGCGTGACCGTCAGGAGCTCTTCAACACCTCACTGAACAGTACATTGAACCGTACTATCAACACCTCTGTCAGCACATTCATCGTACTGGCCGTAATCTTCTGCCTGGGTGGTGCCAGCATCCGCAGTTTCGCCTTCGCAATGATTCTGGGTGTTATCTTTGGTACATTGTCTTCAATCTTTGTAGCTGCTCCTACCGCTTACCTGACTATGGGTAAGACCATCAAGGAGAAGACTGAAGAATAAAAAGCCCCCTCCATCTCCCCCTTTGGGGGAGTGCAACTATAAAATAATAGGACTCAGAAATTCTGGGTCCTAT
>JAEEGJ010031618.1_pt1 | contig 10229 bp, 10 predicted proteins | sample 8958761 | NCBI WGS metagenome assembly JAEEGJ01 (sample SAMN16246546, study PRJNA631951) | gut metagenome | biome: gut microbiome; feature: rumen; material: RS-attached | host: Bos | place: Iran: Karaj | collected 2018-10 | reverse complement strand
GGCAATTATGTTGCTGTAGCTCAGTAGGTAGAGCGCATCCTTGGTAAGGATGAGGTCCCCAGTTCGAATCTGGGCAGCAGCTCCAGAAAACGCCTGATTTCATAAGAAATCAGGCGTTTTTGGTTCTAAAAAGTTCGGAATCGCGATAGTCGCATTTTCCTTGACCCACACGCTGACCCACACGGGCGAAAGAGGCGGACGAAGCGCTTTCCGTTGGGGCGCAACGTGTTCCCGGCTTCACCGTTTTCCAACAAACCTGTTTCAAAAATGAGTATCCCCGCAAACGCAGTGATATCAATGGTTTGCCGGCCTTTTGGGGTCACGCTGTGGGTCAAATGGATTTGTGCTCATTTTTCGGGGAGGCAGAAAATGAAAGAAGCCGTGAAGCAAGGCTCCCCTTTATCTCCGTTGATTATGGTTTCCTTGCGCCTCCTGCACCCGCCCGGTCTACATCATACGCATCGTGAATCCCTGCTCCTGTTGCTGCCCTTGCGCATGGCGAATGCTTTCACATCTCCAGAGCGCCATGGGGTGGTCGCCGATCCTCTCAAGAATCGCCGGATCGGCGAACAACAGAGACGGTTCGTATCGTCCCTCGGCGAATTCATGCAGAAAGCTTCGTTCACGGTCTGTTGGAACAAGCAGTTCCGAAGTAAACGAGAGCACTTCTTTCTTCATGCGCTCAATATCAACTTTTTCACCTTTGCGCAGAACGGGAAGCAATGTTTGTCGAATTGTGGGAAATGTGATCCTGCTGATGCCGTTCATTTGCACATCTTCCTGAAACGCTCCGGTGCCGCCCACCGCACGGTAAAAGAGAACACACTTCCGGAGCATATCCATTTCGCTCTCGTCAAAAAGCCCGTGGTCGATCATATTCTGAACGTCATAAAGATCTCTGGCGGCAGTGCGTTCCGTCAGGGCTTTGATTTTGCTGCCAAACAATTCGATCGGTGCCAGCGCGTTGATTCGAAACTGTGTCTCCAGAACATCCGCAGTTACTGTGGCCTTATGAACAGGGAGGATATGCTGCCGCATGGAATAGTTAATTTCGATTTTGATGTTATCCGGATTTCCGCCGGCGTTCTGATAGTGGAACACCCGCGAGGTAAGAGAATGGGATTCCTTCTGTTTGCGTGTATCCAGCGAGTACCCGTTTGCAGCCATGTATCGCAGCAGGATCGCATCGATTTCCTCCCGGAGCGCCAGCATTTCGTCTCTCGAACACTTCTTGTTGAGATCAAGATCAATATCGACGGAAAGCCGGGGCAGGTTGAACACGGTCAGATTGATCGCGGTCCCGCCCTTCAGTACAAGATTATCTGAAAGGATCGGTTCCTCATCGATAAAAGTCAAAATGTCCGTAAGCCGATACACTTTCTCCAGATTGTCCCGGATAAACCTGCTCTCGGCGGCTTTTTGATTTAAGAAAGCTCTGTCCAGATTAAACAAGCGTATCGCCTCCGTCGTTCAGAATATTGAGCAGGTCCTTCGGCGCATACAGTTTCCATTCCGGATAATATACGGTTTCCCCGAAGTCCGTCAGCTGCTTTTTTCGTTCATGAATATAACTTTTGCATATTTCAAAGAACTGTGTACTCAGATTGAAATCTGCCGCAAAGTGCTGCAGAATGAACCCCGCTTTCTGCCAAAGGTAGATTTGGTCGTATTCTTTCAAATAGTTCAGAAGCGCATCCTCATGCAAGGCCGGGATCAAGCGCAGCGCCTCCAGCAGTTCCTCCAATCCTCCCGCACGGGGAATGTCGTAAAGACAGTCGATCACGGTCCGGTCTATATCCGTCACGGAAACCAGCGGCATCATGGACGGCACGACCACACCGCGCATGGTTTTCGGTGCGTACTGCATATAGGTAATCCCATCGAATTCAAAATCTGTGAAACGCTCCGCGGAAGATACGGTGACCGTATAAAACACCTGATTTGCGACGCCATGGAATTCGAGCGCCGCATGATGCGAGATGAAGGAGCTTTGGTTGATAGACGACCCGATCTCATAGCGATTCGCCAGCACCTCCCCGCTGGCGAGATCTACGGCGGCATAAAGATTCCGGCGTATGCTGACAATATACCCCGCCTTTTTATACGATTGCAGCATTGCTTTGGCGGTCATCAGATTTCCAGTCAAACGCTCTGCATCTGACAGCGTAAACAGCTTTTTTTGCTGTAAAGCGGCCAAATATTTCATTCGCATCACCTCCCGTCTCACATTTGTACCTATTTTAACACGATGATATTGATATTACAACACCATTTTGTAATAACAGGTCTGTTTTTTCAAAACATTTGACTCATGAATTTCCCCACCGTCGCCGCCGCCTGTACCTGCATGGGGTTGGTCGTGTGAGTGTAGGTCCGCAGGGTGAAGCCGGGATCGGCGTGCCCCAGCATCCCGCTTACCGTGCGGATGTCCACGCCGTTCTGAAGCGCCATGGTAGCGAACGTATGCCGAAGGGCATGGAATCGGGTGTGCTCCAGACCCAGCGTTTTCAGAATCTTCGTGTGGATGGCCGCCAGCGCGTCGGGGTAATACATTCCGCCGGTCACCGGCGATGGGAACATGTAGGGGTTGTCCGGGTGCTTTTCGTGCTCTGCGACGAGCATATCGATGGCCTCCTGCGGGATGGATTCCACGCGGATTGAAGTTGAGGTCTTCGGCGTGGTGACCTTGACGCCGCCGCCCTTTACCCGCACCGCCTGCTTCGAGACGGAGATCGTTTTCTGCTCGATGTCCAGATCGCTCCAGAGCAGCGCCACCAGCTCTCCTTTCCGCAGGCCGGAGCAGAGCTCCAGGAAGAAGATCGGCAGCACACCCCGGCGCTCGGCCTCCGCCAGATACGCTTTCATGTGCTCCGGCTTCAGGATTTTGATCTCCTTCTTCTCGTTTTTCGGCAGCACCACGTTGTCACAGGGGTTTCGGATGAGCAGCTGCTCGATCACCGCCCGCTGCAGGCACATCTTCAGCATCCGGTGCAGGCTGATGATGTAGGACGCCGTCAGGGAACGATCTCTGTGGTCATTTGGACCCTTCGAGATTCTGCCGTGGTCGCGGACGTTGTTGTACATCTTCTGAATATCCCGGCTGGTGAGCTTCGTCAGCTTGATCTTCCCGATCTCCGGGATGATGTGGTAGCGGATGTGATTCCAGTACCGCTCCTGTGTCGATTCCCGGATATTCGGCTTGGAATAGATCTCATACCACAGCCGCAGCCATGCTTCGACTGTGTACTCATCTGCCCTGGCAACATCGATAAGCTTCGCGTCCTCTATGACTTTTTTCAGCTTGTCCCTGACCTCGTTCTGAGATTTGCCGAGGACATTCTTACGGATGGGCTTGCCGTTTTCGTCGTGACCGGCCACATACCGCCCCTCCCAGCGTCCGTCGCTGCGCTGGCGGATGTTTCCCTCTCCGGCGGCTCTGCGTTTCGCCATAGCTCATTCCTCCTTTCGCAGCACAAACAAGTACCACAACCCGCCGCGAAAGTCTACTGAATTATTCTGCATTCCCGGAACTCTTTTCATCGATCCATTTCACCAGCTTGTCCCGTGGGACGAGGATGCGAGAGCCGATAGTCAGCGTTGGGAAGCCCTTCTCCTTCACCAGCTCGTAGGCGCCCGCCCGGCTGATACCCAGCACCGCCGCCATCTCCGGCACTGAGAGCATCAGCGGCAGCTCCTCGAAGGAAGTGTATTTGTAGTTTTTCATTTTTGTCCTTTCTGCCTCTTGGGGGAGGCAATCATTTTACTATTATATACATATAGTTTGTCCGTACTCTGGAAAGCCGCCGCATTTACCACGGCGTGGACATCGTCGGGCCGCCATATTCCTCCTGCGCCTTCGCATACTCCATCGCCGCCTTTTTTCCCTTCTGCTGGATCAGTTCCTGCAGTCGTTTCCGGCTGATCTGCAGCTTCTGGCCCGTCGCGTTCTTCGGCACGGTGTCCCGGAAGATGTTCCCCATGTGATGGAGCAGCCGGCTGGTGGATAGCATCACCGAGGGCGGCGCGAGGGTGTCCTTTCTGTCAAGAAAGAACCGGGCGTAGGCGTTGCCCTGCTGCGATGCCTGCCACATCCATTCGAGTCCCTGTTCCTGATCCCCATTCTCAAGGCACAGCTTCCCCAGCATGTACTGGCCGTACTGGTTCCCTCCGTCTGCAGCACGTTGGAAGAAGCGTATCGCCTTTTGCTCATTCTTCTCTACGACCTCGCCTCGGAGATACTCCTTTCCGGTGCGGTAGGCCGCATAGGAGTCGCCGTTCTCGGCAGCATACTCCAGCCACTGCATCCCCAGCGCCGCGTCCCGCACCTCTATGTCATCGGAGAGCAGCAGCTTCCCGAGGGCATACTGTGCTTCCAGCAAGCCCTGGCGGGCAGCCTGCTCAAAAAAAGAGCACGCTTTCTTCCAGTCCGGAATCGGGATCGGGCCGTCCCGATACAGCCGTCCCATCATAAACTGCGCATCGGGGTCCCCCTCCTCTGCCAGCTTCTCCAGTTCCATGACCGCAGCCTCCCGTGCGTTGGGATCGCTGCCAATGTCGATCGCGCTCTCGTAGATCTCCCAGAAGTCCCGGGAGGCATAAGATGAATTCCAGTGCTCATCGTGTTTCTCATAGTCCCGATCCTCAAAGGTGGGGATGCCCATGCGGAACTGCTCGGCCTCCTTTATGACGGCGTTCTTTATGGCGCGGAACTCCTTTTCCTCCGACAGCTTTTTTCGCGGACGTTTCTCATCCTTGTAATAACTATCCACCTCCCGCTGCAGCTCCAGCCAGTGATCGTAGGCTTTGGAGACCGCGGGCAGCCGTTCCATCTCATCCACGATTTTGTCTACGTCTTTTTTCAGATGCTTCGGAAGGTAGCCGTAGGACTTTTTTCCTTTCACCGAACCGAGCTCCATCGAGAGCGCCTGCATCTTATGCTCCATGTCCGGATGATTGCAGACGCCCTGCCGAAGCTGTTCGGTCAGGTCCTTCAGCGCCTCCCGCGCCTCCTGCACCAGCGCATTTCGGGAGACGGATTTCTGCTCCAGCACCTCGTTGAGCTCGTAGCGGAAGACGTCGTTGGTCAGCGCAGACTTGATCTGTCGGATGCCGTCTTTGGTCAGACGGGCCTGTCCTGCCTGCGCCGACCATGCCATCATGTGGACATGGGGATGGTTTCCCTCGTCATGGAAGGCGGCGTACCAGCGGAAGTCCTTCGGCGGGATGTGCATGGCGTCGGCGATCTCATTGCGATGGGTCAGGAGCAGATTGCGCCAGGCGCTGGCGTGATCGTAGCCATAGCGGACGGCATCGTCCCGATGGAGGGAGATGATGTGCGTCCAGACATTTCCCTTGTACTGCACAAGCTCCTTTGCGACTACATCCAGATCGACGTGCTCCTCGTCGCCGAAGAGGCCGTGGCTCCCGATGCGCTCCGCCCTGGGACGGGTGGCGATGTATTTCATGTAGACGTCCGAGTGCTGCGCCGTATCCCAGTGCTGTTCCAGTGCGCGAGAGATAAAAGACGAGGCGTTCACCTTTGTTTTCTGCTCTTCGTAGTCCGTGTACTCCGGCAGGTCGCCGGCGTCCGGGTAGTCCTTCAGCAGCTTTTTGATGAGCTGCTCCTGTTTCTGCGTCGGCGGATGACCGTCGGGGACGAGCTCCACATGCTCCCGCGTCCCGATGTACTTCAGATAACCCTGGGCGCCGGCAGAGCCCTCGCCGCATTTGATGTAGGGACTTTTGACGATCAGTCTTGCCATGCAGCCTCCTCATTTTTCACACGCTGCTCGAAGGAAAGGCGACCGTTGGTCTGCTTCACATGCCGAACGCTGTCGGCCCGGAGCCGACGAAGGGTATCGTCATCCAGATTGAAAGCGCTGGCGTTGAGCGTGGAGACGATGTCCAGCTCCACGCAGAGCTTGTACAGCAGCGCAGCCATATGCTCCTCGAACCGTCCGAGGCGGCCTTCCATGACTGAGGTGACCGCTGCCGGGAGGAAGGCGCCGGCGTTTTTCGCGCTGAGGTAATCCAGATAGAAGGCCACCGCATGCTCCACGAATTCGGTCTGACTGTGACTGCCATCTTCCGTGTATCGCCGCTCCAAATCCGCCTTTGTCTCCGGCGGCAGATAGAGGGCGAATTTCACTTTTTCACTCATTCATACTCCTTTCTGGGGTTCTGACCCCACTGAAAAAGCGTGTTTCTGTGCCCTGCACGGGGCCGGGACCCCTGAGCTGTTTTTCTTCAACGGTTTGACCCCGGCCCCGTGTCCCCAAAACTGCCCGCACTGCGGGCAGAAGTCCAGCGGGCCGGCGACCGGCGACGCCGGGCCTTTATCCTGCTTCGTTTTTTGCTCTCGGAAAACGGCTCAAAACCGGCCATGCTCGGCGAGAATGGTTTGTCAGAGCGGCAGCTCATAGTCTCGGTCATATCTCGGCTCCCCCTTCTCGTAATAGAGCGGGATCGGTTTGATGCGATAAAGGTTGCTGGTCTGCTGTCGGATGCCGTAGCGGTTTTCCCGGTAACCATATTCCTTGCTGATGAGTCCCAGCGTGGTGAGCGTTTTGATTGCATCCCTCGCTGTGCTTTCCGAACACGAACACTTTTTTGCGATTGTTCGCATCGCCGGATAACAGCTTCCACGGCTTCCGGCGCAGGAGACGAGGTAGCAGTAGACGGTGAACTGAAACGGTGTGAGACCGTAATCAAAGACGCGCTCGTCCACCTGAAAGAATCTTCCGGACATTTTCATTTTGTTCCTCCCATCTGTTTTCTGATGACATGTATTCCGTAAACGCTTTATTCAGTTTTCAAGGTTCATATTTGAGAGAGAAGATCACTCCACTATCTAACTGGATATTCAACGCCGATTTGATAACCCCATTTTGAAAACTTTGTTTCTGTTTTCTCCCTCTACTATCCTAATTTTTTTACGTCTTTTTCTCGGTCTTTTTTCGAGAAGATTTTTCAGAATCATTTTCCTTCAATAATTTCAACGGCTTCACGAGAAAAAGACATAGACTTCTTTGAGTATTCGTGATAGAATTCCAGTGCAATCATTTTATGATAGGACGCCGTTATGGACATTGATCTGTCGCGAACTGTAAACGAAATCTTCCGCACGTGGAGCAGTTTATATTTCTTTCCGAACAGTCCGGCATACGCGCCTGCGCATTCACGAAAGAAAAATCGTTTTTTTCTTCTCGGCGAACACGGAAGCGGAAAGACAACCGCTGTGCAGGAATACATCCGCACGCATCAAAAAATGACACGCTACTTTTCGTTTGCGTGTCTGGACAATTATCATGCGCTGCAGGCTTTTGCAAAAGCATTTTCGCTGGAAAACAAAACGCCGGCGTCGTGGGATGATGCATGCAGGCAGTTTCAGGATACATACCGGAATGAAACGCTGTTGGTATTTTTTGATGATCTGGAATTCTTTCCGCAGAAAGATGAATTCAGGAAAGCGTGCTACGAGCATATTGCGAAGAACAGAATTGTCGTTTCAGAGATCCAGCGCTGCCTGAAAAAAGAATGGAGCTACGATATTCCGGAGTTTGTCACGATGTTCATCGGCTGGCGCACGCTATCCGATTACTGCAAATACTTTCCCGATTACAGCAAGCAGGATGTCGTGCGTTTGTTTTCTGTGACGGGCGGAATTCCGGCAGTAATAAAAGAACTGGACGCTGAGAAACCGCTGGAAGAAAATCTCCGCGCGCTTCTGCGGTATGATTCCGCGTTCACAACATATCTTCCGGAATGGATGTGCGAACACTTCCGGACGCCGGAGAGTTATTATCCGATCCTGTGCAGCATGGCGAAAGGAAAACGCCGGCTTAGCGACATCGCGCACGATGTCGGTTTTCCGAACAACAAATGTCTGAACTATCTGCAGGCGCTGATGCGCGCACAGCTGGTCAGACCGGTTGCGGTATTCAGAAACAAGACGTCCGAATACGAACTGACCAACAGCTACATCGCTGCGTGGTGCCTGTTTGCATATGAGCAGCGCAGCATGATGCTGACGGATCCGGATGCGCTTTTACAGAAGCTGATGCGGAATCTTGACCGGCGTCTTGCGCTGCCCGCTTTTCGCAGCGCCTGCTACAGCTACATGGAGCTGAGTACGAAAGAGTATTTTGACTACTTTCGTAGCAGATCAGATTACGAACAGGAAATCCTGCGGGATGTACATAAGAAGCTCAAGGACGGACACAGAGTGGCCCTTGATTTCTGCATCCTGCAAGATGGGCATTCGCTGGTCGCTGTGATCCCGGATGACTTGGATCGTCGTTTCACAAAATACGATCTCCAGCGCATCCGGAATGTGGTCGGGCACATGGAGAAATTCTTCGATACGGAAATCGTGATCTTCAACGTCAACCGCTTCAGCGACTGGTGTGTACACGCAGCGAGCAGAGATGTCTTTCTCCATCTTGTAACCGTGGAACGGCTGAAATACTGACAGACGACGAACGGCGCACACTCGGAAAATGAGTGTGCGTCGTCATGTTTCATATTCACTTCATAGGGTTTGTGCGTATCTGACGGAGGGATGCGGTTTACAGCGTTTGCTCCCTCCGGTGGAACTCGGCCAGCTCCTCCCGGAGCGCAGCGAGGCTACCTGACACGACATGGTTTTTCTCGTTGATTGTCAGCGCCTGACGCGGGCAGGCCAAAACGCAGAGTGGAAGCTGCCCCTGCTGCAGGCGTGCAAGGCAACCGTTGCACTTTGCCGCCCGATTCCCGATCCACTGGATCGCCTCAAATCTGCAAGCCTTCCCGCACTTCCGGCAACCGACGCAGGCGGTGCTGTCGAGCTGTACGGTTCCGGTCTCTCTATCAACGGAAAAGCATTCTTTTGGGCAGGCTGCGACACAGGGATGTTCCTTGCAGTGCATGCAGCCGTGGACGAACCAGGTGATGTTCAGCCCGGCGCCGTCGCCATACTCGTTGCGCTTCAGAAGCCGGTACGGCGCCTGCTTTGTCACGTCGATGTCGTTTTCATTGATGCAGGCCATAACGCAGGCGCCGCAGCCAACGCAGCGCTCCGGATGAAATGTAAAATGAATGTTCATCCTGCCTGCACCCCCTCCACCCTGCAGCGCACACTCCGGTAACCCGGGAAGCCGGAATAGGGATCCAGATGATCCCGGTCCATGATCCGGTTGACGTCCGCTTCATCGGCATAACTTTGGAACATGAAGACCGTGCCGCGCTTGGCGGCCTTTGTCAGCTCCGCCCGCACATGCATCGTCCCGGTGGGCGTAGAGACCGTGATGGCGTCACCCTGTCGGATGCCCAGCACTTCGGCGTCCGCCGGATGGAGCTCCGCGGACGGGACCGGGCGGAAATACGCGGCTGACCGTACGCCGTGAAACCGGGAATGAAAGCGCGTGGAGATCCGTGAGCCGGCGACCAGCGTCATCGGGTAGGCAGCCTTTCCCTTTCTCGGCAGGCTTTCCCGATACGTCGGCAGCGGGTTCAGACTGTATGCTTCCGGAATCTTCGCGATCGTTTCGGAATACAGCTCGATCTTACCCGTTGGTGTCCGCAGGCCGAGGCGGAGACTGCTGCCGGGGATGTAGGGCTCCGTTCCGGGGATTTTCGTCGGTGCGCCGGAGGATTTCAGATCGCCAAAGGTCAGACCGATCTTCATCATCACATGTCGGACAATGGCCTCATAGCCCCGGCGCAGGAGCGGATCGTCCAGCTCCATCACGTCGGCCAGCTCGCAGAGGATGTCCACGTCCGATTTGGACTGAAAGAGCGGCTTGATTGCCGGCGACACATAGCGCACCGTCGGGCCGGCGCAGACCAGCTCGGCGCGTTCGAGTGAGGTGCAGGCAGGGAGCACGATGTCTGCCACCTTCGCCGCGTCGGTCCAGAAAATGTCCACATCGACGAAGAAATCCAGCTTCCCCAGCGCCTCCATGAGCCGCTCGTTCTCAAGGAACATCCTGCGGTTCATGCCCAGCGCGAAGACGGCGCGGATGGGGTAAGGCGTTCCTTCAAGAATCTGCCGGGATAAGTCCATGCTCTGGAATTCGTCCACGATCTGCGCCCAGAGCGGGAAGCGCTGAGAGCCGATCTTGGGCTTGCAGGTCTTCCGTCCGGCGGCGCGGAAGTCGGGGTTTTTCCGATGCCAGGCCACAGAGTTCTGATAGCCGCTCCCATCCTCGGAAAGCGGACGGGTCTCGTCCACAAACTTGTCCCATTCCACC
>JAEEGJ010031617.1_pt1 | contig 10229 bp, 13 predicted proteins | sample 8958761 | NCBI WGS metagenome assembly JAEEGJ01 (sample SAMN16246546, study PRJNA631951) | gut metagenome | biome: gut microbiome; feature: rumen; material: RS-attached | host: Bos | place: Iran: Karaj | collected 2018-10 | reverse complement strand
GTTTGTTCCTCTAAAAGTTAATGTGTGACTATTTGTACTACCACCAGCACTATATAAAATGGTGCCAGCATTTGTAAAAGTTACTGTACCATTAGATACCGGTGGAAAAGTAACGCCATCAATAGAAGCTTCTACTCCAGTAGGTAAATTACTTAAAGTAATGGAATACTTAACATCTACTTCAGATAAACTTTTAACATTTAGTGTATATGTCGCATTAGATGAGCCAGGAACTACGGTCAAATCATTACTAATACCATTTTGAACCAAAGTAACATCCCATACTGCTGAAGCAAGAGTTCCATCTACGAAGATAAGATTTCTAAATATGGCATAAGATAGTGGTATTACTGTAAGGGATAACATCAAAACGATAATTAAAGATTTAAATGTTATTGTATTGGGATTCTTTAAATCTAACAAAAATGCTTTAATATTTTCCATAATACCACTTCCTTTCTATTAAGATTTGTTATTCTTTTTTGTTTTTTTCTTCGTTTCGGAAGAATCTATTTTTTTATCATCTGAAAAATAGCAACTAAACAAATATATCGATAATAAAAAACCAATTAATGCATATTTATAATTAATAACAATGTTAATTATTCCACCAGACATTGCTACTTTACCAACAATCGTATTTTTATTAATTTCTTCGTCTTCGACATTGTTAGCATCACCTTTAGTAGTGATCATATCTCCATCTTTTTTGACAATTCTATGAGTGATAAAGCCATCTGCTTTTTCAAATGTAACAACATCACCAAGTTTATAATCATTTTGTTTAACTATTAAAATGTAATCACCAGCATGAATGTCATTTTCCATAGAACCAGTCTTAACACGATAGATCATTATTTGATTTGTATATCTAAGTATAAAATATGCCACCAAAACAATAATTATAAGAATTAGTATTAAATCAAATACTTTTTTAATAAACTTACTCATCGGTACTTTCCGCCTCGATATAAATTTTTAATCCATATTTGGAATTAGGATCTGATCCAATAGATGTATCATTACTACTGCTAATCCATTTCCATTCAAGATAGTATGTATCGTTTGTTTTGGCATTTAAGAATGCTTCTTCGACATTTAATTCATTTGCTTCGACATAATGGTCGATTATATATGTGTTATTTTTCTTTAATTTATATTTCATATTGATGTGATATGGATTATTCTCAATAAAATCAATTTTATATTTTAAATTATATTCTGTTCCATTTTTAACGACAAACTGATATGTATTAGATGATTCTGGTGCTATAACATCCGTTAGTTCATACATTGAATTAGTGAATATTTTAGCAGGTGTTTCATCATGCCAAGTAATCTCTTTATCATAGACAATTAATTCATTAATTTCTTCTTCGGGTTCTTCAGTGCTTGCGGGAATCGTATCTTCAGGTTTAGTACTTTGATCTTTCTCAGCACCACTATTTTTATTATCACTATCACTTTGGCATACATTTTCTTTATCACAAATAATTTCAATTATATCTACATTGCCAGTAGGAATTTTGCCATTATTTTTCTTTTCTTTTCCTATTAAAGAACAATTATGTATCAACAAAATAATAATTATGATAATTAAAATAATTTTTACAATCAAATCAGTTTTTTTCTTCTCTTTGTTATCTTCTTTATTTCTCATGTTTTTATCCTCAATTCTCCCCTTTAAAGCCTATAATTGCTTATAGGCTTTAAACGAAAGAATAATATCTCTATTATTCTCCGCTCAATGCTTGACGAGCAGTTAATTTAACAGATAATGTTACTGCTTTGTTAGCATCACTCATATCAGAACTATCTTTTGAAGGTTGATCTTCAATAGCACCAGGCCATTTTACAAGTAGTCTTACGGTCTTTGTCATTGAAGTTTCATTATAAGTAATTTTAATTGGAGCTGTTGAACTAAGATTAGCAGCATCCTTTAAAGTAACTTCCATATTTGCAGGCTTATTAGTTGTATTTGTAGTATCTAGTTCTGCAGTTACGATAACATCAACTTCTGATCCAGTGGCATCGATAACATAATCTTTGTAACATTCAGCACCAGGTGCAACTTTACTATTCTTTCCTGGATTAGTAGTACATGTTAAACTTGAAAGATTAAAAGTTAGGTTTTGTACTTCACTGAATTTTGTAGTATCTAATTTAACTGACCAATTAGCAGTATTAATACTACCTGTAGCAGTTACACTTTCTCTATAAATTGCATATGTCGTAAAGCTTGCAGCAATTAAAAGTAATAATGCAGCAATAATTAATATTTTCTTATTTCCTTTCATTTTTTACACCTCCTTCACTTCTATAACTATTGTAAAAAAGAGCACTCTCAAATCCCCTAATTCGGGGCCCAATTATCCTCCTCTAGTTTACATATTAATTTTAATATAAAAGTCAAAAAATTTCAATATAATTACTACAAAAAATCGAAATTTGTCGTATGAATTTTACTCTTAAAACAAATATAAATTTAACGTATTATTCTAGCCGTTTTTATTACAATAAAAAAAGACTAAATCTCAATACTTAGTCTTAATATTATCTACCGCTACCTCTTCTTGATTTATTATTCACTACAATAAGTCTTTTTAGCGATGCAATACTTCTTTGTAAACTATCTATTGATGCTATTAATTCGATTGGTGGCCGTAAATTTTTATTAATATATGCAGTATAAATTCTTTTTTTGTTTTCTAAATCACGCATAAGATGTTCTAATTCATCATAATCACTCATACTCTTCCTCCTTTTTTTATTATAACATGTAAGCCTATTTTTTTACTAGTCTTTTAATTACTTCTTATTAGCTAAATTTGCTTGTGCGGCCATTTGCCTAAGGGGGTTATAGCTAAAAAGACTGATATAAAAAAAGAAAGGAGGTTTAATCCTTTATAAAATAAGGGCTTGACAGGATTTTATTACTATTATTTTATGAACTTTGAAATTTGAAAATAATTAAATTTTTATCTTTTATATTTCAAAAAACAAATGAAAGAATTACAGGGGGGTTATAGAAAATAAACATCGTAATATCTTAATCTTCCGAGCATTTTAAAAGCTCCAAAACTGGAGCTTATTTGTTATTCAGTTGGTTCTTTTGTTAAATTAATATTAATGAAATATGCTAACTTTCCTTTATAAGTAAATAGTATATCATATTTACCTTCTGGATAATCCATATTAACATATCCATTACCAACATATTTATAATTATCAGCTTCTGGTGTTTTATAATCAATTACATATCCACCATTATCATTTGCTAATTCTTCTAATTTAGTTAAAGACATTTTTTCTAATTCTTCTACTGTTTTATGAGGTGTAATTAAAATCTTAACATCACTTTCAGCACCACTATATTTAGTATCAATATAAAATTCAATCCATTCATTTAAGTAGAATGATGTATTAATTCCATCTTTGTTATATCCTTTTTTAACAAGAGCCTCCATTATTCTTTCGCCTTCAGCAGGAATACCTTCATAACTATGTCTGTTACCTACAAGAATGATTCCATCAATAACAAAGTCAGTTTGTTTTGGATTTCCTTCTTCATCAACTATTTGAGTTAATTTTCCATCAAAATAATTATATTCATATGTATTATTTGATGGAGTAGTTCCATTGTTAGTATTTGAGTTTTCTTGTGTATTATTATTGTTGTTAGTATTGTTATTATTTGTAGTTCCTTTATCTCTTAATAAGAAGAACCATACTGCAAATAATAGTAATAGGATTATGATAATTATTACAATTATTAATCCAACATTTGATTTTTTCTTTTCGTTATTTTCCATTTTTTCCTCCCAATTCTATTCTTACTTTTCAGGTGTTACAGTTATTCTATAACTTTCTGAATATGAGTCATTACCATATTTTAATGGTGCATGTCCTCCAAAATAAATTTTACATTTCTTTGAATTAATAGTAGCTCTAATCCAAATACCAGATGCTTCTGTATCTGCTTTATCGTATTCTTCATCTAAATATAAATTATATACCTTACCATCATCTGCAACAGTTTTAAAATAATCTACTAAACTATTGTGAAGATTAATTTTTTCTTCTTTACTATATTCTTTGTTTAAATATACTCTTAATTCAAGATTTCCATTTTCTTCTTGATAATAACCATCAATTACTTCATATTCAACTGGTAGCTTATCTGTATCAATTTTATATTTTGAAGCACTTGTTTTTGCTTCACTTGTAACTGTCTTTTCTGCTTTAGTTGAATTTTCTTTTTGGTTATTATTACTATTGTTATTATTGTTGCTTTCAGTTTTACCGCAACCTACAAGTGTAAAGCACATAACCAATGCTAATACACCAATTAATAATTTCTTTTTCATTTTTCCTCCATTATCCTAATCTTCCTTAGGTTTCTCTACATCTTTTCCTAAAAGGATATCTCTTAAATGATAAGCGGAATCATTATCGTTTATGTCATTAAAATCAACTGTTATACCATAATCTTTTACGGTTTCAACAGCTTTTTCTCCAAAACCAAACATGTAATGATTACAAATATATCCATGTTTTTCAACTTCTTGTGGTTTCTTACCAACTGTCTTGTCTTGATAAAAATATGCTCTGTCAACAATCATTTTAATTGTTGCTCCACTTTCCACTGATTTAGATTCAAGTTTGCTACCTTTTTTTGTATAGAACTTATCTGTCCATGCACCATTTTCATAAGTTCCTACATAGTATTCCTGTTTCTTTCCATTGTAATCAATCAAATACCAATACTTGTTTCCTTGACCACCAATACTATGATCTACAAAATCCTTATAACCTATAACAAATTCAAATCCACCATTCTCATTAACGAGATTCATAAATGATTCTGCATTCATATTTTTTAAGATTTGCCTCCTTTCCAATATATTTCGAAAGAAATACATTACAACAAAATTATATCATTAAATTGTCAATTTACGAATACTTTTTCATCAAAATTGTTGACTTTTTTATAGAAGTGTGAACAATAAAGTAATTCATCGGAATATTACTATTTTACGAACTAAATAAAAATGACACTGTGACACTAAATAAAGGTGTGGTATACACCGGTAATTAATGTCATACTGTCATTAATCTAATATATCACTTACATTAATATTATAATATTCTGCAATTTTTCTAACAACTTCATTGTTTAGCTTTCTACTTCCTTTTTCATATTTATTATAAGTAGAAATATCTATATTTAAATAGTCAGCTATTTCTTGTTGAGATTTATTATTCGATTGTCGATAATTTCTTATTCTTAATCTCGCTCTTGCTTGAACTTTATTCTCAGTATCCTCAAGAGTCTTTTTAATGCCTTTAGGATTAAATACAATGTACTTTTCTCGGTTATTTTGTAATTTATGCATAAAATTAGATACTTCCATTTGCTCTTTAACAGATAATTCAGGCATATTTTCAAAAAAATAATTAGATGATATTTTATAAAACTTTGATAGATCACTGATAATATCCAAAGGCACTAATCTATCTCCTAGTTCATAATGTTTATATGTAGATAGATTTACACCTAATACTTGAGCAACTTCTTTCTGAGTTAAATTAAACTTTTTTCTCATATTTGTAATATTGCTTCCAATGACTATATCACTTGTTCTACGTTTCTCCATATACTATTACTCCATTCTCTCCTTAAAGACATTATAACACACAATTTCCAAATTGGAACTTTATTTTTAAAAATTATTTTAAATATTTGTGTAAAATATATTGACGATATGGAACTTTTCTTTATATAATTAAATTGTAAGATCCGTAATGGATCTTTCATTATTACATCGTGTTTGACAAATTGGAACTCTATTGTTCTTTGAAAATTTAGTAGTTGTGGACCTCACCGATATTCCATAACTTAAAAAAAGCAAGGTATATACCCTATTGGCACGGGAGTTATGAAATGACTAATATTTCAAAAAGGATTGGCTCTCTCCTGATTAGAGCTAGAAAGGAAAAAGAATATGGAAAAAAGAAAAGATTATATTGATTATTTTTGTAAGAATGTTGATGAAGAAGAATTACTCGAATATGTGGCTGAAGCAGAATTTGATTTAATCGAATTACTAGGATTAACTGAAGATCAGATATTAAGAAGATACCATTTCAGTGATAGCGGATCAGATGCAATGTTTAGACGTGCACTAAAGAGAATGCTTAAAGACTTAGATATGATTGACGGTAATATGGTTTATCATAATTACTATTTAAATTATTTTAATTAGGAGGATTATATATGAATGCAATAGATACACTACAACTAATATCTAAGCAATGGTGTGATATACAAGATTTAATGAAATTAACTAATCTAGGTAGAAACTCAGTGCTAAAGATAAGAAAAGAAATTATTAATGATCTAACTAATCAAGGTTATAAATTACCATGTAATTTAATACCAATGTGTGAAGTAGTAAATAAATTAAAAATTAATGTTCCTTACCTAAAAGAAATGGCTAATATGGAGTTAAAATGAAATCAATTGAACAATTAAATGAAGTTATAAAAAAAGACAACATTATCGATGGAATAATGAAGTCTAATGGATTATATTGTTTAGTTGCTGAACCAAAGGTTGGTAAGTCGTTCTTAGCATTACAGCTTGCCAACTGTTTGGTAAATAACAAACAGTTTTTAGGATTTAATACAAATCCAACATCCGTCTTATATGTTAGCACAGAAATAGCAGAATATCAACTAAAAGAGAGATTAGAGATAACTGGATACGAGTTTAAACCTAATTCATTCTTCTTTGTACAAAAAGATGAACAACATCATTTATGCATTAGAGATGACTTATTATTAGATTTAAAAGAGTTTTCAGAAAAATATCATGGTCGATTCGTTATAGTAGATATAATGTGTGGCATTGATTATGGATATAATACGGATATAAATAATTATAGTGATGTTATGAAATACATGTTTGATAAATATCGAGAATTATCTAAAAAATACAACCTAACATTTCTTCTAATACATCACTTAAATAAAGAAGGTAAAACATTAGGTAGCACAGGTATTGATGGTAATATGAATGGAATACTTACTTTAACTAGTAATAAAGATAATACATACACTTTAAGAATAATCAATAGAGATTTTGAAGAACAAAATCTAAACCTTATAAGAAATGAAAAACTTGAATTTGAAATTATTAATGAAGATAATACAGAGTTTGACTTTAATATAAGTACATTCATGAGACATGTAATTAAAAAGAAAGAGGTTGTTTTCACACCAGCTGAAATGGTTGCAGAATTAAATCTACTTATTACCCCTACTCGTTTTGGAAGATTACTTAATAGTTATCTTCCAAGGTTAGAAAAAGAAGGCATATACGTAGAATTAAATAGAACTTCAACTTCTAGAATATATAAAGCCAAATTCATAGATCCATTAAGATCTGAAGAATAAGGTTTTAGGAGAATCCTAACTCACAGTTGGTCTATGACCTAGTGAGATAAGTCATAATTGACTTTAAAAAAGAAAATATGCATGATGGATACCAAGTATTAAGATTTGCTAATAATTATAAAAGCAAGGATTTATATCTTATAGGAAATGAAATGAATAACAGAATCGGAACTGGAAATTATGATCCAGAACGTACAAAATTCAATATTAGATATAAAGATCTTGAAAGAGATAATTTATATCAAGAAGTAAAATACAAACTAGAAAGTAGAAATATTGAATATCTTCATAAAACAAAAACCAATTTGTTAAATGGTGTAACAATATCAAGTGGCCCAGAGTTTTTTATGACTTTGGGCTTACCATTTAAAGAAACAGAAAGAACATATAAAACTGGAGAAAAAAAGGGACAAAATATTTTAGTTCCTGATATAAAATCAAAAGATGACATTCCTTCTGAAGTAATTAAATATTTTGATGAAAGTTACAACTTTTTAAAATTACTTGTTGGTGAAGAAAATATAGTTATGGCACAAGTACATTTTGATGAAGATACACCACACCTTCAAGCATACTTTTTACCAGTAGTTGATGAAGTAAAAAGAAAATGTTATCAAAGAGATAATGATGGTAATTTGATAAAAGAGATAAAAAAAGATAAAAAAGGAAATGATAAATTAGTACCAATTCTACTCCGAGATTCAGAAGGTAAAATGGTTTATGAAAAAGTCAAAGGAAATTTTTTAAATAATGATCAATTTTGGAAAAATTTAGGAGGACGTGAATCATTTTCAAAAATACAAGATGATTTTAATAAATATATTAATAGTAAAGGTTTTAATTTAGATAGAGGTAACGTAGGTGCAAATAAAAGACATCAAACCAAACTAGAATATGAAATAAATGAATTAAAAGCTGAAAAGGAACAATTAGAAAACGAATTGATTAATTATAAAGATGAAATAAATAACATCAAAAAAATGTTAGAAGCAACTTTAAAAGAAAGCAATTCAGAACTTAAGAAAAAAATTATTGGATATAGTAAAAAGGAAGTTGAAAAACTAATTGATGATTTTGATAATCTATCTCGATTAAATCTTATAAAAACGATTGAATCAAATGATAAGGATCAAAAGATTAATTCTCTATCTGTTGAAAATAATTTTTATAAAAATAATAGAAAATTAATTAAAAGTGAACAAATACGATATAAAAAGACAAAAGAATTAGATTATTACAAAAATGCAGTTAATAAATTAACTAATGCATTAGATATAGTATTAAAAATGAAACCACTTCCCTTTATCGAGGATTATGTATCACTTGCAGAAGAAATTAATGCAGGTAATAGACTTCAAGAAGAAGATCAAGAAGCGTGGGAGGAATTTCAAAAAACATTTGCAAAGGAGGAAGATAAATGTCTATAAGACAAGTAAAAAATAAGGAAGCTACAAAAGATGGACGTTCATGGCTAGTAGATTTAACATATAGAGATTATTTAGGTAAAATCAAAAGATATCATTCTAAAAAATTTGCTACAAGACGTGAAGCTAAAGATCATGAAGCTGAATATAAAACTCAAATTAAAAATATGACTGATTTTTCCGATTTAACTTTTAAAGAATTAATTGATGAACATTATAAATATCAGCAAGATAAAGTAAAATCTACTACTCTTTATAATTATAAGAATATGATGGTATATCTTGAACCATTATTAAATATAAAATTAGAAACATTTAATATAAGACATTATGAAATGTGGAGACAATATATGAATACTAAAGATATATCTACAAGATATAAAAATGGTGTATATAAATATCTAAAAGCAATTATGAATTTTGGAACCAAATGGTATGATTTAAATTTTATTAAAGTATATAATAAAATGACTAATTTTACTAATCCAAATGAAAGAAAAAAAGAAATGCTATTTTATACACCTACCGAATTCCAAAAATTCTTATCAGTCGAACACGATTTAAAATATATATGCGCATTTCAAATACTATTTTATTGTGGGCTAAGAGCTGGTGAATTAAGAGGATTAACTTGGAAGGATATAAATTTTAATCGAAGTAATCTTAGTGTAAATAAAAATATCACTAAAGTAGCAGATCAAAGTACAGGTAAACCATATACTGTTTCAACACCTAAAACAATGTCCAGTTATAGAATAATTCCAATACCTAATTTTCTATTAAATGATTTAGAACAACTATATAATCAATGTAGTTCATACTATAACTTCAATGATAATTGGTATGTTATAGGTGATGTTAATCCATTATCAGACTATGCATTAAGAGATAGAAAGACTAAAAATGCCTTTAAAGCTGGTGTTAAAGACATCAGAGTACATGATTTTAGACATTCATGTGCTTCATTATTAATAGATAATGGTGCCAATATAACACTAGTAGCGAAGTACTTAGGACACTCAAAAATAGATGAAACATTAAATACCTACTCTCATATGTACCAAAATAGACTTGAGAATATAGTTCAAATAATAGAAAATCAAAATGATAAACTTTTAGAAAATAAAAATAATGTATACACTGAGCCAGAGGCAACTATAATTAATTATGAAGATTTAGAGTTCGAAGATGAAGAAGATGATGAAATAGAAGAAAAAAAAGAAGATGACTTTGTCTTATAATGACATTATCATCTATGGTTTATTTATCTTTTTTATCAAAAAAAATATAATTTTTATACTTTTACGTATCTAGCTACGTACCTACAATCAGTTTAAAGATCTATTA
>JAEEGJ010031614.1_pt1 | contig 10230 bp, 14 predicted proteins | sample 8958761 | NCBI WGS metagenome assembly JAEEGJ01 (sample SAMN16246546, study PRJNA631951) | gut metagenome | biome: gut microbiome; feature: rumen; material: RS-attached | host: Bos | place: Iran: Karaj | collected 2018-10 | reverse complement strand
AGCTTTGTAATGATTATAGCCCCGGAGGAAAACAGATCAAATGAACATACAGATTTTTGGAACGAAGAAATGCAATGACACCAAGAAAGCGGAGCGCTTCTTTAAGGAGCGGGGCATCAAGTACCAGTTCATCGATATGAAGGAAAAAGGCATGAGCAAGGGGGAGTTCACTTCTGTTGCCCAGGCCAATGGCGGTATTGACGCGATGCTGGATCCAAACTGCAAAGATCAGGATACTCTTACCCTGATCCGGTATATTGCAGAAGAGGATAAACTTGAGAAGATCCTGGAGAATCCGCAGGTGATCAAGACGCCGGTCGTCAGAAACGGAAAGCAGTCCACCCTCGGATATCAGCCGGATGTGTGGAAGAAGTGGGAGTAGGGATTATTGGTAACGATATGTCCAATTTCGGATGTATGGTATTCCAGTTTATAAGGATATTCATAGAAAATGGTCGGCATCTTCTGCCGACCATCTCTTCAATTTGACAACAAATATTAAGACAAAGAATATCAAGCCATTTCAACATAGTGTGGACTTGAGAAAAACGCGAGGACAAGGGATGTTAAAGCGTATCAAGGAAATCCTGTCTTTAATCCCGACGATGAAGAGTCTTGAATAATAAGCACATTAAAGGACATGCTGTGTGGCATGTCCTTTTCTATTAACAGGGTTTCCTGATCTTACAGCCGTTCGATCAGGTACTTTAGCTGCGGCTCAAACTTTACGCCGTACCAGTGCTCGGGATCACCCTGTGTACCGCGAATGCATCTCACCGTATAGTCGGCAGCGATCACTGCGGCATCATAAGCAGTATGTCCCTGCATGTAGGCACCGGTAAATGCGGAAGCGTATATGTCACCTGTTCCGTGACTGCCTTTGGCGATCTTTTCGTGCTCATAGTACCTGAGTGTGCCGTTTTGATAAACAGCCACACCCGTTTTACCTTCGCGGTAGCTTACACCTGTCAGGATCACAATCTGTCTGTCATTTACCGCAAGTTTATCGATGAGCTTTTTGATATAGGATTCGTCATAGTTTTCAAGGAATTCAATACCGGTCAAAAAGCAGGCCTCGGTAATGTTCGGAAGGATAATATCGGCTTTGTCTGTCAGCCTTCGCATATTTTTAACAAATTCATCGTCAAAAATGGAATACAGCTTGCCGTTATCTGCCATTGCGGGATCAACAATGAGAGGCGCGCCATCCTTAAGGCGCGTATCCGCAATATGGAGCACCTTGTCGATCTGAGAAACAGAACCCAGATATCCGGTGTAAAGACCGTCAAAGGAGATGTTTTCTTTTGCCCAATGTTCCGCGATCCCGTCCATATCATCCGTCAGATCGCGAAAAGTACAGCCTTTAAAACCACCGGTGTGAGTCGATAAAATAGCGGAAGGAAGAATGACGGTTTCAAGTCCGCAGGCCGACAGTATCGGAAGCGCGACCGTTAATGAGCACTGTCCCACACAAGAAATATCCTGAATAGTTAAAATTCTTTTATACACTGTTGTTTCCTCCGATTCATAGGTGTATTCTTTTTATATGAATCTAGCACTGATCTGATCATATATAAATCACCAGAAACAGAGAATTTCATATGACCAGATTTATAAAAAGAGATTATCTTTCGGGATAATCGCTTTTTAGGTTTGCTTGAGGAGAATTAATGGTACTTATTTTTGATCTTTTTGAAACACTTGTTGAAGATCTGTCAATTGATTTTAACCTCGGGTTAAAACCCCTTTGGGAAGAATACTATAAGGATAAGTGTTCTTTTGACGAGATCAAGGCTTATGGAGAAGAGTTGTTCGTACATATGCAGGATCTTCATAAACACGGTTTTGAATTTCCTTTTGTAAAAGACGAGTTGCCGATGTATGCCAAAAAGTACGGCGGTGACGTTGTTCCCATGAGCATTGAAGATGAAGCCTTGTTTCTTGGCAGATGCAATACAGTGAGAGTTTATGACGGCCTTGCTGATATGCTCGATGTTTTTTCAAGAAAACAAATACCAATGTATGTATTATCAAATAGCGGTTTCAGCGCCGGTGCCCTTCAGATAATGCTTAACAATCACGGCATTGGCAAATATTTCGACAAAGTTTGGTCCAGTGCTGACTTTGGTAGGGTCAAGCCATGCTCGGATTTTTTTGAATCAGCGATAGGAGAAATCCTTAAAAATAATCCGGGAGGAACCAAAGATGAGATTTTGTTTGTGGGAGATACGTATAAAACAGATATCATCGGAGCTCACACTGCCGGACTCAAGGCAGCCTGGATCAACCGACAAAATGAATCTGATATATATGGATTTGCTACATATCAGATAAAGGATGTGACCGATATTCTTGACATCTGTTTTGGAACATAAAACCGGAAGATAAATAGCAGAAGAGGGTGTTTACTCTATGATAAGAAAAGCAACTATAAAAGACTTATCGCGTATAGCGGAGATACAGATTTTTAATTATCGCTTGTATTTTTACCCAATATTTAAGGCAGATAAGTACTATTTTGAGGAGCTTCAAGTACCGTCGTTGATGCAGAAGTATGAAGCTGATATTGACAGTGTGTATGTATACGATGATGGTGTGGTCAAAGGTTTTATCAAAATTGAAGGAACATATATAGCAAGATTGTTTGTAGAGCCGGTTCTTCAAAATGCTTCTATAGGTTCTCAATTATTGGAATATGCTATTAAAGAGCATCATGCGGATCACCTTTGGGCATTGGAGAAAAATGAAAAGGCGATACGCTTTTATGAAAGACATGGTTTTATAAGAACAGGAGAGAAAAAACTGGAGGAAGGCACAACAGAGTACCTTATCCTATTGAGAAGAGAAGTCTAAAATCCGGACAGTATTAAAGGGAATATCAGTATGATGATTGCATTGGCTGCCGTTGGGTTTAAAACCGGCGATATAGCATATAACAAAGAAAAGATAAAAACCGTGATTCGAGATCACGGGAACAAGCAAGTAGATCTTATCCTGTTTGGGGAGACATTTTTACAAGGCTTTGATTCATTATCATGGAACTATGACAGTGATAAGAGCATCGCAGTTAAAATGAACGATCCGGTTATCGATGAAATAAGGGAAACGGCAAAAGAATACTCCGTGGCTGTATCCTTTGGTTATATCGAAAAAACAGATACCAGTTTGTTCAGCAGCCAGCTGACTGTGGGCAAGGATGGGGAGATTCTTGATAATTTCCGCAGGGTTTCGATTGGCTGGAAAGAACCGGTGGCAGATTCGCATTACAAGGAGGGAACAGGGTTTCACACATTCATGTTTGAAGATAAGAAATTCGCTGTCGGTTTATGCGGGGATCTTTGGGATGACGAGAATGTTGAACAGATGAAGAGACTTAACGCGGATGTGGTCCTCTGGCCGGTTTACACAGATTTCAATTACGAAGAATGGAATAAGACCATAAAACATGAGTATGCTGAGCAGGCAGCACGCTTCGGTCATAGTGTGTTCTATGTGAATTCGGTATGCATGGACAGAGAAGGGTTTGAGATAGCCAGAGGAGGAGCGACTTATTTTCTGGATGGCAGGATCAAATACCAAACGCCGGCAGGGGAAGAAAGTATACTCTATGTAATGATGTGAATGTTATGCTCAAATTCTGATTTTGGGGGCTGAACAGTGGAACGTTATCCCGGAAGATAAAGCACGAAGTGGATCTTCATCAAGAGAGTACGGAGGCATTAATGGGATTATTATCATGGTTTAAAAAAGAAAAACCTGCCAAAGAAGATCTAATTGATTTTGAATCAATGTATGAGGGCGTTGATGAGCTTGGCGTGCGAGGCTATAAGCTTTCTCATTTAGAAACATGTAAGAGAATCTGGCATAATTACGTGCCGGAAAGTGGACAGTCAGACTGTATTCAAGGCGAACTTTTAAGGCAGCTGGAAGGACTACGAAATGAGGCTCAGGGTAACGGAAATATTAACTGGGATGATAACTTTGAGTTTTTCTGCGATTTTATAGGAAAGACTCTTTCGGAGTCGGGTTTATTTGAGGACGATAAAAGAACTAAGATAGCCGGATGTATCAGTATAATAAAAAGCAGGGGTAAATATGCCTACGCATACAATAACGGAGAGATTTCCGATGATGAGGCTAACCCGATGCTTTTTGCATATGTCGATGATGATTTATATGACTACATTGCCGATGCCATAGCAGTTTTCGCTGAATCAAATCATGATCCAATTCCGTATAAGGGGACTGATTCAATCTATAGATGATGACTCAGGGGGACGGAGTTAGCGATTTATTTTAGTGGTGATTTCAGTATTTAAGTCTCTGAAGGGGGTGAATACTGATATTTGAAGCGTGTGAAGTACGGGAGGTAGGGCAAATATCAGTGTTTCCGCTGGTGGAGAATGAAATACTGATTTGACGGGAGCCTACATACGATTGAATGCGAATAATATCAGTATTTGCAGGTTGTGGAAGCGCGAATACTGAAAAATAATAGATAAACCGGAGTGATTGATAAATCGCAGTTTGTAGAACTAAATGAGCAACCTCACATAGACCAGTACCACTGATTGATACTGGTCTATTACCATGCCCATTCGCAATTATTTATAAAAATGGATTAATTACCGGTTTTCTAAAATAGAGCTTGCTAAGAAGTCTTACTAATAATATACTTTAGAAAAGCGGTAACAAAACCAAAAATCTAAAGTGGGAGATTTTTATGGAGATAAAAAGAGATAAATACTTAAAAAGGCTTATAAGTAAAAGAAATAATGGATTGATTAAGGTTATTACAGGAATTAGAAGATGCGGCAAGTCATATTTACTATTTAACCTGTACTATGATTATCTTATGCAAGAAGGAGTTCCTGAGGATTGTATAATATCTGTTCCATTAGATGATGATGATTATATAGAGTATTGTGATCCTCAAAAATTATCAGAGTACATCAAAAGTAAAATAACAGATTCAAACAAGCAGTATTACGTTTTTATAGACGAAGCGCAATATGCAATTACAAAGGAGGAAATGAAAAATCCAGATGTTCCAATCAGACTTTATGGTGTTTTAAATGGGCTTCTTAGGAAGAAGAATGTAGATGTTTACGTTACGGGTAGCAATTCAAAGTTTTTATCTTCTGATATTTTAACTGAATTCAGAGGCCGTGGCGATGAGATTCATATTGCTCCTTTAGCATTTTCGGAATACTTCCCGGCTTCTGGGAAGGATAAATATGATGCATGGCAAGAGTATTTGTTTTATGGCGGATTGCCACATATTTTAGCAGAACCAGATAATGAATCGAAAGAAGCATATCTTGAGAGATTGAATTCTGAGATTTATATTAGAGACATAGTCGACAGATATGATATTCGAGATATTGCTGGCATGGAAACATTAATGAAAGTTATTGCTTCAGCCATTGGTTCGCTGTCAAATGCTCAAAAAATATCGGATACGTTTAATAGTAGTGGTGATAAATCAATTTCAATGCCTACGATATCGAATTATTTAAAATATCTTACAGAGAGTTTTGTGATACAAAAAAGCGAAAGATATGATATTAAAGGACGTAAGTATATAGGTACACCATCCAAATATTATTATACAGATTTGGGACTGCGAAATGCTCTTTTAAACTTTCGCCAATTTGAAGAGACACATTTGATGGAGAATGCTATTTACAATGAGCTAATATATAGAGGTTACAAAGTAGATGTGGGTGTGGTTGAAATTCGAGTTGATGAAAATGGGAAAAAAGTGCGTAAGCAATTAGAAGTTGATTTTGTGGTTAATCAAGGTAGCAAGAGATATTATATTCAGTCCGCATATGCGCTACCGAATCAGGAAAAGGTAGAGCAGGAACAAGCATCACTAATTAAAATACCGGATTCATTTAAGAAGATAATTATTACTAGTGGAAATACTCCAGTGTGGAGAAATGACCAAGGCATAACAATAATGGGATTATTTGATTTCTTGCTAAATGAAGATAGTTTAGATTTATAGTAGAGTAGATTTATGAATGCGTATTCCATGGTGATTAGTGGAATAAGACAGAAAGACAAAATCATACTTTTCTGCGTACCCAGAACGCTGGGCGAATCAGCTGGGTGAACGTGTGACAGGAGATAAATCGATAGGAGAACCGGTGTAACATGAAGATAGCTGTTAGTGCATGCTTATTAGGCGAGAATTGCAAATATAATGGTGGAAACAATTTTAGCGAAAAAGTAAGCCAATTTGTTGAAGGACATGAGTTAATTCTGGTTTGTCCTGAAGTGCTGGGAGGATTACCGACGCCGAGAGAATCTGCTGAGATTGTGAACGGAATTGTTAGTCATAAAGGCGGCAATTCCGTTGATGCAGAGTTTCGACGTGGAGCTGAGATGGCATTGAACATTGTAAAAGACAATCAGGTGGATATGGTTGTGTTGCAATCACGAAGCCCTTCCTGCGGTGTAAATCAAATCTACGACGGCTCATTTACAGGAAAACTTATACCTGGGCAAGGCCTATTTGCAGCGTTGTTGCAGAAGAATGGAATCAAGGTTATTGATGTTGAAGATTTGTAGATTTGAATGACTCAGGGGGACGGAGTTAGCGATTCATTGTTTTTCTAGAGGTACAATGAATCGGTAACCCCGTCCCGGGGAGTCAAAATATGGAGGAATGGAATTGATGAAAGTAAGCGAATTATATGACTATTTATTAACTGTAGACGAAAACCTTGATATTACAATCGAGGATGTAAGCGTATGTAACTGGATTACGACGGGGGATAAGAGAATATTTTTGTCAACTAACTTTGAGAATGCTCAGGATGGTGAGCCGTTAGAACAATACATCCTGAATGTTCAGTTTTTGAAAAACTATCTGGAAGAGCATGAAGAGTTGCATGATTATGATGTCTATTGCAGCACTTACCCAATGCGTGAAGGCGAAGCTATGGTAACAGCGCTTGCGCTTGACTTATATACGAAGGATGCAGTTAATCTCATGGATCCAAAGGAATTGGACGAAACCGGAAAACCATATTCGTATGTAGAAAAGAAACCGGGATTTTTTGAAAGACTTTTTGGAAGAAGATAGATACAAGGCAGATTGAGAAAGCGATAAGTTGAGATATGGAATATAATTGCGGTTTTACGAATGATGACAAGTGGTTTCGCTACCGCGCGGCAGCTATCATTGTTGAAGATGGTTGCGTGTTGTTCGCTGGGAATGAGCGAGACGATTATTATTACTCTATCGGTGGCGCGGTTCACATGGGTGAGACGGCAGAAGATGCAGTGAAGCGTGAAGTCTTAGAAGAGACTGGCGTAGCATATGACGTTGACCATCTAGCGGTAATTCATGAGAACTTCTTCTGTGACAATATGACTTCTTTACATGGGATGGATTGTCACGAGATTGCGATGTACTTCTTGATGAAGCCAAGAGGAACACAGGAGCTACACAGTGATAGTTACACCCAGGGTGTGCGTGAGCATATGCACTGGATTCCAATCGCTGAATTGGATCAGTATAGGGCGTTCCCAACCTGGATGAAGGACTATCTACAGTCAGAACATACAGGAGTGGAGCATATTGTGACAGACGAGAGAGTATGACTCAGGGGGACGGAGTTAGCGATTCATTGTTTTTCTACAAGTACAATGAATCGCTAACCCCGTCCCGGGGAGTCAAAAGAAGGAGAAAAAAGATGAGAATTCGACGAGCCAAAGAGAAAGACATGAAGCGGGTTATGAAGCTTCTGAATGAAGTGTTGGAAATCCATGCCAAGATTCGTCCGGATGTATTTGTATCCGGAAGTACGAAGTACTCCGAAGAGGAGCTTCGTGAAATATTTGCAGATGATGAGAAGCCGGTATTTGTGGCGGTAGACGATGCGGATGAAGTATTAGGCTATGTATTCTGTGTGATTCATAAGTTGCCGGAGAAGCCATACATTCATCCGATTACCATGCTGTATATCGATGACCTGTGCGTGGATGAAAACGCCCGGGGTCAGCATATCGGCCAGCAGTTATATGAACATGTGGTAAGTTATGCCCGTGAACTTGGCTGCCATAGCGTGATGCTCAACGTCTGGGAAGGCAACGACAGCGCAAAAGCCTTCTACCGGAATGTAGGTATGAAGGTCAAGGAAACCCATATGGAAGTGATTCTGTAAGACAACACGAGGAGAAAGATGATGAAATACATTGATATCGTGAATGGACCCAAGCAGGTATCTACTATGGTGCAGGGCTGCATGCGCATGCCATCCCTGTCGAAGGAGGATGCAGCCAAGGTAATCCGGAGTGCATATGACTGTGGTATCAACTTTTTTGACCATGCGACGGTCTATGGGGCCGGTGAGGCCGAGACCAGATTCGCAGAGGCTTTCCCGCTGACCGGATTAAAGCGTGAGGACATCTACATCCAGAGCAAGTGTGGCATCTATCCGGAGCGGGCCGAGTTCGATTGGACGAAGGAGAGCATTCTTGCCAGCGTGGATGGCATTCTGGAGCGCTTGCATACGGACTACCTGGATACCTTGTTACTTCATCGCCCGGATTTGTTGTTTGATCCGGAGGAAGTGGCAGAGGCGTTCGATACATTGGAAAAAAACGGTAAGGTTCGCTGGTTCGGTGTGAGTAACCTTGTTCCGATGCAGTTCGAGCTGTTGAAAAAGTACGTAAAGCAACCACTCATCATCAACCAGGTGCAGTTGTCCTTAGAGCAGTCTCAGTTGATTGACCAGGCGCTCTATATGAATAATAAGACCACGGAGTATTCTATTAATCGTGATTGTAATGCGCTGGATTATTGCAGATTGCATGATGTGACGATTCAGGCATGGTCTCCGCTGCAGATTGGAATGTTTGGTGGAACCTTTATCGATCATCCGGACTATCCGGAATTGAATGAGGTTCTTGGCAAGCTGGCCGAGCGGGAAGGCGTGTCCAAGGCCGCCATTGCCATTGCATGGATTCTTCGTCATCCGGCAAAAATGCAGGCCATCATTGGTTCCATGAATCCGGAGCACATTGCAGATGCCTGCGCTGCTACCAAGGTGAATCTGTCCCACCATGACTGGTATGAATTGTACTTAGCATCCGGGAAGTTTTTACCGTAAGGAATATGTGAATTGAGATCGGAAAGAAGTTACCATGGACCGAATGATAGATGACGAGATTAGATTGATTCCTTATTACCGCAATGATGAGGTGTCCTTGCCCTGGTATCAGGATTTGGATGTTTGCAGGCAGGTGGATAACCGATCAGAGCCTTACGATGTGGAACTGTTGCATCGGATGTATGACTACCTAAGTGCGCAAGGAGCATGCTATTACATAGAGTATAAGGGCGTGCTGGTAGGGGATGTTTCTCTGCAGGATAGCGGTGAGGTTGCGATTGTTGTGTGTAAGGAGTATCAGAACCTGCATATTGGGCGACGATGCATCATGGATATGATTTTGCTTGCTAAGGAAAAAGAAATGCCTTCTGTGAAGGCAAATATTTATGAATTTAATACCCAGAGTCAGCGGATGTTTGAAAAAGTAGGCTTTCAAAAGGTTGCTGATGAGTGGTATGAGTACAAGTTATAATAGATAACAGTGGGGGACTTATGAAAATTGAACACATCGCAATGTATGTAAATGACTTGGAAGCTGCTAGAGACTTCTTTGTAAAATATTTCTGTGGGAAATCCAACGATGGATATCATAATCCCAATACCGATTTTTGCTCTTATTTCATCACGTTTGATGATGGAGCGAGATTGGAAATCATGAAGAAACCAGTAATGGATGACTTGGATAAGCCGTTAAATCGTACAGGGTTTATTCATGTAGCTTTTTCATTAGGCAGCAAGGAAGCAGTAGATGAACTGACTGCTCGCTTGAAGAGCGATGGCTACGACGTAGTAAGTGGCCCGCGTACAACCGGTGATGGTTACTATGAGAGTTGTATTGTCGGTATTGAAGGGAATCAGATTGAAATCACAGTATAGTGAGGAAGATAACTTGAACGATCTACATATTCAAGGAGTGACAATTGATTGGGATAAAATAGAGCGCGGAAGCTATCTGCGTGAGATTGAAGCAATCAAGGGCTTAGATTATTTGGAGTTTCATAAGAATATCACGATATTTGTTGGAGAGAATGGTAGTGGTAAGTCTACGTTGCTAGAAGCAATTGCAGTGAATTATGGATTTAATCCAGAAGGCGGAACCAAG
>JAEEGJ010031611.1_pt1 | contig 10231 bp, 6 predicted proteins | sample 8958761 | NCBI WGS metagenome assembly JAEEGJ01 (sample SAMN16246546, study PRJNA631951) | gut metagenome | biome: gut microbiome; feature: rumen; material: RS-attached | host: Bos | place: Iran: Karaj | collected 2018-10 | reverse complement strand
ATCTTCTTGTTCTTCTTCACCCAGGCAGGAAGGGACGGGCTTCCGATTTCCTCCTCGCCCTCGAAGATGAATTTGACGTTATGCTTGAGCTGCTTGGTCTTTACAAGATATTCAAAAGCCTTGATGTGCATGAACAGCTGGCCCTTGTCGTCGTTGGCGCCTCTTCCCCAGATAGCTCCGTCGTGGATTTCGGGCTCGAAAGGATTGGAATTCCACTTCTCCAGAGGCTCTGCAGGCTGGACATCGTAGTGGCCGTAAACCATAACGGTCTTGGCCTTAGGGTCTATCATTTTCTGGCCGAAGACTACAGGGTTGCCGGCTGTAGGATAAACGTCTGCCTTGTCTGCACCGGCCTTTTTAAGCAATTCAACGAGTCTTTTGGCGCATTTAAGCATATCTGGCTTGTGCTCTTTCTTGGCGCTTATTGAAGGGATTCTCAGGAGAGAGAACAGTTCTTCGAAGAAACGGTCTTTGTTCTGTTCGATGTATTGTTTCATAATATGATGTGTTTTGTTATTATCGCGATAGTCTAGAAGCTCCACTCGAAGCCGAAGTTTATGGCCGCGTGGTGCTTGTTGCGGACTTTCACCCCGTCTACAATCCTGTTGCGGTGAGTCATTCTCCAGAACACGTCCACGCGGAAGACTCTGAATATGTTGGTAACGCCCACGCCCATCTCGACGTACGGCTTTCTGAGAGAGCTCATTCCTTCAGGGAAAAGCATAGGGGCCTCCATTCCCTCGTACTTTTCTCCCGGACCGGTTCCGTAGACGGTGCTGGCAGGATTGCCGATCTTGCCGTCCGTGATGCCGTTGTTTGCCTTGGAAAGCGTGCCGTAGCCGGCTTTAAGGGTGAAGACCTCTCTCCACTGGAGACGCTTCATCAGCGGAATCTTGCCAAGGAAAAATCCCTTGAAGTTATGTTCGTAGAACAGGGTTGTCCAGGTATCCGAGGCAAACTCGTAGAAGTCCATGCAGGCGAAGGAGCTCTTGTCCAGGAAGTAGGTGCCGTTTCCTTCGTGGAGCTTGAGAAGCGGGTAAGGAACTTTGCCGATGATCTTTCCGCTGGTAAGGTGGAAAGTGGACGTTCCGACAGGTGGCAGCGGCAGGGTGTAGTCAACCGTAGCCTCGGCCCGGAAATAGCCGAAGTCGTTTTCGGCCAGACCCTTGACGCCGGTTATCAGGTCTATTGTCACTATAGGGTAGTGAGTCAGGACATAGATCTTGTCAAACGTTCCGCGGGTTACCGTCTCGTCCCACGAGAAGCGTGCCTGGTAATGTATCTGGTTGGAAGCCACGCTGGTGATGTGGGTGCTGTCCGGAGTGTACATAGGCACATAGCGGTTGGAATAGATGCGGCGGCCTTCTATGGCAATGCTGTTGTTGAACCCCTCGTTCCACTCGTGGATGTAGCCCACTGCATATTCGTTCACCGGGCTGATTCTCTCGCTGTTGCCCTTGTTTAGCAAAGACGACATGATGTTGGCTTCGGTCAGGGCGTCAGAGCCCCTTCCCATCTGCACCATATCACGGCTGGCGCTTGCAAACACTTTTCTGGTTGGCATATTGCTGAAGATGTATTCAGCCATAAGCTTGCCTTTGAACTTCTTGTCCTTGGTGCCATATGCTATGTGGCCGGAAAGCCTCAGTTTCTTGGAGAACTCTTCTGTGGTTCTGCCGCCGAACTGGAACCTCGCTCCTTCCAGATTGTTGAAACTGAACATCTTGAAGTAAGGACCGATGCCAAAGTAGTCGAAATTGTAGTAGCCGTTCACAAAGGTGTTCACGATGGTGTAGAGATTGCGGTACAGCGGCACGTTCTTGATGGAGTCCACCATCTTGTAGATGTTGCTTTCCTTTTCGCTGAGCTCGTACGGACGGTGCTGCTGCCAGTAGGCCTCGTCGTTGACCAGAGGGTTGGCGGACATGGTGACATTGCTCATAAGGCGGGACACGCTGTCCGGCATAGGGGTGTCGAATCTCGGGTCAAGATAGTCGCACTGCCTTCTGCCGAGGAAGGACATCAGTTTGGAGGAGTCTCTCATCGTCACCGAAAAATCCGCGTACATCCTGTCCTGCTTGAAGAACCACAGAGAATCCTTGCCTTTATAGGAACCTCTTCCCCCGACAAGCTGGTACTCTGAATCCAGGACGAGGTCTCTGATCCAGTTTACATTGGAGCCTTTCTTGAGTTTCACGTGGATTTCCCTTATAGCCCAGTCCTGGGCGTCGATTCTCATCTCTCCGTCAAAAGTCGGTGAGGAAACCATCTTTGAAGGATGGAAGCGGATATGGTAGGTCTTTCTGCCGTCTATGTTCAGACTGTCTATAAGGAAGTAGTCGTAGAACACGTTAGGGCCACTGACAGGAGACGGGATCTGGACATTGAACAGGTTGATGAAGTCGTCGTAGAAGTTGGTGCGGATGTGCATGTTTCCGGTAAACTGGGCGAAGGTGGCCTCGTCCTTTACTCCGGAAATGCGGCTGGCTTTTATGATTTCTTTGGTCTGGGACGGGTCTTTCTGCCTGTAGAACATAGAGTTGTTCTCCGATATCATTATTGGCAGATAAGGCTGTCCGGAAACCACGGAAGTGTCCATATAGTCGAACACGAACCCGAAATTCTTCCTCAGGAGCTTGTTCTTGATCTGGGTGTCGGCATTCACCAGGTCCAGTTCCATCTTGGTGTACAGGCGGCACTGGTAGCGGTCTCTTTCCTCCGGGTTGTTGACTTTCTTTGCATTCTCTATGTTGGAAAGGATCCAGCGGATATAGCGGTAGTCCGGCTTTACGACAATCTGGCTGAGGATGTTCTGCTCCATCTTCAGTGCAAAGTCTACTTGGTTGAAGGCTCCTTTCCTGATGACTTTTTCCTGCGGGATGTAGCTTACATATTCCACCCTCAGCAGGTCAACTTCCAGATTCCTGGTTTCCAGGGTGTAGTATCCGTCATCGTCTGTAGAGACTCCTATGGTGGTCCCTTTGAAGAAGACATTGGCATACGGCAGGGGTTCTCCGGTATCTGCATCGGTGACACGTCCCTTGATTTTGGTGGTCTGCCCGAATGAGAAAGACGCCAGAGTGGTCAGAATCAGTAAAATGACATATATTTTGCCGTATTGTTTCAATTCCTTCAGCGATTATATTCTGAGAGAGTGGAATCAGTAGTTGAAAATGTCTTTTGTCACCACGCCGTTATACTCTTTTTCAAGCGTGTTGTAGGTGGTGGTGTTGCCGTTCTTTTCTTCCAGTTTCAGAACGCACAGAGACATGTCCTTGGTGCTGTAGGAGGCCTCGAGATGGTTCCATCTGCCTTTTGCCTGCTTTGACACGTCTATGTCAAACACATAGTAACCGCCTTTGGTTGTCATTTTCACATCGGATTTGTTCAGCTTGGCGGCATCGGCGACCTGACCTCTGATGCAGTACAGAAGGGTCCACTGGAGTATCTTCATGTTGTGGTCGGACTTGGTGTTGAACACGTTCCTTGCCCCGCCGTTTATCATTACAACTTTGTCTCCGTTGATAATAAGCTGGTTGTCCTTGTCCTTGCCGTTGTTCTTGTGGTTGGTGAAATGCATCTTCATCTGGTTGGATTCCCTGATGAAATACATTGTTCCGGTGCTGGTGACGTTTTTCTTCATTCCCTTCATCGTCTTGATCTGGGTGCAGGAAGAAACCACGGTCTTATAGCTTTCGTTCTTTTTCTGGATATTGGCCATCACCTGCTCCTTGGTCTGCGACAGTGCCTGGGCAGAAATCAAAAGCGATGCGGCAAACACAGAGGCCAGGAAAACGGGCCTCATTTTTCTGAGGTATGAACTGATTTTTTTCATGATGTGCAAAGTTACTCCAAAAACGATACCAATGAGTCTTTTCCCAAAATATCTGAGCAAGTCATAAACGAAGTGACAGAAACTCCAAGCACCCCGTGGAGGTTCAGGTTCTGGCCGGTCAGGAACAGGTTAGATACCGGAGTTTTAGGCGCCAGGAGCGTCATGAGCAGATTGTTGCAGTCTTTGCGGATACCGTAGGCGGTGCCGTTGACGGCTCCGGTGTAGTGCTGGTAGGTTAGCGGGGTGCTGGTGTAGTATGTCTGAACCGCCGCTTTCAGTCCGGGGATGCAGCTGTCTGCCATCTTGATGAACTCTTCGGCTTTTCTGTCCTTGAACTCCTTGTATTCCTGAGGGCGGGTGGCAGGGGTTGTGCCTTCCCATTTTGCCACCTGTCCGAAATCCATCGGGACAAGTAAGTCTATGTTGGTGGAAAATCTCTTGTCCTGCCCCTTAGGCACGCTCTCGCTTATCAGCATTCCTTTTGTCCGCCCTTTGTCCGCCTCGCTGGAGACGTTCCAAACGCAGTCCAGGTCTGGACTGTAGCAATAGTAGTTACGGTTGCGGTAAGGAATCGCTCCGTCCTTGAGCCGGATGTTGACGGTAAAGAAACCGTAGGTCTGGTCCAGTTTCTGGATGCGTCGCCTGTAGACCGGACGTATACAGCTGCTTTCTTTCAGGAGTTCAAGCGTGAGCTGCGGGCTGAGGTTGGAGATGAAGGTGTCTGCATATATGCGCTCGAGATCCTTTCCGCTCCTTGACCTGACAGAGACATATTCCGCCTTGCCGTCTTTCTCGGCGATTTCAGTGGCTTCAGCCCCCAAGAAGACTTCCCCGCCCATGTCTGTGATGCTTTTGGCAAGGCTGTCGGCTATCAGCGAACCGCCTCCTTCCAGCCTCCAGGCGCTCTGTATGTAGGAGCTGTTTATCTGGGCGAATGTGTAAAGAGGAAGAGTTTCCTTCCTCAGTTCCAGTTTCAGGGAATTGCCGCTGAGGATATTTATCAGCAGAGGGTCGTTTATGTTTGACTGAAGATATTCAAAGGCGTTCTTGCCCAGAAGCTTGTTTACGGAGAAGAATCCGTCTCCGGGCTTGAGAAGAGGGTCGGTGATTTTGCTTCCCACTTCTTTCAGGAAGCCTGAGTAGGCTTTTATCTGCTTTGCTGAAGAAGGGAACTGTTCAGAAAGCCCCTCGGCAAAGTTTTCGAAGCCATTTTGCAGCAGATAGCTTCTGCCGCCGAAGAAAATCTGGTCAAAGCCTTTTGTGTCCAGCTGGACCCAAGGCAGGTCCATAAGTGAAAAATAGCTGAAGAATTTCTCCAGAATCTGTCCCTTGCCCAAGGCTCCCACATAGTGGAAACCGGTGTCAAAGACCTCTCCCTTCCTCCTGAAACTCTGGAGACATCCGCCTGGAACGACATTCTTTTCCACAACGCATACTTTCTTTCCGCTTTTGGCCAGAATGTATGCGCACTGGAGTCCTCCCAGTCCGCTTCCCAGTATGACGGCGTCAAATTTCATCTGCTTTATTCACCTTGTTTCGTCTGGATTTCCAGTCTTCCCACTTGTAGAACAGGTAAGGCTGAAGCGTGAAGGTGATCAGAATCGTTGAAACCATACCTGCCAGAGTGGACAGTCCGATGGAAGAGATAGCCGGATGCACTGCAAGCAGCAGGCTCGAAACAGCGAGAATGAGCATCACCGCCGAGAAGAAGATGGCGCTGCGGTGGTATTTGAGGAGTTCGCTCTGTTTCTTTCCCTTGATAAGACCGTCCATCACGAATATGCTGTAGTCCACTCCCATTCCGAATATGAAGGTGGATATGACCATATTGATCAGGTTGAACTCCATATTGAGAAGTTTCATGAATCCAAGCACCAGGAACCAGCTCATGAACATCGGGAGGAACGCTATGATGGCATGCACCACATTCCTGAGGGCTATGAGCAGGATCAGCAGTACAAACAGGGAGGAAATCAGCAGCACCGTGTTGAAGTCGTGCTCCATAATCTCCAGCATGTCTGTAGTGTAGAACAAAGGGTCTATCACGATAAGGCCGGAAGCCATTGTCTTGTCTTTTTCCTGCCCTCCCTGAGCCAGAATTTCGGAGGCCTTCCAAAGCTCGTCGTTGTCCTTTGCCTTGATGGAGGTGAGGACAAGGTAGGTTCCGTCATCGTTCTTTTCCATAAAGTTGCCGATGATTTCGGAAGGAATCACTCCGCTTCCGAATACATCCACCGGCTCGTACTGTTTGTCGAGAGCCTCGTAGAATAAATCGAACATGTCTGCCTCGAACCCGTTCCTTTCTGCCGCCGCAGCCGTGAGGGCTTTTACCTTGGCTTTTTTCTCCGGCGTGAAGTAGGCGTTCCACAGAGCGATTCTCTCGTTCTGCTGCCCGGACGGCAGGAGAAGATTAGACAGGTTGTTGTAAGAGGCAATCTTTCCCTCTTCCTTGAGAATCTGGCATTGCCGGGCAATCATCTGGTTGAGGGCCAGGGCGCTGTCCAGGTCTTTGGAATGCGCGGCAATGTACTTTGTCTGCATTCCGCCCTGAGTCTTTTCCGTATAGAGCTCTTCTGCCTTGATCAGTCCAGGAGAACTGTATGAAAGATGCGAGAGATCCGTGTCGAAATTGGCCCGTCCTCTTGTGAACACCACGCTCAGCACGAAAAGAACAATCACAAGCACTATCAGCCAAGTCTGCCTGTAGTAAGGCTTTGTGGTTATCTTCTCGATTGTGGCAAAGGCCTTCTCGTTTTTCTTTCCGGTCTTGTCAGTGAAGAACTGCGGCAGGAAGAATATGGCGGCAAGAGTGGTTCCCACCATCACGAACGAAGCCATAAGACCGAAGTCTCTCAGGAGAGATGACTTGGTGAATATCAGTCCCAGCAGGGAGCCCACCGTGGTTATGCATCCCAGGGTAACGGGCTTGGCCTGGTCTTTAATCACCTGCTCCACGTCTCCCACGTACTTGTGGTGGGTGATGATATGGATGCAGTAGCTCAGGGCCACTCCAATCACGATGCAGCCTATGCCAAGGGCTATGAAAGACATCTGCTGCTGAATCAGATAAACGGCCGCCACAGCCATCACCACACCCCAGACAAGCGGCATCAGCAGATAGCCAACCGTGTCTTTCGTCCTGAAGCAGTATCCGATAATCAGGATAATCAGGATCATCGCGATTGTAACCGTGATTACCAGGTCCTTCTTGATTCTCTTGGCCGTGTAAACGCTCTTTGCGGACTTGCCGCAGATCAGGACTTCAACGGGCGAAGTCTTTGCAATCTGAGCGGCTTCATCCTCGATGAGGTCTATAAGCCTGGTTCCGGCCTTGCTGTCCATTGCCTTGAATGCCGGCGAGATATAGACCAGAGCCGTGGTGCTGTCGGATGAGAACAGGTGGAAGTCTGTCAGGGTTATGGAGCCTTCTTTCTTGGCCGCGCTGCCGTCCGAAAGGTCGGCGGCGCTGGTAAGGCTGCTCATCGCCATATTCCTGAAGGCGAGAGGGTCTTTGCAGATGATGTCATACCAGATTCCGCTTCCGTCGTTTTCCAGAAGGTCCACGTTCTGGGCCATCAGAGAATCCATGGAGGCGGCGTTGAGCCTGCTGTCCAGCTGAGGGTAGAACGTGCTGTCGAGAAAACAAGGGGCGTTGTCCAGAATCAGAGACGCTCCGTCTTCAAGCAGAGAAGGGTCTACCCGGAACAGAATGTCTTCTATGTCCGAATCCTTGTCGTGGGCCGTAAGGGAATCGCAGAGGCGGCTTCCGGCCGAAATGAGGGTGTCCAGCGCATCCTGCTTTGACAGGGTGCTGTCCGTGACTCTCATCTCGACAAAGATCTTGTCCTTGACCTTGAGCTTGTCAAAGACGAATCTCACGCCGCTGTTTTGTTCTGTAGCGGGGAGGAGCTTGGTGATGTCCTCCTCATAGTACATCTTCCTGGCCAGAAACGCCAATACGAGGAAACTACCCAGCAGAACCAGGTAGAATACGCTCTTGTGCTTTTTGAAAAAGCGGTATACGGCCAGGGCGAGCTTGGTCATTTACTTGGCGGATATTCTTGCGTAAAGGAAGTCGTAGAGCTGGCTGAAAGTGGCAGTCTGCATAAGGTCTGTTCCTTTGATCTTTATGTCAAAGTTCTCCTCGATCAGAGCCACCAGGTCTACAAGTGAAAGGCTGTCCAGGTCCAAAGTCTTCTTGATGTCAGCATCTGGAGTGATATCTTCTTTGTCAACTTCAAATTCTTCTGCCAGGATGTCAATGGCCTTGGCAATCATTTCTTCTTTTGTCATTTTATCATAGGTTTTTGATTATCAATGTTGAATTGGTGCCTCCGAAACCGAAGGAGTTGGAGAGGAAGCAGTCGAAGTTTCTCTCGATTCTCTTTGCCGGAATGTTCAGTTTAGCCGAGTCTTCATCCGGGGTCTCGAAGTTGAGGTTAGCGGCTATGAAGCCGTTTTTCATCATCAGGATGGAGTAGATCACCTCGCTTGCTCCGGCCATCCACATCTCGTGTCCGGTCTGGCTCTTGGTGCTGGTAACAGGAGGCATGCTGTCTCCAAATACCTGATAGATAGCCTTGGCCTCGTTCTGGTCTCCCACCATCGTGCTGGTGGCGTGGGCGTTGATGTAGCCAATCTGGCTGGCCTGAAGCCCAGAGTGGGACAGTGCCATCCTCAGCGACCTGGCAGGGCCGTCCACGTTAGGGACTGATATATGGTCTCCATTGGAGGAGAATCCGTATCCGAGAACCTCGGCGATTATAGGAGCGCCTCTTTTGACAGCGCTTTCATAGTCTTCCAGAATTACTGTTGCCGCTCCTCCTGAAGGAACCAGACCGTCCCTGTTCTTGTCGAAAGGGCGGGAGGCTTTCTCAGGTTCGCTTTCTCTCTTGGAGAATGCGCTGATGCCGTCGAAGCTGCATACGGAATAAGGATTGGTCTCCTGGGCTCCGCCGCAGATTACCATATCCTGAAGCCCGTTCTGGATAAGCATCGCTCCCCATCCTATGGAATGGGATCCGCTGGCGCAGGCTCCGGAAACGGTGAGGTTGATACCCTTGAGCTTGAAGATGCAGGAAAGGTTCATCGTGACGGTAGAGTTCATGCTCTTGAATATTCCGCCGCTGCCGATGAGCGAGGTGTCATTCTTTGCTCTCATTATGTCCACGCTCTCCACTATAGGCTCTGCGCTGGAGTCGTTTCCGTAAATCAGGCCGACCTCGTGGCTGTCAAGCCAGTCCTGTCCTATGTTGGCGGCCTTGAGAGCATCTGCTGTAGCGCAGTAGGCGAACAGTGCCTGCTCCGGCATATACACTCTTTGGTTGCGGCTCAGAATACCCTTAAGATTAGGCTTTTCCACAAAACCAGTCAAAGCCGACACAAATCCCATCTCCTTTCTGACCGGGTCGAAAATGATACCGCTTTTGCCGTTGTAAAGGGAGTCTCTCACCTCGTCCAGAGTCTTGCCGAGGCAGGAGTAAATGCCCATTCCTGTTATAACTACTCTTCTTTTCATTTCTTGAATATTGACCAAAGTCTGTCTTCCAGTATTTCACTGTCTTTCTTTAGACCGCACAAGGTAGCAATTTTTGATTTTTTATGGAACTTAAGTAAACGCAAATCTTGCTTCAGACTGTCCCACCATTCGGTATAATACCAGCAGAACAATGTCAAAGGCGGCATTAAAAGCAAGTAAATCAAAGCCATATAGATGGTCATGAAACACCAGATGAGCACAAACGAGATTATCGCGAATAAAGGTGTCGTTATTACCGCATTCACACCCAGAAGGAAAGAAGACGAGAGCATCTTGTCCTTCACCCTCTTTGTGAGTTTCTTCGGAATCTGGTAGTTGAAGAAATTAGGCCACAGGGAGAAAATCCACAGCGGGAACAACAGCGCCATTCCAATAAGTTTCAGTATGGTGGCAGCAGAGCTGACTTTCTTCTTCAGCGACTTGAAAGTGAGCTTGTTTTCCTCGAGTCCCTTCCTCAGGCCTTCAGCCTGGGCGTAGACAGACTCTCTGGTCTGGTCTTCAAGATTTCCCAGAGCGGCCACGAAATCCTTTTCGACCGTCAGTTTTTCCGGGAGCTTGCCGTACGGCTTTGCGCTAAGGGCGGCAAATGTCTTTCCGTAGTTGGTTCTCAGAAAGTCTATTGCAGGGTAATTGTCCAAGTCCTGGATGTCCAGCATCATTGAAGAAATGGCTGTCCTGACCAGCTGGTTGACTTCTCTCATCGCCGTTCTCGGCTTTTCCTTGTAAAGCTCGTAGTACGGCTTGAGGGAAATAGGGTCGGAGAACATGACGCACATCTCCCTTCTCATCCCGAAGTAGTTGGTATAGTGGTTGGCTACCGGAAGAATGAAGATTTCCTTTTCGAAACCTGTCTGCTC
>JAEEGJ010031610.1_pt1 | contig 10231 bp, 8 predicted proteins | sample 8958761 | NCBI WGS metagenome assembly JAEEGJ01 (sample SAMN16246546, study PRJNA631951) | gut metagenome | biome: gut microbiome; feature: rumen; material: RS-attached | host: Bos | place: Iran: Karaj | collected 2018-10 | reverse complement strand
CACGGGTAAAGCTTCACTACCGCGACGGCTTAAGGTTTTTAAGAGGTAAGACCGACGAGTACGATTTGATTATCAACGACTCCACTGACCCGCTCGGTCATACTGCGGGACTCTTTACCAAGGAGTTCTACGGTTCCTGTTATAAAGCGTTAAAAGAAGACGGAATCATGGTATATCAGCACGGAAGCCCTTTCTTTGACGAGGATGAGGAGACCTGCCGCGCAATGCACAGAAAAGCCTTTAAGAGCTTTCCCATCAGCCGCGTATATCAGGCCCACATTCCCACATGTCCTTCGGGCTACTGGCTCTTTGGATTTGCCAGCAAGAAGTATCATCCCCTTAAGGATTTAAATGCAAAGCGCTGGAATGACAGAGGTATCAAAACCTGGTACTACACCACCAATCTTCATACGGGAGCGTTTATGCTGCCGAGATATGTTGAGGATCTATTGGTTGAGGAAGAAAAAAGATAAAAGGAATCATGAATCTGTATTTTAGATTCATGATGGCGGGCATTAGCTTTAAAATGCGCGCCACGCGGAGAGTTCCGCAGTCCATTTGGTAGTTCACAAATGGACTGATTCCTTTAAGAAATATATTAAGGAGGATATAGATATGAAGTTAATGGTAATAGGATGCGGCGGTGTAGCTACCGTTGCGATTTACAAATGTTGCGAGAACCCTTTGTTTACGGAGATTCTGCTTGCCAGCAGAACAGTGTCCAAATGTGACGCGTTGGCCGAAAGACTCAAAGACAAGACCAAGGCCAAGATAACGACCGCAACGGTCAATGCAGATTCCAAAGAATCTCTCGTGGCCCTTATGAAGGAATTTAAGCCTCATACAGTACTTAACGTGGCCCTTCCTTATCAGGACTTAACTATTATGGATGCCTGCCTTGAAGCCGGTGCCAATTACGTAGATACGGCCAATTACGAGGCTGAAGATACGGAAGATCCTAAGTGGCGCGCAATTTACGAAAAGCGCTGCAAAGAAAAAGGCTTTACCGCTTATTTTGACTACAGCTGGCAGTGGGCTTACGACGAGAAGTTTAAGAAGGCAGGTCTTACCGCACTTCTCGGTACCGGTTTTGACCCCGGTGTCACCCAGGTATTTTCCGCTTATGCCCTTAAGCATTATTTTGACGAAATTCATTATATAGATATTCTTGACTGTAACGGCGGTGATCACGGTTATGCTTTTGCCACCAACTTTAATCCCGAGATTAACCTTCGTGAGGTTTCAGCCAACGGTTCTTACTGGGAAGACGGCCACTGGGTAGAGACAAAACCCATGGAAATAAAGAGAGTTTACGACTTTGACCAAGTGGGTCAAAAAGACATGTACCTCCTTCACCATGAGGAAATCGAGTCCCTTGCCAAGAACATTCCCGGCATCAAGCGTATTCGTTTCTTTATGACCTTTGGCCAGAGCTACCTTACTCATATGAAGTGTCTTGAAAACGTAGGCATGTTAAGAACCGACCCAGTTATGTTTGAAGGACATGAGATTGTGCCCATTAAGTTCTTGAAGGCACTTCTTCCCGACCCCGCATCTTTGGGCCCCAGAACAGTGGGCAAGACCAACATCGGCTGTATATTCACCGGTGTTAAGGACGGTGTTGAGAAGACCATTTACATTTACAACGTATGCGACCATCAGGAAGCGTACAAAGAAACCGGCGCACAGGCCATCAGCTACACCACAGGTGTTCCCGCTATGATAGGAACTGCCATGGTTGCAGGCGGCACCTGGAGCAAACCCGGAGTATTTAACGTAGAAGAGTTCGATCCCGACCCTTACATGGAAGCCCTTAATAAGTACGGCCTGCCCTGGGTAGTGGATGAGAATCCTGTGAAGGTAGAATAATTCGGAAGATGCTTCCGAATTTTATGGAGAAAAGATTGGTAAACTATCCTGTTTTTGAAAAAATAAAAACACCCGCATATGTGGCGGACGAGGCTAAACTCATTAAGAATCTTGAAATTTTGAAGTCAGTGCATGAAGCGGCAGACTGTAAGATTTTGCTGGCGCAGAAGGCTTTTTCAATGTTTTCTTTATACCCACTCATGGAAGGGTATCTTGACGGTACCACTGCCAGCGGGCTTTTTGAGGCAAGACTCGGTCGCGAAGAGTTTAAGGGTGAGGTGCATGTTTTTTCGCCTGCTTACAAGGACTCGGAGTTTGACGAGATTGTTGCTGTGTCCGATCATATAGTGTTTAATTCAGTGGCCGAGGTCATGCGTTACCATGACAGATGCGTCGGAAAAAGCATCGGACTTCGAGTAAATCCAGAGTGTTCTACTCAGGAAACGGCTATTTACGACCCTTGCGCACCCGGCTCGAGACTGGGTACTACCCTTGAAAATTTCGATGAGGCAGTGCTTAAGTATATAGACGGACTCCACTTTCATACTTTGTGCGAGCAGGGTTCGGATGCGCTTGAAGTGACTTTGAAGACTTTTGAGGACAAGTTTGGCAAGTATATTTCCGGCTTAAAGTGGGTTAATTTCGGTGGCGGACATCACATCACCCGTGATGATTACGACAGGGAGTTGCTTATCAAACTGATAAAGGATTTTAAGGCCCGTTACGGTGTGGAAGTGTATCTTGAGCCCGGCGAGGCCATAGCGCTTAACGCGGGATATCTTGTGACACGCGTGTTGGATGTGGTTCACAACGGTATAGATATAGCGATTCTTGATGCTTCGGCGGCCTGCCACATGCCCGATGTTTTGGAGATGCCTTACAGGCCTCCGCTTTTCGGCTCGGGTCTTAATGGCGAAAAAAAGTATGATTACAGACTGTCATCCTGCACTTGTCTTGCAGGGGATATTATCGGGGATTATTCTTTTGATGAGCCTCTTAAGCGCGGCGATACATTGGTGTTTGAAGACATGGCTATTTACTCCATGGTTAAGAACAATACCTTTAACGGTATGTGTCTGCCTGATATAGGCTCTCTTGACTGCAATGGTCAATACAGAGTTATTAAGAGTTTTGGATACAAGGATTTCAAGGAGAGGCTTTCATGAAGATAGATTCTTTGCCTTCGCAGGACGGCTTCGGAATGCCGGCTGAATTTGAGCCTCATGAAGCTACCATAATGGTATTTCCCGAGCGTCCCGGCTCCTGGCCCCATGGGGCACTGCCTGCGCAGAAGGTTTTCACATCGATTATAAAAAAGATAGCCGAGTGCGAAAAGGTGTATGTGGCTGTGAGCGACAACACACGTAAGGTAGCTGAAGAAGCCTTTAAGGACACTCGAAATGTGGTTCTTTTGGACATTCCTTCCGATGACGCCTGGGCCAGAGATATCGGGCCTACTTTTGTAAAACACCCCGATGGAAGAGTAAGGGGCATCAAGTGGCGCTTCAATGCCTGGGGCGGTGAGTATGACGGCCTTTACGCACATTGGGAAAAAGATGATGCATTCGCCGCAGCATTCTGTGACAAGACCGGCTATGATTACTACGATGCCGGAGACTTTGTGTTGGAAGGCGGCTCTGTTCACTCGGACGGCGCGGGAACCGTAATGGTGACCGAAAGTTGCCTGCTCAGTAAAGGAAGAAATCCTGAACTTTCCAAGGCGGAAATTGAGAACAAACTTAAAGAGTATCTGGGGGCGGAACGCGTTATTTGGCTGCCCCGCGGTATATACAATGATGAGACCAACGAGCATGTGGACAATGTCTGCGCTTTTATCGGTGTCGGTGAAGCGGTACTCGCTTGGACCGACGACGAAAACGACCCTCAGTACGAGATGTCGCTGTCCTGCCTTAAAGTGCTTGAGGCAGCAGGCGTGACGGTTCACAAGCTTCCCATTCCCGATGTTCCCGTAACCATAACACCCGAGGACCTTGAGGGTTATGTCTTTGAAGAAGGCGAGGATGTAAGAGAAGTGGGCGAGAGATTGGCGGCAAGTTATGTTAACTTCTATTTCTGCAACGATTATGTTCTTTTGCCTCAATTCGGCGGTGAAAATGCTGAGAGCGATAGAAGAGCGGTGGATATAATGACTAGGTTATGTAAACCAAGAACTATAGTGCCCGTTCCCGCAAGAGATATTATTGTGGGTGGCGGAAATATACATTGTGTTACACAACAACTTCCGAAAGGAGCCCTGAAGTGAGAAAAGTTAAAGTCAGTGCCATTCAGTTTTCGATGACACGCAACGTTAAGGAGAATATAGACACAGCCGACAGACTGGTGAGGGAAGCGGCGGAGAAGGGCGCGAATATTGTTCTTTTGCCCGAACTCTTTGAGAGACAGTATTTCTGCCAGGAGCGAGTGTACGAGTACTATGACTATGCCGAGGCAGCAGAAGACAATGCAGCCGTTAAACATTTTACAAAGGTTGCGGCGGAACTTGGTGTCGTATTAATCGTAAGCTTTTATGAGAAGGCTGTTAATGTTCTATATAACAGCGCGGCTGTAATCGATGCGGACGGGACCGTGCTCGGAATATACAGAAAGACCCATATTCCGGACGATCATTTTTATCAGGAAAAGTTTTATTTTACCCCCGGCAATACGGGCTTTAAGGTTTGGGAGACCCGCTTCGGAAAGATAGGGGTAGGAATCTGCTGGGACCAGTGGTTCCCGGAGACAGCGAGAGCTCTTGCGGTTAATGGGGCGGAACTTTTGTTTTACCCCACGGCCATCGGTTCGGAGCCTATTCTTGAGGCGGACAGTGCAGGTCACTGGCGCCGCACCATGCAGGGTCACGCAGCCGCAAATGTAATGCCCGTCATCGCAGCCAACCGCTACGGCCTTGAGGAAGTCAAGCCTTCAGTGGAAAACGGCGGACAGGAATCTTCCCTGAATTTTTACGGTTCTTCTTTCATAGCAGACCAGACCGGTGATATAGTTAAATCGGCGGGAAGAGACAATGAGGAAGTATTGGTGCATGAGTTTGACCTTGACGAAATTGCCGCACACCGCTTATCCTGGGGCATCTTCAGAGACCGCCGCCCGGAATGCTATGGAGACTTAACCCGCTGAGACACTTGTGTCTCATTTGTAAAATAAGGCTTTTGGACGGTTTGTGTCCTTTAAAGTCACGTGTTCTTTTTCCATAATGAGGGTGTAAACAAAAACACACCACAAAGGAGATTACTCATGAAAAAGAACATTTTATTAATTATCAGCGGAACACTTCTTGTACTCGGAGTTGTACTTTTAATTCTGGTAGAAGTAACCGAAACTTTTACATTACCCATCTGGTGCTACACAGGTTGCTTTGCAATCTCCTGCCTTCTATCAAGCTTTCACTGGAATAGAGTAAGAAGGAACAAAGAAGACTAGCAGCCGACTCGCCCATCACAAGGAGCATGTTATGGATCAGGCAAAAATCGGACTATATTTAAAAGAACTTCGTAAAGAAAAGAATCTTACCCAGGAGGAGCTTTCCGAGAAACTGGGAGTCTCAAGAAGAAGTGTCTCGCGCTGGGAGACCGGCAACACCCTTCCGGACCTGGACCTTTTAATAGAACTGTCCGACTTTTACGACGTAGACCTTCGCGACATGCTCACCGGTAAAACGGAGGACGCATCTATGGACAAAGAATTAAAAGAAACCGCTTTAATGGTGGCTGAATTCAGCAACGAAGAGAAACTTAAAGTTACCAAACGCTTTCACATTATGTTTTTGGTAGGTATCGTTGCTTTTGCCGCTTATCTCGTGAGCATTTTCGTCGACCTCGGGGAAAGCCCGTTTGTGGCCTTTTTGCAGGGTGTTACCCTTGGCATTTCTTTCGGAATGCTCGTAATCGGTTTTATCATTACAAGCCACAACGCCGAGAAATTAAGGCAGGCCAAACTCAGGATGCTTAAATCTCTTTCAGATAAGAAAAAATAGACATTATATCCGTCGAAGATGTTTAAAATCGTCGGCCGGCACTTAATTTAGATATCAAAAAATGAATAGGAATTTTGCAGTAATGACTAAAGAAGAAGAGATTACGCTTTTTTAGTCATTATTTTTTTGAGTATTCGGAAGAAGGCATACAGATGGTAGCGCGATACGGAAAAATCAATGTTTAGATTACATGAAAAAGAAGAAAGTTAGACATTGCGCTTTTTTTTGATTCCCCAAATCGATGTCTAAAAGACGTGGTAAAAAGAAGAATTAGACAAAGAAGTGCTAAATGCGCAAAAAAGAAGGCCATTCCCGAAGGAATGGCCCAAACTTTTTATGAGAGGATGTAAAACACACATCCTTGATTCCTACTACTACATAACAACCTCAACCTTATATTCTTTCTTGCCCTCTACAAAAGGAATTACGGTTCCTTCAACTTCCTGGCCGTCTACGATGAGCTTCTTAACGCCCTTCTGAGAACCGTTAGTCTTAACGGAGATTTCGTAGGTAGCGCCGCGGAACTTACGGGTTACCTTGAAGTCGCCGAAGTCTGAAGGTACGCAAGGGTCAACGGAAAGTCCCTTGTGGGTAGGATATACGCCGAGGATGTACTGGGAGATGTTTACAAATGTCCAAGCGGCAGTACCTGTAAGCCAGGAGTTCTTGCCTTCGCCGGGAATGTAAGCATCGTTACCTGCTACCATCTGGCAGTATACGTAAGGCTCGGTCTTGTGAATCTCGGAGATTTCTTCGGTGTAAGCGGGACAGGTCTTTTTGTAGATTTCGAAAGCTCTGTCGCCACGGCCGATAACTGTTTCTGCGATGGAAACCCAGGGGTTGTTGTGGCAGAAAATACCGGCATTTTCCTTGTATCCCGGAGGATAGGAGGAAATTTCACCAAGCTCTAAGTGGTAAACTGTGTAAGCGGGCTGTAAAATCATTACGCCGTACTTGCAGTCAAGGTATTTCTTAACGGAATCAAGAGCCTTCTCGGCAAGTCCTTCTTTGACACCGATGCCGGCCAAAGAACAGAATCCGTTGGACTCAATAAAGATCTTACCTTCTTCACATTCCTTGGAACCGATTTTGTTGGAATATGCGTCATAAGCTCTTACGAACCAGTCGCCGTCCCAACCTGCTTCAAGGACTGTATCATACATAATCTTAACTTCCTTGCGCGCACGTTCTGCCTCAGCAGTATCGCCGAGAAGTTCTGCAAGCTGAGCATACTCTTCACCGTACTTTACAAACATACCTGCAATGAATACGGACTCGGCAACGGGACCTTCGGAAGGTCCGAAGCACTGGAAGGATTCACCGGGATGCTCTGAGAAGCAGTTTAAGTTAAGGCAGTCATTCCAGTCTGCACGGCCGATAAGAGGAAGCTTGTGAGGTCCCTTGTTGTTAACCGTGAAGTCAAAAGAACGCTTTAAGTGCTCCATCAAAGTGGTGGCAACGGACATGTCGTTGTCGTAAGGTACGATTTCCTTCAATATGGATACGTCACCGGTTTCACGTACATATGCGGAAGTACCTGCGATGAGCCATAAAGGATCGTCGTTGAAGCCCGAACCGATGTCGGAGTTACCGCGCTTGGTAAGGGGCTGGTACTGGTGATATGCGGAACCGTTCTCAAACTGTGTGGAAGCGATATCGATGATACGCTCGCGGGCACGTTCGGGAATTAAGTGTACGAAACCGAGAAGGTCCTGGTTGGAATCTCTGAAGCCCATGCCACGGCCGATACCGGACTCGTAGTAAGAAGCGGAACGGGACATATTGAAGGTAACCATACACTGATACTGGTTCCAGATGTTAACCATACGGTTAACCTTGTCGTTGGAGCTTTCCAGCGTATAGATAGAAAGAAGATTGTCCCAATATTCTTTTAATTTGGCAAAAGCCTTGTCAACATCGGCATCTGTCTGATATTTTGAAATAAGAGCCTTAGCGGGTTTCTTGTTGACTACGTTTTTGGACTCCCACTTGTCATTGTCGGGGTTCTCGCAGTAGCCTAAGATAAATACGTAGGACTTGGTCTCACCGGGTTCAAGCTTTACGGTGATTTCGTGAACCGCAACGGGTGACCAGCCGTGAGCGATGGAGCCTGTGCAGGCGCCCTTATCGAAGACTACCTCGGGATCGTGATTGTCACGATATGCGCCGAGGAAATTCTCGCGCTGTGTATCGAAACCGTCAATCTTGGCATTAACGTGATAGATAGCGTAGTGATTACGACGTTCTCTGTACTCGGTCTTGTGATAAATGGTGGAGTCGATAACTTCTACCTCACCGGTTGAGAAGTTACGCTGGAAGTTCTGCATATCATCTGCCGCATTCCAAAGACACCACTCAACATAGGAGAAGAGCTTGAGTTCCTTGACGGAATCGGTGTTGTTGGTAAGCTTAAGCTGATTGATTTCGCAGGTGTCGTCTGTGGGCACAAATGCAAGAACCGAAGCGCTTACGCCGTTTTTGGAAGAATTCCACTTGCTGTAGCCGATACCGTGACGGCACTCATAAGAGTCAAGGTCGGTCTTGGTAGGCATCCAGCCGGGGTTCCAGACGGTGTTACCGTCTTTAATATAGTAGTACTTACCGTTGGAGTCTCCGGGTACGTTATTGTAACGGAATCTGGTAAGTCTTAACAATTTGGCGTCCTTATAGAAACTGTAACCTCCCGCGGTGTTTGATATAAGGGAAAAGAAATCGTTGGTGCCAAGGTAGTTAATCCAGGGCAGGGGTGTTTTGGGTGTTGTGATGACGTATTCTTTGGCGGCATCATCAAAGTAGCCAAACTTCATAGCTGTCTCCTTTTTGCGTGATTTACGTTAAAGTAAACGATTAAGTAAACTGTAGAAACGGAAAGCGGTCCGTTTTTTATATATTATAAAAAAACGTACATAAAATCAATAGAAAATTCTGTATTGAATTTTAAAATAAATAATATTATACTAAAATTGCGAAAACGATTAAGGAAGATTTCGAGGGGCGCCTGATTGCACGGTGTAGCGGTATCTTCTTTGGTCAGACGGAGGAAATATGGTATCCATGAAGGACATTGCGACAAAGTGTAACGTCTCTGTCGCAACGGTTAGCAAAGCCCTTAACGATCGAAATGATGTAGGTGAAGAAACCCGTGAACTTATTAAGCGCACGGCCAAAGAAATGGGTTATTCGCCCAATTCTCTTGCCAGAGCTTTAAGGACAAATCGTTCCTATAATATAGGCGTCCTTTTTGTGGATGAAGGCAGAAGCGGCCTTACCCATGATTATTTTGCAAACGTTCTGGACAGCTTTAAGGCCACCATTGAGGATCACGGATATGACCTTACATTCATAAACTGCTCCAAGAAACGTGAGCCGAGACTTTCATATCTTGAGCACAGTCGTTACAGAGGCTATGACGGAGTTGTTATTGCCTGTATCGATTTTACGGACCCGGAAGTTATTGAACTTGCCAATTCCGATATTCCGCTTGTTACCATCGACTATATGTTTAACAATCATTCCGGTGTTGTTTCCAATAACTATGCCGGCATGACCGAACTTATGAAATATATTGTCTCCAAAGGACACAGAAAGATTGCTTATGTATGCGGTGAAGACACGGCGGTTACCAGAAACCGTCTGGCTGCTTTTTACAAGGTCCTTGAGGAGAACCGTATTGAAATTCCCGATGACTATGTAATGCACGGAGCATACAGAAGCATCAACAGAACAGAGAAGTTTACGGATGCATTGCTTGACCGTCCCGACAGACCCACCTGTATTTTATACAGTGATGATTATTCCGCAATGGGCGGCATCAATTCTGTACGCCGCCACGGATTAAGTGTTCCCGAGGACATTTCCATAGCAGGATACGACGGCATTACCCTTGCCGCCAAACTCCAGCCCTCCCTTACCACCATCAGGCAGGATACACAGGCCATAGGTGAACATGCAGCCATTAAACTTTTGAATCTCATAGAACATCCCAGAACCGAAGCCCTGGAGCAGATAGTGGTAGACGGTACCCTGGTACCGGGCAAATCGGTGGCGGATATAAATTAATTTTGCAAATTTTCTTTTTCATACTCTTTTCTCATTCTAAATGGGCAGGTCCTAGCGACCTGCTCGTTTGCCGTTTTGGGGAATCAGCGCTTTTGTATAGTTACAAAATGCAGCAGAACTCTTAGTGTGGAAAGTATTTTAAAATAGATATTTGAAGTATACTAAGGAACAATTCCGATGATTTTAAATACCATTATTCTAATGGATAAACGAATTTGGATAGTGCATTTCTTTTATAAACACAAATTGCAATATAGTACAATCAATAGTAATTAGATGTTCTTAATAGATGAATGGTGCAAAAGTGGCGTG
>JAEEGJ010031609.1_pt1 | contig 10232 bp, 7 predicted proteins | sample 8958761 | NCBI WGS metagenome assembly JAEEGJ01 (sample SAMN16246546, study PRJNA631951) | gut metagenome | biome: gut microbiome; feature: rumen; material: RS-attached | host: Bos | place: Iran: Karaj | collected 2018-10 | reverse complement strand
CCTCGTAACCGGGAGCCATGACCCAGCAGTGGTTCATGATGGAACGGTCTTCCTTCTCGGCGGTGCCGACGAACATGCTGTTGCGGTCGATTTCTTCGTAGAGCAGGTTGGACTTCTTGAGGTTGATCTTGTTCATGGCCTCGACGCCACCGATGGTGTCCTTCAGCCACACGAGTGTCTCGTGCATCATGAAGATAGGCAGTACGGGCGGGGTGTTGAACATGCTGATGTTCTTGGCTTCCTCAGCGGCGTGGGTGCGGAAGTCGACCATCGTCGGCAGCGGGTTCATGTAGGCACGGTCGCCAATGTTGCCGAGGATGCTCTTCTTCACGATGACGAAGGTCACGCCAGCAGGGCCGACGTTCTTCTGGGCGCCACCGTAGATGAGGCCGTATTTCTTCACGTCGACGGGACGGCTCATGATGTCGGAGCTCATGTCAGCAACGAGCATGATGGGGCAGTCCATGTCGTACTTGATTTCAGTGCCGTAGATGGTGTTGTTGGTCGTGATGTGGAAGTAGTCGGCATCTAACGGTATGTTATACCCCTTCGGGATATAGGTGTAAGTCTTATCTTCGCTGCTGGCAACGATGTCGACGCTACCAAACAGCTTGGCTTCCTTGGCGGCCTTCTTGGCCCAGACGCCGGTCTGGAGGTAGGCGGCCTTGGTCTTCATCAGGTTGGCGGGCACGGTGAAGAATTGGGTGCTGGCGCCACCACCGAGGAAGAGGACTTCATACTCGGCGGGGATGTTGAGGAGGTCGCGCCACAGCTGACGGGTTTCAGCCATGATGCGCTCCCAACCTGGGGTGCGGTGTGAAATCTCGGCGATACCGATACCGGTGTTGTCGAAATCATAGAGCGCCTTGACGGTGCTTTCGATAGCTTGCTTGGGCAGGACGCAAGGACCTGCGTTGAAATTAAAAGCCTGTTTCATTACAGTTTGTTGTTTAATTGGTTGGTTTATAATTTGTTGATTAAGTTTGTTGCTCGTATTTTGCTGCAAAGATAAGAAATAAAACCATGTGGCACACCTTTTTTGAAATATTTAAGTTTTTCTATGAATTAGTGCAGATTTTGGGCCTAAAACGCAAGGACTGTATATGGCGGTCCATAAATGTACCGTGTGCTTTTATCATTTCGACACAAAACAGTGTGAATAGCTTTCTATTCACTGCACGAAATGGCAACAATCTCTTTCTGCCCGCTACGGACAGCCGTGAGTTCGGCCTGTCTGTCAGGGCTGTGCGTTTTTCGAAGTAGAATAAACCTTTTATTCGTTACATGCTGAGATATTCATGTAACATTCAATTCCCGAATATCTCTCCGTAGGCTGCCTTAATCTGCATAGCTACATCTTCACTACCGTTGGCATTGATGACTTCCATGAACTTGAGGCGGGCAGCATCAAAACTGCTTAATTCTTCACTTGTCATGTACGATTGATGTTCGAAACAGTTTTTGCTCATCGCAACAAATTGTGTTACAGCATTTTGCCAATCTTCAGCTGTGTATTTTGACGAGCGTTTGGCCGTCTGTTTCACAAATTTTTCGGCATTGGCGGCAACATTGCGCGGATTGTCGGTCATTTGATATTCAACAGGTCCCGAAGGCTGGCATCCTGCAAAAGCGAGCAGGACAAAGAATAATAGTGGCAATATCTTTTTCATGGTGCTTGAAATTTGGCGCAAAATTAGTTTTTTTCTTTATGCTATAGAGGATGGCAGAATAATTTGTCAAATTTTCACCCAGTTGTGCAGCCACAATGCAAATTTTCCCTACTTTTGCCGATTAATTAAAACCCAAACGCCATGTCATACGATACCGATAAAATCATTGGAGAAGGTCTAACCTACGACGACGTCCTCTTGGTGCCTTCCTATAGTAACGTGCTTCCCCGCGAGACGAGCCTCAAAACCAAGTTCTCACGCCATATCAACTTGAACATTCCTGTTGTCAGTGCGGGCATGGACACTGTCACCGAAAGCCGTATGGCCATTGCCATCGCGCAGGAAGGTGGCATCGGCGTGTTGCACAAGAACATGACCATCGGCAAGCAGGCTGCAGAGGTGCGCAAGGTGAAACGCGCAGAGAACGGCATGATCAGTGATCCCGTGACCATACATGTTGACGCGACAGTCAAAGATGCTCTTGACCTGATGAGTGAATACCATATCGGCGGCATTCCCGTTGTGGACAGTTGCAACGTGCTGGTCGGCATTGTCACCAACCGCGACCTGCGCTTTGAGCGTGGTCTCGACCGCCCCATCGCCGAGGTGATGACCAAAGACAACCTCATCACCACTACGGAGGTTTCTTTCGAGAAGGCTGCCGACATCTTGCAACAATACAAAATCGAGAAACTGCCTGTAGTTGATAAGGACAACCACCTCGTTGGCCTCATCACCTATAAAGATATAATTAAGGTGAAAGCACGCCCCAATGCCTGCAAGGACTCGCGTGGCCGTCTGCGCGTGGCTGCTGCTGTGGGTATCGCTGCCAACACTCTTGAACGTGCCGCTGCTTTGGTCGATGCGGGCGTGGATGCTTTGGTCGTCGATACAGCCCATGGTCATTCGCAAGGGGTTATTGATATGGTACGCAATTTGAAAAACAACTATCCCGATATTGACATCGTGGCCGGCAACATTGCCACTGCCGAAGCGGCCTTGGCTCTAGCCGAAGCAGGTGCCGATGCCATCAAGGTGGGCATTGGCCCTGGCTCGATCTGCACCACCCGCGTTGTGGCTGGCATCGGTGTTCCGCAACTCACCGCCGTGATGAACGTTGCCAAAGCCTTGGAAGGCACGGGCATTCCCGTCATTGCTGACGGTGGTATCCGTTACACGGGCGACATCGTGAAAGCCCTAGCCGCTGGAGCATCCTCCATCATGGCAGGTTCGCTCTTTGCTGGCGTGGATGAATCGCCAGGCGACACCATCATCTACGAAGGCCGCAAGTTCAAGACTTACAGGGGAATGGGGTCGCTTGAAGCCATGCAACAAGGTTCGAAAGACCGGTACTTCCAAGACAACGTGGAAGACGTGAAGAAACTCGTCCCCGAAGGCATCGCTGGACGCGTGCCTTACAAAGGAACGCTTTCCGAAGTCATTTACCAGATGGTCGGCGGACTGCGCTCGGGCATGGGATATACAGGCTCGCACAACATCGAGGAACTGAAGCAGGCCAAGTTCATCCGCATCACCAACTCGGGCATCCTCGAAAGCCACCCGCACGACGTGACCATTACGCAAGAAGCCCCGAACTATAGTAAAAGAAGTTGAGAGTTTAGAGTTGAGAGTTGAGAGTTAATTTGGAAATTGCATAAAAGAACATACCATGAAAGCATCCATTTCCTTCCCTGAATTGCAGAATATCCTGCTAGAAAAAGCCGGACAAAACATTTCTTTTGCCTTCGTTGACCCGAAAAAAATACGCGTAACTTATCCCCTCAACTTGGGCTTTATGAAGAAAGATATCTCTGCCGACCTTTCCATCATTGATATGGTGGATAGTGATTTGTTGGTGGGTGTCGATGCTGGTTTTGCCACCGACACACTTCTCACCACAGTGTTCGGTATATTCAAGGACAAGCTTCCAGAAGGCCTGATTGAGAAACGCCCGAATAGCCAACTCATGCTTCATCTCGGCCAAATCGAGCAGGTGAAAAGCGTCTTCGATGCCATTAAGGTCGATGATATTCACGTCCTTGACAGCGGATTGGAAGTGGAAGGCAGATTGAAACCGGCAGAATAACAATTGAAGAAAATCTGCGTTATTGAAACGTTATTGAAAAAAGAATCAAATCAGAATAAACCAATGAAGAAATTCAAATTATTGAAAAACATCACGCTGGCTTTATTTTTGATGCCAACTGTTTTTTCGAGTGCCCAATCGAAATTGGACAAACAGGTGCTGATGACCATCGGCAACAAGGATGTCACCGTGAAGGAATTTACCGACGTCTACACCAAAAACAACCTCAAGGGAGATGTCATTGAGAAGAAATCTGTCGACGAATACATCGACCTCTTCACCACATTTCGTATGAAAGTGTTGGAGGCTGAAGCCCAGCAATTGGATACCAGCGCCAAGTTCAAAAAAGAACTGGCCGGCTATCGCAAGCAACTGGCCAAGCCCTTCATGAGCAGCGACGACATCACCGATGAGCTCCTTGAGGAGGCCTACCAGCGCAAGCTGAAGGACATCCGTGCTTCACACATCCTTGTACGTTGCGACAAGAGTGCCATGCCTTCCGACACGCTGAAGGCCTACAACAAGGCGATGGACATTCGCAAGAAGGCTTTGGCCAAAGATGCCAACTTCGGTGACCTAGCGGTACGTTATTCTGACGACCCGTCGGCCAAAGACATGCCAGCCACCGACCAGTCACCAGCCCGTCCCGGCAATCGTGGTGACCTGGGTTATTTCACCGTTTTCGATATGGTATATCCTTTTGAGACTGGAGCTTACAATACCAAGGAAGGCCAAATCTCGATGCCCGTCCGCAGCGATTTCGGTTATCATATTATTAAGGTGGAAAGCGTGACCGAGGCACTGGGCACCGTGCAAGCCGCTCACATCTTTCTCCAACTGCCTTTCGACGCACCCGAAGAAGACGTGGCCGCTATGCGACAGAAAGCCGACAACATTTATGCCGAGCTGATGGCCAAGAATGGCGAGAACTGGAATGAGGCCGTCAAAAACTACTCCGACGACCGTGGCACTCTCGCCCGCAACGGCGCATTGAGCAACTTCACGGTGAGCCGTATCGTGCCGCAGTTCATCGAAGCCTGCAAGTCTATCGAGGTCGGGGAGATTGCCCAACCCGTGCGCACTTCCTATGGTTTCCACATCATCAAGCTATTGGGTAAGACCGGAGTAAGTACCTTTGAGAAAGAAGCCAAAGGCCTGACAGAGCGTTTGGAGAAGGACATGCGTTCCAAGAAGTCGGAAGAGGCTGTCTTGAAACAGCTTCGCAAGGAATACAATTTCAAGGCTAACGACAAGAACCTCGAGGATTTTTTGGCCACCGTTGACAGCACCATCCTTAACAAAGCCTACGAACCTTCTGCCCAAGCCAACATGAATGCCACGCTCTTCAGCATCGATGGCAAGGCCACCAAGGTGAGCGATTTCGTCAGCTACATCAAGGACAATATGACTCCGCAGAAATATGTCACGCCAGCCACTTACGCCTATCAGCTCTACGAGAACTTCTCCAACCAGAAGATGATGGATTACGCTGACGCACACCTTGAGGAGAAATACCCCGAGTTTGCCGCTCTCGTACAGGAATACCGTGATGGTATCCTCCTTTTCGACCTCATGGATCGCGAGGTTTGGGACAAGGCTGTGAAAGACACCGTTGGCTTGCAAGCCTATCACGACCGTCACGCTGACAAGTACATGTGGGACAGCCGTGCCCAAGCCACCATCGTTACTGTGACGCGGCCAGAGTCGCTGCCCAAGGTAAAGGCTCTCATTGATGCCGGCACCCCACTTGACAGCCTGCGTAGTGTGATGCAGCGAGACTCCATCAACTATGCCTACGTCCGCAAGGGCTACTACCAACACGGCGACAACCAATATGTCGACCAGACCGAATGGAAAGTGGGCGCAACCAATGAGATACCTTCCACCGTCGACCAGTCGACAGTACTCGTTTTCATCCGTGAGCTGCGCGACCCCGAGCCGAAAACGCTCAAGGAAGCCCGTGGTCTCGTCACCTCCGATTATCAAGTGGAGTTGGAGGAAAACTGGGTGAAGACATTGAAGAAGAAATATCCTGTCGTGGTAAACGAGAAAGTGTTGGATAAAGTCAGAAAACTCTATCAATGAGGCGTTTGCGGGTTCTTTTTGGTTTGACCTTCCTGCTTCTTTTGACAGGTTGCGATTTCTTCCAGCGTAATGCGAAAGAGGTGGTGGTGGCCGAATGTTACGGTAAATACCTTTACGAGTCGGACCTGAAAAGCATCGTGCCGGAAAACATTTCCGTGATGGACAGTCTCCAGCGCGTCAATTCGTTCATTGACTCATGGATTGAACGTCAAGTATTGCTGCATCAGGCCGAGACCAACCTCAGCAAAGAGGAGCTCGACCTCAAGAAGCAGATGGAGGAATACCGCAATTCGCTCGTGATTTACGCATACGAAACGCAGCTCATCAACCAAAAGTTGGACACCGTGGTGAGTGAAGATGAAATTGCCGAGTATTACGAGCAGAACAAGTCGGAATTCCAGCTGCGAAACACGATGGTACGCGCGGCATACGTCATCATGAAGGACGATTGCAAGCAGAAGGAGACATTCCAAAAACTGATGAGTGACCCCGACACACTGCTGCTCCAGAACCTTGATGTGCTGGCCGCTTATTATGCTGAAACGAGTCACCTCGATGTTGACAACTGGATGCGTCTTGATGAGCTGACCAATATCGTCCCGATGAAGATTCTCAACCCAGAGAGTTTTCTGAAGCGCAACCGTTTCGTCACTCTCGATTCTGATGACTACACTTATATGGTGAGATTCGAGGAATATCTGTTGGAGGAAAGCATCTCACCGTTGGCCATCGTGAGCGACAACATCCGCAGTGTCATCCTCGCACAACGTCGAAAACAACTGATTGACAGAATGAAAGCAGCGACCTACAAGAAAGCAAAGAGGGAGCACGCCTTCGTGAAATATGTTGGAAATTCGGTGCTGGAAAACGTGGAATGAGGAATGCGGAATGATGAATGCGGAATGCGGAATGATGAATATGGAATGATGAATGTGGAGTGTGGAGTTAGGAATTTTGAATTTTGAATCTTGAATTTTGAATCTAATTATGAAAAAAACGCTTTTATTCTTTGGATTATCGTTGCTGATGCTTCCCGCGATGGCGCAACGCCAGCCGCAGGTGGTCGACAAGGTGGTGGCTGTGGTCGGACAGAACATCATCCTGCAATCCGACATCGAGAACCAGTACATGCAGTACCAACTCAACGGCATGACGGGTTCAGCGCAAGCCATCCGCTGCCAAATCCTTGAGGACCTGCTGCTCCAAAAGCTCATGCTCAACCAAGCCGAGATGGACAGCATCACCGTGACCGACGACCAAGTGGAGGCCGAAATGAATCAGCGCATTCGTTACTTCGTCAGTCGCATGGGGTCGCAGGAAAAACTGGAAGCCTATTTCGGCAAGACCATCTCCGAAATCAAGGACGAGGTGCGCCGCTCGGTGAAGGACAACCAGCTGCAACAGCGCGTTCAGGCGGGCATCATGGAAGGCATCGTCGTAACGCCCAAAGAGGTACAACAGTTTTACCGCAGCATTCCAATCGATAGCATCCCGATGGTCGACGATGAATACGAGATTGCGCAAATCGTGAAGCGTCCGCCCGTCAGCCTCGACGAGAAATTGCAGGTCAAGGACCGCCTCTACCAAATCCGCAAGCGCATTCTTGATGGCGAGAGCTCATTTGCAGCAATGGCCGTGATGTATTCTGAAGACCCCGGATCGGCTCGACAAGGCGGCGAGCTCGGCTTCGCAGGCAAGGGCGTGTATGCCACCGAGTTTGAGAACGTGGCCTTCAACTTACGTGACGGCGAAATCAGTGACGTGGTGGAGACCGAGTTTGGCTTCCATATCATCCAACTCATCGAGCGTCGTGACGAAACCATCAACTGCCGCCACATCCTACTTACCGCAAAAGTTCCTGTGGAAGCGTTGGAAAAAGCACAAAACGAATTGGATTCCGTAGTTGGCCTCATCCGCAACGGCGGCATGACTTTCGATGAAGCCTGCCTTAAGTTCAGCGACGACGACACCAAAAACAACGGCGGTTATCTCACCAATCCCATGACGAGCGGCAACCGTTTGAGCATCAAGGATATGCAGGAATTTGGCGAGGAATTTGCCGAGTTCAAGAACTTGCCTTTCGTCATCAGCCGCTTGGGCATCGACGAGGTGAGCGACCCCGTGCCGATGACTACCAATGAAAACAAGGACGCTTTCCGACTTGTCGTGGTCAAAAAGAAAGTGCCGGCTCACCGCGCCAACCTCAAGGACGACTACAGCCTCATCCAAGGCTGGGCCTTGAACAAGAAGAAACAGGAAGCTATCGGAAAATGGGTGGAAGAGAAGGCTAAGAAAGCTTACATCCGCCTCGATGACAACTTCAGCAACTGCAATTTTTACTACGATTGGAACATTCAACAATGACAAACTTTTATTCATCCGATGTCGACGGTGCCAAGGCATTGGTCGAGAAATATGAGGCACTCCGCCGCGAGACTGCCAAGGTCATCGTGGGTCAAAACGACATCATCCATGACACCATCCTTTCCATCTTCTGCCAAGGCCATGTGCTTTTGGTGGGTGTACCCGGATTGGCCAAAACCTTGTTGGTCAACACGATTGGAAAGGCTCTGGGCCTGACTTTCAGCCGCATCCAATTCACCCCCGACCTGATGCCGTCCGACATCGTGGGTACCGAGATTTTGGACGAGTCGCGCCAATTCAAGTTTATTAAAGGTCCAGTGTTCGCCAACATTATTCTCGCTGACGAGATTAACCGTACGCCACCCAAAACACAGGCCGCACTGTTGGAAGCCATGCAGGAGAAGAGCGTCACCGTATCAGGCAAAACCTACAAGCTGCAAGAGCCGTTCTTCGTGCTTGCCACACAAAACCCCATCGAGCAAGAAGGCACCTATCCCCTACCCGAGGCGCAATTGGATCGTTTTATGTTCAACCTCATGCTCGACTATCCCTCGTATGAGGAGGAAATCGACATCGTGAAAAACACGACAGTAGGAAAGGATGTGGAGGTGAACGCCGTACTGTCGCCCGAGGAGATTGTCTATTTCCAGCAGTTGGTACGTCGCGTACCAGTACCCGACAACGTGTACGAATACGCCGTCAACCTTGTGGCCAAAACCCGTCCTCACACCGCTAAAGCGCATGAATGGGCCAACCGTTATTTGAGTTGGGGCGCAGGTCCTCGTGCCTCGCAATATCTCATTATCGGCGCAAAGGCTAACGCTTTACTCGCAGGCAAGTATTCACCCGACATCGAAGATGTGCAGCGTGTTGCCGTACCGATTTTGCGCCATCGCATCATCCGCAACTATACTGCCGAAGCCGAAGGCATTGGCATAGAGGATATTATTAAGGAATTGAATTAACGTATAGTAAAGAAGAATACGTTGTATTTGGGCGTTTCCTCCTTAAGGGAGGATTACGATTCTGGCATTTGCCATGGTATTGTTTTGGATAATTTGAAGCGTGTAAATGCCTTTGCCACCGAATTTCGAAGTTTCTATTCTACATTCCGGATGTTGCATTTGGCATTCATATACCACTCTGCCCAACAAATCCATGATACGCAATGTGGCCGCACCTACCATTTGGGTCTTCACTTGAATCATGTCCTTGGCAGGATTGGGATAAACCTCAATGACAAAAGTCTGATGCTCGTCCGTTCCCGTGGAGTTGTACACATTAACAGTAAGGGCCTCTGAATATGAGGTGGAGCCGCAGGTGTTCTCGTATCGGTAACTGATACTAGCCTGTCCGCGATAGTCATCGGCCCATTCCACGCGAGACTGATGCCCTTCTTCGGTAATGTTGCCTGCCGTCTCTGGCTCGAGAATCCAAGTGTAGACGACATCGCCAACTTCTTCCGCTTCATAAATGGTTTCAGTGACTACGCGCAAGTCGACTTCCGTGGCTCCAGCAGGCGTTTGGGGTTGGTCGTCGGGACTGAAACTGGGCAACAAGCTCACAGCAACGGTGCTGCTCTGTTGAGTCCCGTTGTGCGCTGAAGTGCCAGTAAGGGTGAGTTCCACCCGACCTTCCGTTTTGTCGGCCTCGCCGAAGGTATAAACCGGATGCTCGGCTGTGGCATCGTCGAAAGTGCCGTCACCATTGGTGAACCAGGCGAAATCCGTTTGGTTGTAGATGTAGCCTTCTGGAGTAAAGGTGGTGTTGGGGCAGGTTTCGGTGTCGTCACCAGCATAGAGTACCATCTTGGCAAAGGGCGGAAAATGCAACTCGTCAATCATAACGGCATCTTCGCCAGCACTGCCTTCGTTATCCTTTTTAAAGGAGAACCGAATCAGGTTGTCACCCGCAGGCAACTCATATTCTGAATATTCCCAGTCACCCAAACCACTCCAAGACCCTATCTCTTGGCCGTTCAACACGAAGCTGAGTTGGTCACCATCTTCCGTGGAAGTCTTGTGGTA
>JAEEGJ010031608.1_pt1 | contig 10232 bp, 6 predicted proteins | sample 8958761 | NCBI WGS metagenome assembly JAEEGJ01 (sample SAMN16246546, study PRJNA631951) | gut metagenome | biome: gut microbiome; feature: rumen; material: RS-attached | host: Bos | place: Iran: Karaj | collected 2018-10 | reverse complement strand
GCACAGTCAAGAGCAAACTAAAGCTGATGCAAATGCGGAACCCGTGAATCAAACGTGAAAGAACGTCTCGCCCATTGCTATCGGTCCCGAGCCAGTGCTTTGCGCTCGGCGCAAATGGAGGGGTTCCTTCCTCGCTTAGATCCGCCTTCAGCGGATCGTGCGGCACTGGCGGCATAATCGTCCACATCTCGGGGCAGCCACCAGCACGCGGGAATCCGTCTTCTTCATCCTGCTTACATTCTTCGACATCTGCAAAAAGCTTTGCGTAATCCTGTTCCGTCTTGTATTCGCCACCAAAGTCCGCTTCGCTGTAACGCGCAAACGCCGGGAAATAGCTTTTGCCGTTGTAACGCAAATAGAACGGTTCGTCATTCACCGTCCACGGACTCGTGAGCGAAAGCAAGTAAGCCACCACCAAAATCACAAGCGACCAAAAGGCGCGCTTGTTCTTGCGGAAGCGCTTCAGGCGATTCAAAGTTTCTGTCGAAAGTCTAAGTTTCATTTTGGCATTATTTTTGCAATTCTATACCGTGTAAGGAGATTCCCGATCGAGTCGGGAATGACAAAAAAGGTTCGGCGCACTTCGGCAAGCTCAGTGACCTTGCCGGGGCGATTGCTCTAAAGTGACAAAAGCGGCGCATTTCTAATGGCATTATTTTTGCAACAATTCCAACAACCATCATATACTCGTCTCAATAAATTCCTTTCTGAACGTTCCGTTACCAAGGAGAATGTCGATAGGTAACTTCTTAAATTCGTACTCGTACGGCGGCTGCTTCCATGCAAAATCCTTCGGGTATTCGTTGAAGATATATTGCAACAACTTTACCGCCATCTCAAAACTGCGGAACGAATTGCGGTCGGTCACGTGAATCTGCGCTCCACCACAAATCTGCCCCGCGCCCTTGTGGAACGTCGGCTGGAAATAGTTTTCGCGGAAATACACACCCGGCAACTTGAGCCCGTTCATGTACTTGCAAAGCTTGACCGCATCGATGAACGGCGCACCGAAGATTTCGAACGGACGCGTTGTGCCACGGCCTTCGCTCACGTTAGTCGCTTCGAACAGGCACATGCCCGGATACACGATGGCGGTGTCGAGAGTCGGCATGTTCGGACTCGGCAAAATCCACGGAAGTCCCGTTTCGTCAAACCACATGCGTTTATCGTAGCCGTCCATGTGCATCACGTAAAGTTCGCACTTCGGGAATCGTTCGGCCTTGAACTGTTCGGCAAGTTCGCCAATCGTCTTGGCATGGCGCGTGCGAATACTGTGCAAGCCGACGAAACTCGTGTAATTCAAATCGAGCACCGGTCCTTCTTCGTCCACGCCGTTAATCGGGTTTGGTCGATCGACGACTACCACCGGGATTCCCGCCTTTTCGCAAGCCTTCATGCAGAGGAACAGCGTCCAGATGAACGTGTAGTAACGCGCCCCAACATCCTGCAAGTCCACAAGCATCACGTCCACATGCGAAAGCATTTCTGCCGTCGGTTCGCGATGTTCGCCGTATAAACTGTAAACAGGAATTCCAAGCTCAGGGTCAGTATAGCCTTCCCATTCAATCATGTTGTCTTGCGTGTGTCCCTTGATGCCATGCTGCGGACCAAACAAAGCCGAAAGCTTGAAAAGCTTGCCATCATATTCTTTAAGCAAATCAAGAGTATAACGCAAATCCGCACAAACCGAAGCCGGGTGGAGCACCGCGCCCAAACGCTTTCCGCGAAGATTCGCCGGGAAATTTTTTTCAAAATGGGAAAGAGCTAACGTAACCATGTTTTAAAGGTAGTAAATATCTGTCACCTCTAAAAAATCGTTTTTCATAAATTTGGCTGTAACACAAGCTCCCTAAATAAAAAAAGCGACCCTATCACGAGTCACTTTTTCATTCACAAATTTTAACCCAATTACATTCAAACAACAGAAAAACTATTTTTCTTCATCTCCGCAAGTGCCATCGAACACGCAAGGCGGGCCATAAAGAACCGGCATCTGTTCAATCAATTCGTATTTTTCAAAGAATTTCTTTTCACTCAATTCAGCAGAGGCATTGCTATAAGTTTTATTCCCCTTTTCATCAGTCACAATAGTATAAGATTCACCATCATCACAATCTACAACATTTTTTCCATTCATGTAACAAGGTGTTTTTTTACTTTCAATATCTTTGATGAGAATATCGTAACGCGCTCTAAATTCTGCTTCGTTATAAACCTTGCCATCACTGCATGTATAGGTTTTATTCTTCACAAAAATAACGCCATATTTGGCTGTAACTTCTGTAATATCAGTTCTTGCCTGGAGTGGCTGCGCTTCCGTCGAAGACTCTACGCAAGTCACCCCATCAGAACATGCATAAGTTCCATCGTTTTTGGTATTCACACATAAATCATTTACAAATACGCCATACAACGGCGCAGGTTCCGTCCCGCTACTAGAACTTTCTACCGGCGTTGAACTAGAAGATTCCACAGAAGAGCTTGACGGTTCTACAGACGAACTCGACGCATTTTCTGTAGAACTAGAACTTACATTTTCTCCCGATGAACTGGAGAATGGCCCATTCGTTGTACTAGAGCTAGAATTAGAGCCACCAACAGGTCCCGTTGGCGAAGAGTTGTTATCGCAAGCGTTCCAGAATAACGCGGTCAAGGCAAGTAAAATTTTTTTCCAATGTTTATACATAACGGTCTCCTTCAAAAGTCCTTTTATCCACACCCTTAATATAACCAATCAAATCGGCTTTTCCAATTCCCCAAGATTCCCTTTTCAACGGAAATTTTTTCAAAAAAAAGCAAAAATTTCAAATTTTCTTTTTCGGTGTATTATATAGATAATTTGCTATCTAAATTCAGGTGCAATCGTCAATACAAGGCTCAGACCATGCCAGCTGTGGAACGCAAATTGCATGCGGAATAAATACATGTCCGGTTTACGGACGCGAACGCCAAATCCCCACGAGTTGTAGAGATTGTCTTTTGTCCAATGATTCACCCTATCGCTAATCATGGCATATTCGTTAAAAACGACACCATCCACAAGGCGATCGACCGGCCAACGGTATTCCGAAGAAAAGCCGAGCAAGAACGGACTCATCCACCCATTCGTATAACCTCGCAACGGGAACCTCGCATTCAAAGATGGGAACGCCGTATAAGGGGCACCGCCCTTTTCCATTTCCCACATTCCCTGGAAACGGAACTGGAAAGCGAACACACGATGTTCAAAAAGCGTCTCTACTAAATTTTCCGGGCGCCACACGCGCAATGCTTCATTCAAAGAAAAGTCCGTATAGAATTTTCTCGTCTTACGGCCCTCTTTTGCCGAAAGCACATATTTGTCGGCCTTACCGATAAAGAAATAAATCTGATAAAACGCATCGACACTGACAAAGTCATGGTTTTTACCGCCATCCCTTAACGGTTCAAAACGTTTTAGCCCAGCAAGAGAAAGGTCTTCGGCACTAATTCCTCCATACTCGCCAGTCAACACATACGAAGCCTTGACACTCAAACGATGCCCCCGTGACGGAGCATAGGGGAAATCCAAATTATCAAAAACCAGGTTTACATAGAACGGAATTTCAAAGTGGCTCTGATACAGGCCTCGATCCACAATCGGATATTTCGGGTCATCCAGCACAGAATCCTTCGTATCCGTAAAATCGGCTTTATGGTAAACAAATTCAGAACCAAAACTCAAGTTCAAGTTTCTCGATTCGGTAACCGGTAAACCCAATTGCACACTGAAATTATACGTCGTATCGGCTTGTTTAAAGGACTCCTTGGTTCCCGGCAAGATAAAGCCGTTATCACGATCCATATAAGCATTAAAGCTCATTTGTCCATAAATCTTTTTACCGAAGAGATCCTGCTTCGAATAACGCAATTTCACATCAAAATCGCTATTTGCGTAATAGTGACCTTCAAAAACGCCATAATCCCCTTGCTGGAAAAGATTCCTATGCCGGTAGCACAGGCCAATCATCGTGGAACTCCCCGGCTTCAGGTTAAATACCGGATAAATGAGGATATTCCGTTTTTCACCAAATGTAATGAGGTCTACAGCCTTGTCCGCAACTCCATTATCAACTGCATAGTGTAACGGAGCCGCCACCGGGTAAACGAGCATTCCAAAAACGGGCTGGATGACGTGGATAAACGGCCATGTAATAATCTCAGTAAACGACATGGAACTCGAAGAAGTATCTTGCACGGCTTCGTGCGACTTCTTCGCGTGCGCAGGGAAACTCAGCACACCCACAAGCACCAGTAATGTCACCAAACGTATCATTTTTCACCTAATATATAGTTATATTAAGTACGATGTTTTCACTCTTTGCAAAAATTATCAAAAAATTAGCCGCCTATCCGAAAATTATCCTTACGGTTTTCCTTGCGATAGGACTTTTAAGCATTTACCCCATCACACATTTGCGTTGGGACTTGCAGCTGCAAGATACCATCACAAGTGCGCGTGAGCCCAGCAACGTCAAAAAAATCGAAGACGCTTTTGGCGGGCTCGGAAGCCTCATCGTCATTCTCGAATCTAAGGATTCAAGTGCGAACTATCGCATTGCGCAAAACCTAGCGAACAAGATGCAAAAAAGCCCATCGGTTCATTTTGCAGACTTCGAGACAGACATCGATTTTTACAAAAAGAACAAGTTCCTGTACGCGAGCGAAAACGATATCGACATCATGGTGCACCGCATTGAAGAACTCAAGCACCGCTACATCATGAAAAACAACCCGCTGTACATCGACCTCAAGAGTGCAATCGACTCCATCACGAAAACAACTTCGGAACAGCGCGAACAACTTTTAAGCGACCTAGAAAAGAAGTATTTCGACAAACTCGCTACAAGCCATTCCAACAAGACCGGAACAATCCGCATCGTCGAAATTTACCCGACACATTCCATTTCGGATTTGCAGGCAAACCGCAACCTGCTTTACGAAGTCAAAATGCAACTGGGAAAAGAAAACAAACCCAGTGATTTACGTATCCATTTTGCCGGAAAAGTTTACGAATCCATCCAAACCGGAAGACGCCTGCTGCCAGAAGCAAAGATGGTCGGTATAGTCACGGCCGTGTTAATTTTACTGCTTCTCATACTGCATTTCTTTAGACAGCCGCAATTGATTTTCATTTCGGCATTGCCGATTGCAACACCCATTGTCACAACGCTCGCATGCTCCTACCTCTTTTACGGGCGCATTAATTTGTTTACCCTGCTGCTTGCGATTGTGCTCCCTGGGCAGGCCTTGCAAATTATCAACCACGTTCTCAATCGTTATTTCTTGGAACGCGAACAGAATTTAAGCCCGCAACTTTGCATTGAAAGTGCACTCCTTGGCATTGGGCCGTCGACCGCGGTTTCCAGCTTTACGTTTGCCGCATTGTTTGCATGCCTCATTTTGATACCTCTGCCAGGACTCCAGGAACTAGGCGTCCTTGGTTCCACAGGATGCATCTTGAACTGGGCCATCACGCTTCTTTTCTCCACAGCCCTTTTGCAAGTGACACAACGCAAAAAACCGTTCTCGATCAGGCATGCCCAAATCCATCCGGAATACAAGATATCCATGCTTTCCAACCGCGTGAACTGGATTATTTTCTCGATTATCATTGCGGCAAGCTTGGCAGGGCTTTATATCGGCGGAACAAGAATGCATATCCGCAACGATTTTTCAGCAACAGAAATCAACTACAAAGACGAAACAATCGATTCGCTGATTGCACAAACGGGATTCTTGAACAAGACGCCCATCATCGTCATGCTTCCTGATAAAAGCGAAAGCGAAACGCTGTTGGAACAGTTCAACAAGCTCAAGGAAAACGGATCTATTTCTACAGTCAATTCCATATTTACACTCGCGCAGTTCTCCCCCAATTTGCAACTACGCAAAATGGAAAAGCTCCGTCAATTGCACAGCATGGTCACCAGGGAATTCCGCGAAGCGCTTTCTAAGAACGAACTTGAAAATCTTGAAAAAGTGGAACAGGCACTTGAATTTGACGAAGGTGATGAATTTGAGCCGCCCGAATACATCGCTAAAAAATTCCGAGACAAGCAAGGGATACAAGGTCGTTTCGCATTCATTTTCACGGACATTCCTGAAAATTTCGGCAATGAACTCACCAAGCTGTACAACGAGCTCCACCAAATCAAGGGAATCAACGACGGAAGCTATCTCATTGCAGGCATTCCCATCACCCGCGCTATTTTCTTAGATAGAATTACAAACCATATTCGCAGGCCACTGCAAGCAGGCGGAATACTCGTGTTCCTGTTCATGCTCGTCTACTACAACCGTTTTAGCCGCGCCTTATTCACGGCACTTCCTTCGGTTTTTGCAACCTGTTGGTTCCTTGCAGCCCTCAACTTTTTCGACGTGCAAATTTCCGCATATAGCGCACTCACCTTCCCTATTCTCATAGGTGCAAGTGTCGATGGTTCCCTCCAATTTTTCTCGGCTTATTACGAAAAACAAAAAGGAACCGCACTCACCATTTTAAGAGACAGGTTCTTTACGATTTTCTTATCGCAGATGGCCGCCTTCATCGGTACGTACGGCATGCTCGTTTCATCCCACCCAGGACTTCGAAGCATGGGCTACGTTTCATTGACCGGGCTTATCTGCATATTCATCTCCCAATTCACCATATTCCCCCTCATCGCTGGATCGCTCGACCAATACCGTCTGAGACAGAAAAGGAAAAAGGAAGCAAAAAAATGAAATCGCTTTCCGATAGAACGCAAAATATCGCAGCATCGCTCACCGTCGCCATCGATACAATGGCAAAACAGATGATTGCAGACGGCAAGGACGTCGTCAGTCTCGGCGCAGGCGAACCCGATTTTGGAACACCGACTCCCATTCAAGACGCAGCAATTGAAGCTATCCGCGCAGGCAAAACACGCTACACCGCCCCCGTCGGGATTCTAGAAGTCCGCAAGGCAGTCGCTAAGAAATTGGAAGAAGAAAATGGCCTCCATTACGACGCATCGCAAATCATCATGACGAGCGGCGCAAAGCATGCCGTATTCAACGCTCTCGCCGCCTTGATTAACCCGGGCGACGAAGTGATTATCCCGGCTCCGTACTGGGTCACCTATCCGGAACTTGTCAAATGGCTTGGCGGCACACCTGTTTTTGTTCAGGCAGGCATCGAAAAGAACTTCAAGATTGACGCCGATGATTTGCGCAAAGCATGCACTCCGCGCACGAAGACGATTCTCTTGAACAATCCGTGCAACCCCACAGGTGCCGTTTACAGCAAAAGCGAACTCGAAGCACTCGCAAAAGAAATTGTCGCGCAAGACATCTACTGCATCTCGGACGAAGTTTACGAATACTTTGTCTACAATACAGAATTTACGAGCGCAGCAGTGTTCCCCGGCATGGCGGAACGCACGATTGTGATTAACGGTTTTTCGAAATCGCATTGCATGACCGGTTGGAGAATCGGTTACGATGCCGCCCCCGCCCCAATCGCTAAAATCATCAGCAAAATCCAGGGACAAGCCACACACCACCCGAGCAATGTCGCGCAATACGCAGCCCTTGGCGCCCTCAACATGGACAAGAGCAATGTTCACGCGATGCAGGCTGCATTCCGCAAGCGCAGAGCCTACATGCTCGAACGCACCTCGTTCTTACAGACAAAGCCACGCGCACCCGAAGGCGCATTCTACCTGTTCGCGCCCGTCAGCGATTACTACGGCAAGAAAACTCCGGACGGCAAGGTGATTGCAGGCTCCATTGATTTTTGCAGCGTCCTCCTCGAATCTAAAGGGCTTGCCATTGTGCCGGGAGCCGCCTTCGGTGACGACAGCTGCGTGCGATTCTCGTATGCCGCAAGCGATGAAAATCTCGCCAAGGCTTGTGACCGTTTTGAAGCGTTCGTGAAAGAATTGAAGTAACGGGAAAGTGCGATGTTCCCATTCCGTCTCGTAAATCCAGACCCATCGAAACCGTTTACCATCGGGCGCAAAACGGATAACCTTTTGCAATTCGACAACCTGATGGTTTCGAGGTATCATGCGGTTCTGAACTTTACCGACGGCAAATGGATTTTGCAAAATTTATCCCAAAACAGCATTACAATGCTGAACGGGAAAGACGTGAAAACAGCCATCATAAACGATGGCGACGTCATACTCATAGGGCCAAGGCAATTGCGCGCAACGCTCCGCGGCGCTGACCTCACGCTTCTTGTGATGGAACGCGAAAACGCAAGCGACATGCAAACGATACCGCTTTCGCCGGAATGGAAAAGCATCGCCATTCCAGGAATTTCTGTAAGTGCAAAAGCGAGAATTTGCGGAGACCGCAATAGTAAAGAAAATAGTCGCGAGGGGAGTCGCGAAAATCGTGCCGAAATCAAGTTTACGAAATCGATCGTAGACGAAAGCGGTAAGCGCGTCCATACGATTATCTTGAAAAACGGGAGCGCCAATCGTTTTGAATCGGCGGTCATCGGATTCCGCAATAACGACTTGCTCATCGAAGCTTCTGCCACTGGCTTTGATATTTTTGCGCAAAACGTGAATGTTTTTGCCGGCAAAAAGCAATTATTGAAAGGGATTGATTTCGAGCTCCCCGCTGGAGAAATTTTAGCCATCATCGGGCGTTCCGGGCAAGGCAAGTCTTCGCTATTGAAGTTGATTCAAGGCATCAACAGCTGCGACAAACATAGCATTGTCCGCATTGGCGGTGTCGATTACCGCAAAAGTGAAATCCGCAGGCGCATTGCGATTCTTCCGCAAGACCCGCCGCTCCGCCCAGAGCTGACCGTCGAGGAAACCATCCTCGATGGAGCGCGTTCGTCGATGGATGTGAAGAATTTTAAAGCAGATGCACGAGCGAGACTAGAAAAGTTCTGCGAACTTTTCGGGCTGAGCGCCCGCCAACATAACCTCGTGAAAACGCTCAGCGGCGGCGAAATGCGCCGCGTAGCCCTCGCACGTGAGCTCATGGGAAGTCCGGGACTCGTCATTCTCGACGAACCGCTGTCGGGTCTTGACCCGTACAATTCAAGAATCCTCTGCACGCATTTAAAGCAACTTGCGTTCCTCGGTCATACCATAATCCTCACAACACACAGCTACGAAGCGCTACAAATTGCAAACAAAGTTCTCGTACTGCACCAAGGCGAAGAAGCTTTCTACGGAACCGTTCAAAATGCCTACGCGCATTTCAACACGACCGATCCGCAAACGCTCCTCACGAGCATCACCCAAAGCAAATCCGCCGAGTGGCGCGCTTCCCGAAACATACGCGAGGGATTTCGCCCCGCCGAAAATTCGAATAGCGCCCCAAAGAACGAATCCAAATACTTTTTCGAACGCACCAAGCTCCCGCGCAATTTCGCCTACACCGTGCGCATCACCGCCAAGCAGTGGTTCCGCGACAAGGGCCGCATCGCAGCCCTCTTTTTGCAGCCCGTCATCATCGGCTTTTTACTCTCGCAAATATTCTCCGACCAGTCCTCCCTCTGGACCGTTGCTTTTGCCGTCATCCTTTGCGCCAACTGGTTTGCACTCTCACTTTCCATCCGCGAAATCGTGCAGGAGAAAGACATTCTCCGCGATAAGTTCCGCCGCGGTGTTTCCGCACTCTCGACTCTGACCGCGAAATGCACGCTCCCCATCATTTTCACAATGATGCAGACCGCCATTATCTACGCGTTTATCAGTAGTCGTATCCCCCCGCACCCCCCAATTACGCTCATCGCCTGCGTTTTCGCCTGCATCGCCATCCCCGCGACCGCTGTCGGCCTATTCACGAGCACGCTTTCCAAGAACACAAGCCAGGCAAACGCGTTCTTGCCGCTACTCATCATCCCGCAAGTAGCTTTAGCAGGCGCTCTCGTTCCCCTCGATCAAATGCAGCCCATCGGTCGCGCCCTTTCGAGCGTCATTTGGTCGCGTTACAACCAAGCTTCGCTCCTGAATATTTTACTTGAACGAAAAGATGATGTTTTCAACGCAATTTTTGCACTCGCCATCGCGCTAGCTTTCTATATTGTAACTGTAATTCTACTACATAAATTAAAGAAACCAAGATGATACGTCCAGAACAACCGCTAACTTTTCCGCATCCCTTTAACGACAACTATGAACTATTGGGTACGCTCGGCAAAGGCGGAATGGGCTACGTCTACAAGGCCCTCGATAAAAAGCTGAAGCGCGAAGTCGCCTTCAAGATTCTCGACTCGACCT
>JAEEGJ010031605.1_pt1 | contig 10233 bp, 12 predicted proteins | sample 8958761 | NCBI WGS metagenome assembly JAEEGJ01 (sample SAMN16246546, study PRJNA631951) | gut metagenome | biome: gut microbiome; feature: rumen; material: RS-attached | host: Bos | place: Iran: Karaj | collected 2018-10 | reverse complement strand
ACATAATTTCTATTGTATTATAGCAAAAGACGATCCGATTTGCAACAAGCCCGCCGCATCGTTCACAGAACAGATGCAATTATGTCGCATCCGTTCCTTCACGCGCGTGTCAGGGACGCCGACCCCGGCGTCCCGCCGTGCATACAGGGCAATCCATAGTGAAGCCGAATGATCTCTCCCTCCGCCTCGCTTCGCTCGGCACCTCCCCCATCAGGTGGAGGTAAAACATTGGCGCGGTTTCCAACCTCCCCTTGTCAGGGGAGGGGGACCGCTTGCGGTGGTGGGGTAGCTGTGAAGTCCTGCATACCACCCCTTGATTCTCCTGCAGGACAAAATATAAAGGCTCTCCGGGATCGGAAAGCCTGAAAAGATGCGCGGATCGCTTACCAGCCTGCGGGGAGCGGCGCGCCGTCGGCGGCAAAGTACAGCCGGTATTCCGTGACGTCCGGTTCGTCGCCGATGCGGGCGGCGTATTCCTCGCCGACCTTCAGCGTGACCCAGATATCATACCCTTTGTGTCCGTCGTTGTAATCCACGATGCAGCCGTTCTTTTCCGCACGGAACCACAGCGTATGATCGAGCTCGATCCTGTTCATCCCATACCCCTCATAATGATAGGTATGCACCGTGCCGGACGGATCGCGCACGTACAGCGCCGCCGTCTCGCCGGGTCGGAACGTCGGCAGCGGCTCGGAACCGGCTTCCAGATAGGTGCCGTCATAGACCTTTTTCCCGAGGATCTCCACGATCGTGCCGACGATAAACGTATTATCCCCGTCCGTCGTGTCCGCCTGCATGGAATGGGAACGATACACTTTATATAGGATCGCCTTGTAAACGACCGTACCGCCGTCTCTGATTTGGAATTTGATCGGAAAGCACAGCACAGCAAGCGTCAGCACCGCGGCAGCGACGACGATCCATAAGATAACCTTCTTTTTCTTCTGCATGCGTTCTCCTCCGTTTCTTCGACCCGTTTGCGTATCTCTGTATATCAGACAATCCGGAACGTCAAAATGTTACATATTTCCAAAAAAGAAAAGAGCGTTTCAAAAAACGCCCTTTTCGAACCTGTGTGATACTGATACTTATTCCTTCGGCAGCTCGCTCGTGCAGTGCGGGCAGCGGGTCGCGTCGTCAGCGATCTCCTGCTTGCAGTACGGGCAAAGGCGCGGCTTCTTCTCGGGCTCAGCCGGTGCTTCTTCCTTCTTCTTGGCTTCCTTCGCCTTCTCCTCCGCCTTGCGGATCGTGCGGATCACAAGGAAGATGCACAGCGCAATCAGGATGAAGTAGATGATCGCGGAAATGAATTTGCCGTAATGCAGGACGGAAATGCCGTTCTCCGCAAGTACTTCAGCCGCGGGATACGCGCCGTCGACCAGCAGCTCTTCCGGGACGGCCTTCATCGGGATGAACCACTTCGAGAAGTCCGCCTGGATGATGAGACCCAGCACCGGCATGATGACGTCGTTGATCAAAGACGTCACGATCGCGCCGAACGCGCCGCCGATGATGACGCCGACGGCCATGTCGACGACGTTGCCCTTCAAAGCGAACGCTTTGAATTCGGAAAAGAATTTCTTCATACAATAACCCCCTTATGGATTTACAGAATATATTATAGCACCATGTTCCGAAAAGGGCAACAGGAAATTATCATTTGATACGCGGCTTTCTTGTTTCGGTTCCGTTCCCAAAGGCTTCGGATCCGACCGCTTTCGCGATTTTTCGCTTGACGCACCGTGGATTCGATTGTAAAATATATGAAAGGCGTTTGCCGTGCAGAAAGAATCCAGGAGGTCCTTATGAAGAAGAACAAGATCACGATTCCCGAACAGATTTCCCTGCGTAATTTCCTTGCGATCGTTCTGACGCTTCTTTCCGTCTTTTGCCTTTTCTGGCCGCCGGTCCTGAAGTATTCGGACTCGTATCGCAGCGATCAGAAAAAGCCCCTCATCGAGAAGTATAATCAGTCCGGATTCTCGGACGCAGACGCGAAGGATTATGTTGACGCGCTTGAGGGAGACAAGACCTATACCTTGTTCAACGCCCGTAAAGCCGCACACCTCAAGGCAGTCGGATATGAGATGATCGAAAAGTATCAATCCGGTAAAACCGGAGATACGGATAGCGCGATCTTCAATGACATTGCCCTCAACGTCCTGTTCTTCGGACTGATCCTGACGGGGCTTGCCGCCTGTGTGCTGTATTTTCTCAAGATCACGAGGATCGGCGGCATTGTGCATCTCGCGTTCTCGGTCGTTCTGCTGATCGGATGCGGCATCATGCTTCTGTTCATGCGGGAGACGAAGAACACGCTCTCGCCTTCCGTCGGCATGTTCATGATCCCGCTTCTTGCGCTTGCAGGCTGCCTTCTCTACAAGCCCGAAAAGCCCGTCGAAGAACCGATCCCGGATCCTGCCGCGAACGCGCCGAAGGCGCCCGAAACGTGGACCTGCTCAAAGTGCGGCGTTGCAAATCCCATGGACGAGATGTTCTGCGTTTCCTGCGGCACGCCGAAAGAGTCGTCGAGACGCTCCTTCTGCGCCTATTGCGGCGCGCCTTTGAGAGCCGGCGCACCGTTCTGCACGAGCTGCGGCAAGCGGCAGTAAGGCTGCAGGCCTTAAATCAAATACCCGAAAACGACGATCCTCCGCAGGCATACTGCGGAGGATCCTTTCTTGTGCATATTCTGGTTTTCATTCCCTCCTGCACGGCGGCTCGACGACGATCGCGCGGCTCCTTGCGGTGCGGACACGGTTTTTGATCCATCCGATCAGGGAGCAGATCAGAAACGCGAGCACGTGCACGGCGATGATCGCGGGGCCCGGCTGCGCGCCGATCAGCAGCGAAAGGAAGAACCCGAACGCAAAGCAGACGAGCGACAGCGCCGCCGAGGTGATCATGACCGCACGGAAACGCTTGCAGACGCGCATAGCGGACAGCGCCGGGAAGATGATGAGCCCTGAGACCATGATCGCGCCGACCATCTTCATGCCGATCACGACGGTCACGGCGGTCAGCGCCGCAAGCATCATGCTGTACGCGCCGACGTGCACGCCGGTCGCCTTGGCAAAGCTCGTATCGAACGTCACGCTGAAGATGCGGGTATAGAACAGGATGAACAAACCGAGCACCGCGACGGACACGCCGACCGTGATCCACATGTCCGCGTCGGAAAGCAGCGCCATCGACGCCGTGCCGAACAGGGAATTGCAGATGTCCTGGTACTGGTTGTCCGAGAACCGGAACAGCAGCGTACCCACCGCGATCGCGCCGGTAGAAAGCACCGCGATCGCCGCGTCGCCCTGCATGCGGCGCTTTTCGGTCAGCCACATGAGCACGAACGCCGCGCCCATCACGATCGGCAGCGAGACCGCCATCGAAGCCCTGCCGACATGCAGAACGGTCGCGATCGCAAGCGCGCCGAAGCCGACGTGAGAAAGACCGTCGCCGATCATCGAATAGCGCTTCAGAACGAGCGTCACGCCCAAAAGACTTGCGCATAGCGAGACCAGCGTGCCGACCACGAGCGCGCGGGTCATGATTTCCGGCATATTCTGAAAATACGATGCGATCATAGCGCGGTCTCCTTCAAATATTTCCGTCCGATCGGGCTGTTCATATACTCCGCCGCCGTGCCGATGTACAGCGGATGGCAGGAAAGATGCAGGATGTGCGAGCAGGAGCGCACGGCTTCTTCAACGTCGTGCGAAACCATGATGATCGTCATGCCGCGCTCGTTCACCGTGTTCAAAAGCTTGTAAAACTCGGCCGTGACGACCGGATCGAGTCCCGTCGTCGGCTCGTCGAGCACAAGACATTTCCGCGTGGCGCAGAGTGCGCGCGCAAGCAATACCCGCTGCTGCTGCCCGCCGGACAGCTCCTGATAGCTCTTCTTTGCGATCGGCAGAATGCCGAGCAGCTCCATGTTCTCTGCGGCAAGCGCGCGTTCCTGTTTGCCGTAAAACGGCTTCATGCCGCGCCAGCCGATCGTGCCGGAGAGCACGACCTCATAGACTGACGCCGGGAAATCCTTCTGGATCACGCTCTGCTGCGGCAGGTATCCGATTTCGTTGGGCTTTAAGCCCTCTCCCATCACGATCCTGCCGGACGCGCACGGGATCAGCCCCAGAAGCGCTTTCATCAGCGTCGTTTTGCCGGAGCCGTTTTCGCCGATGATGCCCCAAAACTCGCCGGTCTGCACCGAAAAGCTGACGTCGTGCGCGACATTGTCGCCGCCGTAGGACAGCCCGACGCTTTCAAATGTGATCAACGCCATTCAGTTCACCGCCTTTTTGAGATTCTCCAGATTCCGCCGCATCAGATCGAGGTAGGTCACGCCCGCGTCGAAGTCCTCGCGGCTCACGTTATGGCACGAATGCAGCTCGAAAACCTCGCAGCCCGTCGCGTCCGCAATCGTTTTTGCGATGCGTCCGTCCGAAAACTCGATCGTAAACACGCCGGGCAGCCGCTCTTCTTTGACGCGGTCGATGAGAAATGACACGGTCGAAAGGCTGACCTCTTCGTTTGAGGAACAGCCCGGCAGCGCCGCGTAATAGGATAAGCCGAGCTCGTCGCAGAAGTACCGAAACGGGAACCGCTCCGCAAAGACGACCGTTGTGCGCTTCGCGTCCAGCATTACGGCGTGAAAATCGCTGTCGAGCGACAAAAGCTTCTGTTTGTACGCGTCCGCATTCTGCCGCATCGCGTCCGTTTCGTCCGGCAAAAGCGCGGACAGCGCGTCCGTAAGCCCTTCGACGATGCGGATCGCATTCTCGGGACTCGTCCAGACGTGCTCGTCGGTCTCCGGCTTCTCCTCCGCCTCCCCCTGCATGCCGGGCGCAAGCTCCTCGTCGACGGTTTCGCAAAGATCGACGAGCGCAACGGCGTTCAGGTCCCTGCCGTTCTTGTGCAGAAGATCGTCGACCCAGCGGTCGGTCTCTCCGCCGACGTAGACGAACAGGTCGCAGTCGAGGATCATGGACATCTCGGAAAGCGACGGATCGAAGCCGTGGACCTCGCTTCCGGGCTTTGCGAGCATCACAAGGTTCACGCGATCGCCCGCGATTTGCCGCACAAAATCGTACTGCGGAAAGATCGTGCAGATCACCGTCGGCTTGCCGTTGTCGGTTTTCGGCGCGCCGCATGCGAGCACGCACAAAACGAGCGCTATGCAAAGAAAAAGCGCGATCCGTCGTTTCATTTCGATCCTTCCTTTCCGTGGGTCAAAAGCTTTGCGACCGGCGAACGGTGCACGCGCATCGCGCCGACCGGACAAAACTCCTGACAGCAGAAGCATTTGATGCAGTTCTTTCGGTCGATGACCGCTTTTTTGTTTTTGATCGAGATCGTATGTGCCGGGCAGATGTCGCGGCACTTGCCGCAGCCGACGCACGCGCTCGTTTTCACCTTCGGCTTGGATTCGAGGCACGCGTTCATGGCGCTGCGGACCGCCCTGCCGAAGAGGTTGTCCCCGCCGACAAACAGCAGTGAATTGCGGTTTCGGATGATCTCGAAATCCGTCTGCAGAAACGCCCTCCAGTCCCCCGCGATCGAAAGCGCGTCGACCGAATCGGGGCAAAGCCCGCGCCGGATCGCCGCCTCGATCGTCGGAACATCCTTGGGCTCGAGCCCGATCAGCGTTGCCGCAAGCACGTCCAGACAGTGCGGATTTTGCGCCGCGAGCAGCGCGCCGACGTGCTTCGGCGTACCCTGCGTGGGACCGTTGCCCTCCATCGCAAGGACCGCGTCGCAGATGTGCAGGACCGGCTTCCAATGCTCGTCGAGGTCGACGATCATGTCCGCAAAGTCGTTCGGGTTCTGGAAGCGGTAGTGATACTCCGGCTTCATCGTGCCGGGGATCGTGCCGAACAGGTTCTTCGCCGCCGCCGAAAGCGACATCATGCCGTGCGATTTGAGCTTGCAGAAATTGATGAGCGCGTCGCAGCCGTCGATCCAGCCGGTATAGGTAAAGCGCTTCGCCTGCACCGCGTCCGGGAAAAAGCCGTCCTTTTCGGAGAAATCACGGTTCAGCTCCGCGCCGGCGCGTTCCGCTTCTTCGAGACCGGACAGCGCGTAAACGCGGTTCAGCACCGAAGCGTTGAAGAGATTGCCGGGGCTGTCGCCGATCACGACCGAAGCGCCGCGTTCTTTGAGCAGCCGTGTGAGCGCCGCCAAAAGCGTCGGATGCGTGGTGACCGCCTTTTCGGGCTTTGCCGCGGAGACAAGGTTCGCCTTGATCCCGATCCGCATGCCGGGCCGTACCCAGTCGAGCCCGCCGAGCGGCGCAAGAACAGCCGTGATCGCCGCTTCGCACACGTCCGGCGCGTATGATTCGCACGGAACGATCGAAACAAGGTTCGGATTCATTCGGTCATCCCCCTCACAAGCCGGATCTCGTCGGCGTATTCGGAAAGCTGTTCGTGCGGCGTTTCGAGGCAGAACGGCAGGTTGCGGAGCGCTGGATGATTCACGATGCGGCGTACGCCCTCGAGCCCGATGAAGCCTTCGCCGATCGGCGCGTGGCGGTCCTTGTGTTCGCCGCAGCCGAACTTGGAATCGTTGAGGTGCACGAATTTGAGCCGGTCGAGCCCGATGACGCGGTCAAACGCCGTCAGCACGCCGTCGGGGTCGTTCACGAGATCGTAACCCGCGGCGAAGATGTGGCAGGTGTCGAGGCAGACGCCGACGCGTTCGTTCCGCTCGACGCCGTCGATGATCGCGCGGACCGCTTCAAACGTGCCGCCGATCTCGCTGCCCTGCCCCGCCATCGTCTCGATCAGCACCGTTGTGTCGGTTGACTCGTCAAGGATGCGGTTCAGCAGCGCCGTCGTCTTTTGAATGCCGACGGTCTCGCCCTGTCCGACGTGCGAGCCCGGATGGAAGTTATAGAACGGCGTTTTCATCGCCGTGCAGCGGATGAGATCGTCCCGCATAACAAGCTCGGCAAACTGCGCGGTCTCGGGCTTTTCGGCGCAGGGATTCAGCGTATACGGCGCATGTACGAGCACAGGCGCAAAGGCGTTGTCCTGTAGATACGCAAGCATCGCGGCAGCGTCAGAAGCATCGAGCGGCTTCGCCTTGCTCCCTCTCGGGTTGCGCGAAAAGAACTGAAACGTGTCCGCGCCGAGGCTCGACGCGGTTTTTGCCATGTTCAAAAGTCCGTCCGAAGGCGACAGATGACAGCCGATGTGCAGCATGATTTTCCCCCAAAGCCTATAATAAGGCAGTTTATGATTGCATCATTGTAACACAGAACCGTCCCGCGCGCAAGCGGTATTCACATCAAAGGAAATGCATGACCGTAGGTCAATTCATGCGCGCAGGCGCAATTCATCCGCGAAAAGCTGACGCTTTTCTGCGTATGCTCCTCATCCGCCTTCGCTCACGCTACGGCACCTTCCCCATAACAAGGGGAAGGCTTTTGGGGCGTACCCAAAGGCTTCTCCCCCTTCAGTGTGGAGAAGCTCCGCGAAGCGGTGATGAGGGGGACATCATATGCGCAGCACAATTCACGTTCCGAAGAAACAATTCATGCGCGCAAGCGATATCCATCCCGAAAGCCGATTACTCTCTCCCTCCGTCTCACTGCGTTCGACACCTCCCTCGTCAGAGGGAGGTCGTCGCTGGCGTGACCCTCGAACCGCGTTTGTCATGGGACACCGATCCGTGCGCTGCAGGTTACAGGTGCAGCAAATTCATGCGTGCAGGCGCAATTCATCCCGAAAGCCGATTACTCTCTCCCTCCGTCTCACTGCGTTCGACACCTCCCTCGTCAGAGGGAGGTCGACGTTGGCTTGATTCTTGAACCGCGTTTGTCAGGGGACACCGATCCGTGCGCTGCAGGTTACAGGTGCAGCAAATTCATGCGTGCAGGCGCAATTCATCCGCGAAAAGCTGACGCTTTTCTGCGTATGCTCCTCATCCGCCTTCGCTTGCGCTACGGCACCTTCCCCATAACAAGGGGAAGGCTTTGGGGCGTATCCAAAGGCTTCTCCCCCTTCAGGGTGGAGAAGCTCCGCGAAGCGGTGATAAGGAGGAAATCATATGCGCAGCACAATTCACGTTCCGAAGGAACAATTCATGCGCGCAAGCGCAATTTACAGATCCGCGAAAAGCTGACGCTTTTCTGCGTATGCTCCTCATCCGCCTTCGCTCACGCTACGGCACCTTCCCCATAACAAGGGGAAGGCTATTTGTGCGTAAAGTTCTTGCCTCCCCTGTGTAAGGGGAGGTGCCGAGCGAAGTGAGGCGGAAGGGTTGTAAAGTCAGTGACTGCGCAAACGACAATCCCTCCGGGTTCACTCCGTTTACCTACCGATCTCGAAAGGGTTGTCGATTGAACGACGCGTTAACAACCCCTCAGTCACCTATCGGTGACAGCTCCCCTTACACAGGGGATCCGAGAAGTGTACCAACAGATCGTAAAGGACGTCGTTCTCGGCATCACGCCATAACAGCAGATCGGGAAGATGCGATCTACCCCTACGGTTCTCAATGAAAGCGCCTTCCGCGCAGGGATCGATTGACGAAGGTTCCGCGATTCGTTATAATGGAGCTGTTAAAAACAAGGAGGCTCTGTATGACAAACGATACATTTCTCGCAAATATCTGCAGAGATTTTCTGAAGCAGCATAAGGTGTTTCGATATCGCACAAATAAAATTGCCGATATGAACGACCGGGAAGTGATCTCCGCCTGTCATCATTATTGTAACGAACATCGTATTACGGACGAATTTGAGCAATTCCGGAACCGTGTCGAATCGGAATACCGATACTGTTCCTTGATACAGGAATACATTGAAGACGGTATGTGCATCGACATACAAATGCTCGCATTTGGGCTTATCGGAGAAGACGCTCTGCCGGTGCTTTCGATCGACCGTCTAAAAGCGCAGTCCTGCTGCGATAGCTGTATGCATGCCAATCACAGAATGATCGAATCTTCGAGGGATCTATGAGCACAAACAAACACAAATCTGATACGGAACTTCTTGCCCCGGCGGGCTCGATGGAAGCGCTGAAGGCGGCGCTGCGGTTCGGCGCGGACGCGGTATATCTCGGCGGTCCGCTGCTGCAGCTTCGCGCAAAAAGCGCCGGGTTCACATTTGAAGAGATCGCGGAAGCGGCTGCGCTTGCGCACAAAAGCGGCAAGCGGCTCTTTGTGACGGTCAATGCGCTTGCCTTTAACGATGAGATCGAAAAGCTTCCGATATACGGAAACCGCCTCCTTGACTGCGGCGTCGACGCGGCGATCGTAAGCGATCTCGGCGTTCTGACCACGCTGCATCGGACCTGCCCGAAGCTTGAGCTGCACGTTTCGACGCAGGCAAGCTGCACAAATTACGCGGCAGCGATGACATGGTACGAGCTCGGCGCAAAACGCATCGTGCTTGCGCGGGAGATGACGGTCGACGAGATCCGCAAGCTGAAAAGAAATATCCCGGACGATCTCGAGCTGGAAGCGTTCATACACGGCGCGATGTGCATGGCGTACTCCGGGCGGTGCCTGCTCTCCTCCGCGATCCTCGGCAGAAGCGGCAACCGCGGCGACTGCGCGCAGCCCTGCCGCTGGAAATACGCGCTCGTGGAAGAGACGCGCCCGAACCAGAGCTTCCCGATCGTGCAGGAAGGCAATTCAAGCTATGTGCTTTCGAGCAGGGACCTAAACTGCATCGGGCTTTTGGACGAGCTGATCGACTCAGGCGTGACGTCGCTGAAGATCGAAGGGCGTATGAAGACCGAGTATTACGTCGGCGTCGTCGTAAACGCCTACCGCCGCGTGCTCGACGGCACGATGCGCATTGAAGAGGCGCAGAGCGAGCTTAATTCCGTATCGCACCGTCCGTACACGACCGGCTTCTACCACGGCGAGCTGCCCGAAGACCACAGCAACGCCGGCGTCTATACGCAGACGCACCGCTTTGCCGGGAACGTCCTTGCCTGCGAAAACGGCGTCGCGACCGTGATGCAGCGGAATCGCTTTGAAAGGGGCGACGCGCTCGAAGTCGTTTCGCCGACGCTGACCGGCGCGGTGCTGCAGGCGGACGACATCACGGACGAGAACGGCGAACCCGTTGCGATCGCGAACCGCGTACAGCAGATCCTGCGCATCAAAACGGACCTGCCGCTTTCGTCGGGCGATCTTCTTCGCATCAAGGCATAAAAACGATCCACCGGCTGAACCGGCGGATCATTCGTATTACGGTGTTTGCAGGATCCACAGCGC
>JAEEGJ010031604.1_pt1 | contig 10234 bp, 7 predicted proteins | sample 8958761 | NCBI WGS metagenome assembly JAEEGJ01 (sample SAMN16246546, study PRJNA631951) | gut metagenome | biome: gut microbiome; feature: rumen; material: RS-attached | host: Bos | place: Iran: Karaj | collected 2018-10 | reverse complement strand
ATCGTCGAGGGTTAGGCTCAGGGTGTCAGATACAGACCCCACCCCCGACCCCTCCCCTTGAAGGGAGGGGAGCGTCTGCGCCGAGGCGCTCAGTACGCCGAATGTAGCGATAAAAAGAATCATTGCTTTCATAACACCCTATATGATACAAAAAGGATGCCAAAATGCTAAATGCTTGATAATCAGCAGCGGGTCAGAAAGCAAGTGTCCATAATTGGACAGTCGGGTGTCCGGAAATGGACAGTTTGAAGCAAGAGGCAATCAGGGAAAAGGTTCCCATGATTCAGTTTTTTTCATTTGAAAAGTTCTTCTGCAGTTACTGTAGACTTAACTATATCAGAATGGATGTTTCGCTCGATCGGATTGACGGTCACAAAAGTCAGATGGAATTTCTTGTCGGACTGAACATGCTCCAATGCGTCGAGACGTTTTTGCAGTTTCTCTGCGTAAGACTTCGTAATGGCATAGTTCGACTTGGAATACTTCATCTCGCAGACATTGACCACATCGTCAGCACGGTCGATTAGCAAATCTATCTGCATGCCTTCAGTATCATCGTCACCACTGACTACCAGCGATGACTCATGAGAAGTCACGCCGGCTATCTGCAAGGCCATCTTAATCTGCAGAATATGCTGTAGACAGACTTCCTCGAAGGCAATTCCCCGCCACGACGTTATCTCGCTTTCTTTCATGTGGTTCATCCAGTAGTCCCGTTCTGTCACCGCCTTTCCCTCCTTGAAATGCAACCAGAACCAGCAGAAGCAGTCCGTCAGTTTGTAGTATTCCTCATTATTGGCACTGCCGTATGGCACGTATTTCGTCACGAAGTCACTTGCGATAAGCGCCTTCAGCATCTTAGTGAAATCACCATTGGGATTGATGTCAGTCTTGCGGGCTATCTCGTCACGACGGTAACCGGCATGGCGCATACTCAGGAAACGGATGATCTTCATGCAGTCTTCGGCATTGTCGAAAACCGAGTTGAACAGCCGCTCAAATTCGTCACCGAGTTTTGCCTTTGGATTGAAGAACAGCGTGTCGATATTCTGCGCCAGACTGAGCGATGGGTTGAAGCAGTCGAGATAGAAAGGTATGCCACCGAGAATCATATATGCCTGAATGATGTTGTAGCGCGACAAGTCGATTTTCCTGCTCTTGAAGAACTGCTCACACTCCAACAGCGTAAACGGCGACAATTTCATCTCGCAAGTCAGACGTCCATACAGGCCACCTTTGTTATTGATGATATTGTCAAGCATCCACGATGTTGCTGAACCGCAAACCACCAGGCACAGGTTGTGACGGCTGCATGCCCATCCGTTCCAAAATGATTCCAGGGCCGTCAGGAAACCAGAACGCGGCGTGTCCATCCAAGGCAGTTCGTCGATGAACACCACCTGTCGCGAACCGTTGTCAAGCCGTTCAAGCAACTGCTCCAGCAAGAAGAAGGCCTCCATCCATGACTTTGGCTGAGCGATTCCTTCCAATCCATGACGGATTAATGAGAAATGAAAGTTCTGAAGTTGGGCCTTCAACGAAACTTTGCGCTTGCGGTCATACGGTGAAAGACCCGTATGATGGAACACCATACCATCGCCCAGCACTTCATTTATCAAGAACGTTTTGCCCACACGACGGCGACCATATACTGCGATAAACTCTGCCCTGCCACTTTCATAGCGGCGGGTCAACTCTGCAATCTCCTGTTTCCTGCCAATAATAGTACACATAACCTATTCTCGTCCTCGCACGCTTTTGCGTGCAAAGTTACGAATAAAAATCGAAACCACCAAGGAACTAAATGTTAAAATTGGAATAAAATAGCGTTTATTCCGCTAAACCCCTTCTATTTTGTGGAATTGTAGCGGAATAAACACTATTTTATGAACTGCTGCATACTATTCATGATGCAGGGCTTCTACTGGATGTTTGTACATGGCACGGAACGTGGGCACGACCATGCCGAGGGTGACGATAATCAACAGCAGCACGTATTGGATGGCGCAGACAATGAGGAAGTGCAGCCAGAAGGTGTTTACCCAGTCTTCATCTTGTCCCGATACACTTCTACTGAAACCATCGGCGAGTCCGACGTTCATGGCGAACTGCAGCCAGATAACCTGTCCGATGACTGCGGCAATGAGCGTCAGCAGCGCAGCCTCCTTCCACAGCATGGCGAAGATGTGGCGGCGTTTGGCACCGAAACTGCGCATAATGCCGATGTCCTCGGTGCGCTTACGAATCTGGAGCCAGAAAGTGCCGAGGGTGCCAAGCACGACGTTCAGTAGTAGCAGGGCGATGAATATGCCCATAATGCTGAAGACAATGGTGTACTCGCTATTACCAATTCTATCTTTCTCGCAGTCAGTGTATGTTTCCAAATAGGCGAGGCTCTGATTGCCAGCCTTTATGTCGCCAGGAAGGGTCAGACGACTAATGAAAGCCACAGGATCCACTTCGGGGCGCAGTCGGACAAGCATTTTCGGCCCGTAGTCCGCTATCACTCTGCCGGGTATGATGATGGAGAAGGCATGTCGCTCATGAGGGCGGAGGCGGAAGTCCTCGATGACACCCGCAATGCGATATCGGAATAATACTTGTTGTGCATCACTGGGGTCCATCTCCACGATGCGGCGGCCAATGACTTGGTCAGTGCCGAAGAGCGTCAAGGCCATAGAGCGGGTGATGACGGCGCCGTCCTCTGGACAGTCTTCAGAGAGTTGGGCAGCTGAGGGACTGCCGTCAATAGCTGTCAGCCCCAGCGTCTCGAAGAATTGTTCGCCTGGAATGAAACTTGCTTGAAAGGCGTCGCACCATTTGGCGGTGTCACTCTCAACGCAGTAAATATGTGGGTTGTTAGAAAAACTGGTGCCCACATGGTAGTCAATCAGACCAGCGCTCTGCACCTCAGGCAGGGCGCGGACTTGGTCGCGAAGTGCTTTCTGGTTTGCTGTCTTCTGCAAGGCTTCCTGCTCGAAGGGCTTCAGACGGGCACTATCAGCAACGTCATTGCCAACAACTACTGACGATTTGTCTGCGGTGATGGTTCCAATAGTTCCGACGAGCAAGTGCTCCCGCTCGAACTCACCTGCGGGACGACAGAAATAGGTGTCGTAGGCGGTGACAACAAAGTTGTCGAGGAAGAAGAAACTGAGGAGGGCAACGAGGGCTATCTCGACAAGTACGAAGCCATCCTGACGGCGGTGCGCCCAAAAATTCTTAATGGTATTCATCTCTTCTGGTTCAATGATTCAACAATCGGTTTTCTGAGTGAGCGCCACGCGGGGATGAGCGCCGCCATCAGGTTGAGCAGCGCGCAGCAGATGAAGGCGATGAGAAAGAGCGTGGGGGTGAAGAACATCTGGAAGTCGAAACTCGGGTCGTAGTGACCGTTCCCCCTGAATATATTCTTCATGACCTCGCTGTTGCCAACGGCGTTGATGAAGAGGCCTGACAGCACCCAGCCGACGAGACCACCGCAGAGCGTCAGCATCAGATTCTCATGGATGACCTCGTTGAGCAGCGTGCGCCGCTTGGCACCGAAGGCCTTGCGGATGCCCATCTCGGCGCGTCGCGCCTCCATGCGGTTGCTGACCAAGCCGCTCAGGTTGATGGCGGGCAGGAAAAGGAACAGCAGCATCAGAATGGCGGGCACCATCAAGTTTTTAGCCTGGTCTTTGAAGCCTTCGGCATCGATTTCTCCAAAGAAGTTTAGATTCTTGAAGAAATGAGAGGTGACACTGACCACCCATTCCGTATTCTCGCCTAACTGTGAACTGACTACAACTTTGTAGTGCTGGCGCATCGGTTCTAACTCCTCGAGGAAATCCTTCCGCGAAAAACCTTTTTGCAGCATAACCTGTACAGCAAGGTGACCACTGTAGGAAATCCCCTCAATTTGTTGGTCGGACTTAAAGAATACATCGCCCTCTAACTTATATGGGACGTAGAGGTCGGCAGCGGTATTCTCCATCAGTCCGCTCACCGTCTTGACCACACCGACAATGCGGAGAGACAGACGCTTGTTGATACGGTCGAGGACGATGTGAGTAGTGTTGCCCAACTGCTTGGCCACCTTGTCGGAAATGACGCACACTGGCTCGCCACCACGGAACTCTTTCTCAGAGAACGGGCGACCATCGATGAACGTGAGGTCATAGATGCGGAAGAAGTCGGGGTCACAGCCTATGGCAAAGGCGTTCATTGTTTTCTTCTCCTCATCATCGCCGACGATTAATTGGGCGTATGTGACACCCGTGACCGCCTCGACGCACTCCATCTTGCGGAAAGTGGAGTCGATGGCCGCAGTGGAGACGCCAAATTGTAAACCGGAATTGTTGGCCTTTGCTGAATCCGTAACAAAACCGTTGATAACGTATAGCGTGCGGCTACGGTTCGACTCAGGTGGGATGTCGGCTATCTTGATATTCAGCACGATGGCAATGACCATCGCCGAGGCGATAGCCACTGCCGTTCCCGCGATGTAAATGGCGGAGAATAACTTATCTTCGCGAATGAGCGCAAAGGCATGGCGTAGGAATAACAGGAATTTACTTATCATGATTCTTTTTTATCTAACATGAATTATCATGAATGACCCATGAATTTGTCATGAATTAATTTATGAATAATTCGTGTTCAATTCATGGTAATTCGTGCTTAAAATATCTGCCGTCCGTCGAGGAACTTAATGATGCGGTCGGTCTGTGACGCCTGCTTCTCGTTGTGGGTTACCATGACGATGGTGCGGCCGTCCTCCTTATTCAGTTTGTGCAGCAGTTCCATAATCTCGGCACCCATCTTCGAGTCGAGGTTACCCGTCGGCTCGTCGGCCAGCAGGATTTCAGGGTTGCCGATGATGGCACGGGCGATGGCCACGCGCTGGCACTGTCCGCCGGAGAGCTGCGTGGGGCGGTGCTTCATGCGGTGGCTGAGGCCAACACGCTCGATGACCTCCTTGGCCAGTCGGATGCGCTCGCTGCTGCGCACACCTCGGTAGATGAGCGGCAGCTGCACGTTGTCGAGAACGTTGAGCGTCGGGATGAGGTGGAACGACTGGAAGACGAAGCCCAACGTCTTGTTGCGCAGTTCGGCGAGGCGGTTGTCGCTCATCTTCGGGTTAATCACCTGTCCGCACAGCTCAATCTCGCCGCTCGTCGGCTCGTCGAGCAGTCCCATGATGTTGAGCAGCGTCGACTTGCCGCAGCCCGACGGTCCCATGATGCTGAGGAACTCGCCCTTGCGGACTTCGAGGTTCACATTCTCCAACGCCTGTGTCTCCACTTCGTCGGTACGATAGATCTTGTTGATCCCTGTCAATTTGATTACTGTTTCCATTGTTCTTTTGTTTTTATTGTTATTTGTTTATTCATCTTTTAATGCTACGGTTATCTCACTCCTGCAGATGCGCCACGCAGGGATGGCGGTGGCGATGAGCACGGCACATAATATAATAAGGTACACGATGACGGAGACCACGAGGAAGTGGGTGCCGAAGTCGTCGAACCAGTAGTGGACGGTGAGGTTGTGTCCCATGAAATCATCACAGAGCCCTTTCGAGGCGGCAATCTGGAAATAGACGACGCAGCCCAGCAGGACGCTGATGGTGGTGAGCAGCCACGCCTCGCTGATGAAGCCCCGGAAGACGCTCCACTTCGTGGCCCCGAAGGCGCGGCGCACACCGGCCTCCTCGCGGCGCTGACGGGTGTACATGAGCAGGGTGCCCAGCACGCCGAAGGCCAGGTTCACCCCGAAGAAGGCAGAGATGAGCAGGTTGCGCCGACTCTGACGGCCCTGCCAGTTGCTCTCCACCTGTCGCCCGAGGGTCTCACTGCCGCTCTCCATGTGGCGCACATAGAGGTGTTCCGTCACGAGGTCGCGCTCCACCTCGCGTTTCCGCTCGCTCATGAATCGGCGGGCATCCACGCCCGGCCGAAGCCGTACGATGATGGAATAGTTCCACAGACCGCTGTATTTACATATGTAGACGTTATCGTGGTCGCGGTCGAAGACACTGGTGCGCACATCCTCCACCACGGCGCGGATGCGGAAGTCATGAATCTTACTCTCGAAGTCGCCGATGTCCTGATTGTAGAGACTTTCCTCGCCGCGGATGGTCCGGCCCGCCACGTCGGTGGTGCCGAAGAGGGTCATGGCTGCGGTGCGCGAGAGGATAATGGACTTATCCCACTCGCAGTCTTTTGTCAGTTCCTCGGTGGGCACGCCGGGTGTCAGCGACTGAATGCCGAACACCTCGAACATCTTGCTCTCGGGGAGGAAATAGTACTTGTCGGACAGCAGGGAATCACCGCCGTTGTAGAAGAAACCGTTGCCGGTGCTTGTGTCAAAACCTATTGTACCTCCGTTGGCAGGATAGGCTTGCTGCACATCGTCCATGGCGCGAATCTTTTCGAGCAGCTGCTCCTGTTCGATGGTGTTTTGATAGTTGTCAGCATTCAATCGTACAGCCGTTGTCATTGTGCTGCCCACCTCCATGCTCACCAGTTGGTCAGGGTTGTAGCCCATGGGCTGGTGGGTGACGTAGGCGTTGACGAGCACAGGGTCGAAGGCCCACATGCAGGCGCAGGTGACGAGAATGAGTTCTATGGCAAGCCAGCGCGATGAGGTGCGGGCAAAGAGTTCACGTAACTGTTTCATTTCTTTAGCATCATGGATTCAACAATCGGTTTCTTGAGGCTCCACCACGCGGGCACGGTGGCGGCCAGCACGTTCAGCACCATGCACACCATCAGGGCGACGAGGAAGATGGCAGGACCGAAGAGCATCTCGCCGCGGATGATGGGTGTGGCGGCATAGAGGCTGCGGTTGTCGGAGAGGATGTAGAACACCCAGTCGCGCCAGCCGTAGAGCGCCGTCCATGCTAAGCACAGCCCCACGAAGCCGCCCATGAGCGTCAGCACCATATTCTCCGTCACCACCTGACTGAGTAGCCAGCACCGCTTGGCACCAAACGCCTTACGGATGGCCATCTCAGGCAGCCGTCGCTCCATGCGGCTGGCCACCATACCGCTGAGGTTCAGTGCCGGCACGATGAGCAACAGCAGCAGAAGCATCACGGGCGTGAGCCACCAGTAGCTGCTATCGCTGTAGGAGCCGAACATGTAGCCGAAGGACTCCAGCACCTGGTGGTGGTAGGTTGTCACTTTGGCCGTGACATCGACGGGTTGGTCGCGGTGCACGGCATTATAGCGTGCCTCCACCGCCTTCAGCTCGTCTATGAATGCCGTGCGGCGCGACGACAGCACACTGAAATAGAGTGCCAGCGGTAAGCCATGCCAGTCGGTTGTATATAACTGGTTAATGCCCCCGGCACTGTACATCACATAGACATCGGCAGCCGCCTGCTCCATCAGCACACTCGGCGTCTCGATCACGCCGCATACGCGCCACTCGACATTGCCGACGCTGACGGTCTTGCCCACCGTCTCCTGTCCGTGGCCGAAAATGAGGTCGCGCAGCTCCTCGGTGATGACCGCCACGTTCCGTCCTGCGTCGAAATCGTCCTGCGTGAAGGGCGCACCCTCCACGAAGCGGAAGTCGAAGAAGCGGAAGAACCTAGGCTCTGTCTTCTTCAGGCTGACCTCTCGGTCGTGCTTGCCGTCGGCAAGCTTGATGTATGGGCCATGGCTGCTGCCCATGGGCATGATGGCCATCACCTCCTCAGGCGTCTTCATGGTCAGGAACAGGTCGCGGTACATGTCGTGCGTGATGATGGCCATGTACTGCAAATCCTTGTTCTGGTACTCTAAGCAATCCAGCCAATACGTCTTGCTGCGGCGGCTCTCTGGCGCAATGTCGGCCACTTTCACGTAATACACTTCGGCTATGAGCATCACGAAGGCCACGGCTAATGCCGTGCCTGCGATATACATTGCTGAGTAAAGTTTCTCCTCGCGCATCAGGGCGAGGGCTTGTCTGAAATATCTCATATCATTCATAACGTTTTATCCTATTCGTCCTTTAGTGCATTGGTTATCTCGCTCCTGCAAATCCGCCATGCCGGAATGGCGGTGCCGATGAGGACGGTGCATAATATAATAAGGTAGACGACGGCTGAGACCAGGAGGAAGTGGGTGCCGAAGTCATCGAACCACAGGTGTACAGAGGGGTTGTGACCCTGTAGCTCGTACAGGCCGTGGGCTGAGGCAAACTGGAAGTAGATGGCACAACCGACGGTAACACTGATGGTGGTCAAGAGCCATACCTCACGGATAATACCACAAAATACGCTCCATTTCGTGGCACCAAAGGCTCGTCTGATTCCTGCCTCCTCACGACGCTGGCGCGTGTACATGAGCAGCGTGCCAAACACACCAAACGCGAGATTGATGGCGAAGAATGTGGCAATGAGCAGCCCATGCCGCATCTGACGTCCCAAACGTGTTTGTCTTATACTGAGGTCGAAGGCATCGCGGGCACTCACGGCTGAACGTATATAGCGGTGTTCGGTGATGAGGTCGTGTTGCAACTCGCCCTCGCGTTCGCTGATAAAGCGGTGGGCATCGCAATCCTCGCGCAACCGCAAGACGATGGGAGCACAGTCGCCGTCGCCCGAAGTGCAGGTGAACACGATGTTCATGTCACGGTCGTAGGGCGCATAGCGCACGTCCTCCACCACGGCACGGACGCGATACCACGTGTCCACCCAAGTTATCTTGTCGCTGCTGTAGTCCAGCTTTTGACTGCGCAACCGCCGTCCCGCCACGTCGATGGTGCCGAATACGGCGAGGGCGAAGGAGCGTGTGAGGATGATGCTCTCGTCCTGATTGCAGTCGTGAGTCAGTTCAGAGGTAGGCACGCTGGGGGTAAGCGAATGCATGCCATAAACTTCGAACATGCGGGAGTCAGGACTGAAGCCATACTTCCACCCCAACACGGAGTCGGCATCATGATAGAACCAACTGTTACTGCCCACCATACCGAAGCCCAATGGAGTGCTCGTGGCGCGGTAGGCCTGTTCCACCTCTGGCAGTTCCTGAACGCGGCTGAGCATCAGCTGCTCCTCGCTGTCGTGGAACCAATCGTCCGTGGGCACAATGCCGTTGGAGCCTATTTCCCTCACGGCCACAGAACTGGCCACCTCCAACTTCACAATGCGGTCGAGGTCATAGCCCACAGGCAGCCGCATGACGTAGGTGTTCACAATCAGCGGGTCGAAGGCCCACCACAGGGCGATGGTGACGAGAATGAGGGAAAAGGCGAGCCAGATGGACGTCTTGCGTCCGAATAAATCTTTCAACTGTTTCATTTCCTAATCATCATGGATTCCACAATCGGTTTACGGAGGCTGAACCACGCGGGCATGGTGGCTGCCAGGACATTAAGCACGCAGCAGACGAGCAGGGCGATGGCAAAGACGGCAGGGCCGAAGAGCATCTCACCCTTTAGTACGGGCACGGCACCCACAAGCGTGGAGTCGTCAGAGAAGGCATAGAACACCCAGTCGCGCCAGCCATAGAGAGCCGTCCAAGCTATGCACAACCCTGCGAGACCACCGATGAGCGTCAGCGCGAGGTTCTCCATGATAATTTGCGCGAGCAGCGTGCGACGCTTGGCTCCGAATGCCTTACGGACGGCCATCTCTGGCAACCGTCGCTCCATGCGGCTGGCCACCATACTGCTGAGGTTCAGCGCCGGCACAAACAACAGCAGGAGGATGGCCGCAGCCACATACCACCAAATGCTGCCGTCATATACTTCGAACAACATATTCAGCCCTTCCCACACCGTAGCGTAGTGACTTTTCAACTCCGAAATGACATCTACAGGTTCCTCTGAGTTTACAGCGTTGTAGCGAGCCTCCACTTCCCGCAGCTCATGTATAAACGCTTTACGCTTGTCAGCTTTCACGGCAAAGGAAACATCCACGGGCATCTCTTCATACCTCACATGATATCTTGCAAACAGCCCCTCCGCCGTCCACGGCACAATGATGTCGGCAAAGGTCCGCTCGGTCAACGCACTGGGAGTCTCTATCACACCGCAGATGCTATAAGGACGATTGTCGAGGATGAGAGAGTCGCTTCCATCCAATTTTTTCCTCACCTCCTCTGTCACAACACACACGCGCCGACGGCTGTCAAAGTCGTCCTGCGTGAAGGGGACACCATCGATGAAGCGGTAGCGGTAGAAGTTGAAATAACCGGGTTCAGTAATTGTGACCTTCACCGCGCAGTCGTGTATGCCGTCAGCGAGTTTCATGTACGATTGT
>JAEEGJ010031596.1_pt1 | contig 10236 bp, 10 predicted proteins | sample 8958761 | NCBI WGS metagenome assembly JAEEGJ01 (sample SAMN16246546, study PRJNA631951) | gut metagenome | biome: gut microbiome; feature: rumen; material: RS-attached | host: Bos | place: Iran: Karaj | collected 2018-10 | reverse complement strand
GAATCCGCTCGTTAGTAACATAAAAATGAGTAATTTTGCAGCCCGATGAAAAATAGACTTTTGATATTGGCAGTTTTGGGCCTTGTAGCCTTCACTTCGTGCAACGACTTTAACCGATTGGTGAAAAGCACTGACAACGAAATGAAGTACGAGGTTGCTGTGGACTATTTCGATCGGGGCGACTACAACCATGCCCTACAGCTTTTCGACCTGCTGCAAGCCTCATTCCGCAACACACCGAGGGGAGAATCCATCACCTACAAGACCGCTTTGTGCTATTATAAGCAGAGTGATTACGATATCGCAGGGTATTACTTCAACAAGTTCACGCAGACCTATCCCTTCTCGAAAGATGCCGAAAAAGCCGCCTTTATGAATGCCTATTGCAGCTACTTGCTCTCGCCCGAATCGGGACTGGACCAAACCAACACCTATAGCGCCATCAAGCAACTCAATGCCTTTATGGACCGTTATCCCAACAGCGACAGCCTATCTCGCACACAGCAACTCCTAACCGACCTCAACAACAAGTTGGAGGAAAAGGATTACAATGTTTGCCGGCTCTTTTACCGTATGGAGAACTATAGCGCTGCCATCACCTCGTTTGAAAATATGTTGAAAAAATATCCCAACACCTCACACCGCGAAGAAATCTTATACGACATGGCCAAAACCTATTACGACTATGCCGAAAACAGCATCGCGGAAAAGCAACGTGAGCGTTACGAATCATGTGTCGAGCAGTGTAACACCTTGGCCTACCTCTACCCTCAGAGCAAGTACCTGCAAGACGTGAACGGCATTGCCAATAAAGCAAGAAAGAAATTAGAAAACATACAATAACCATGGATTTCAAGAAAATCAAGACCGAAACGACGGTGGTCACCCGTCAGAAAGACCAATTCTACAAAGGTACAGGCAACATTTACGAAACCGTTGCCATCCTTTCCATCAGGGCTAACCAAATCGCCTCTGAGATGAAAGCTGAGCTCAACGAGAAGATTGAGTCGTTTGCTTCTGCCGCCAACGACAGTTTGGAAGAAGTGTTTGAAAACAAGGAACAAATCGAAATTGCAAAGTTCTACGAGCGTCTGCCCAAGCCTACCCTCATCGCCATTCACGAATTCCTGCACGACCAAATCTATTTCCGCAATCCTGCCAAAGAGAACCAGGAAGCCTTCTGATTTGTGGACAAAATAAAGGGAGAAACCATGAAAAGACTCTTTGCCTCACTGCTCATATTCCTCGGCTGCATGATGGGTTTCAACTCACTGCAAGCCCAAGAACTACAATGCGATGTTCGCGTCAGTTCCAACAAAGTGCAAGGTAGCGACAAGACCATCTACCAGAACCTTCAGACCTCCCTATATGAGTTCATCAACAATACGAAATTCACGGAAATCAACTTCAAGCAGGCAGAAAAGATAGAGTGTTCGATGCTCGTCGACGTAACAAGCCGCGAAGGCAATTACTTCACGGCGGAGATCAACCTGGCATTGCGCCGTCCGGTCTACAAGTCAAGCTATAGCACCCCGATGTTCAACTATGTCGACCGAAAGTTCTATTTCGAATATACCGACGGCCAGGCTTTGGACTTCAACCCGAGCTCTTACATCTCCAACATCACGAGCACAATCGGATTCTATGTGTATCTCTTCCTCGGCCTCGACTTCGACTCCTTCTCCCCCAATGGCGGCGACCCGTTTTTTGCCATTGCAGAGACCATCGCCAATGCCGCTCCACAGGAGGCCGGAACCGAAAACGGATGGAGCTCGACGGGACGGCAAAACCGCTATGCCATCATCAGCGACATCAACAACGCCACCTACAAGCCTTTGCGTCAGTTCCTTTATGATTACCACCGCCAAGGCTTGGATGTGATGGCAGAGAAGCCCGATGTAGGCCGCGAAGCCATCCTCAATGCCATTGCACAATTGCAGAACGTTTACGAGCGCAACTCCATGTGCTATTTCCTGCAATTACTCATCGAAAGCAAACGCGACGAAATCATCCAAATCTTCTCCCAAGGAGATATGAAAATCAGGACCGAAGCCTCGAACATCATGAAAGCCATCGACCCTTCTCAGTCATCGCGTTACGAAGCTATGCTACAAAACAACGGCAAGCTATAAGTTTCTCACCACTATGCTCAAGCAACTGCACATCAGTAACTACGCCTTGATTGACGAGTTGAATGTCAGTTTCGAGAGCGGCTTCAACGTCATCACTGGCGAAACCGGTGCGGGCAAGTCCATCTTGCTCGGTGCCCTCGGATTCGCCATAGGCGACCGTGCCGACACCAATGTGCTATACGACAAGGACAAGAAATGCATAGTGGAGGCATTGTTTATGCTGACCGATGAGACCTTGAAGCCTTTGTTTGACGAAAACGACGTCGACTTTGAGACCGAATGCATTTTCCGCCGTGAGCTCAACCCGCAAAAGAAAAGTCGCGCTTTCATCAACGACACGCCCGTTGCCTTGCAGACTATGAAAGAAATTGGAAGCCAGTTGGTTGACATCCACTCCCAACACGACTCCCTCTTGCTCACCGACACCAATTTCCAACTCAAGCTATTGGACGACATCGCAAAAAACGGAGAGCTCTTGGCTCGTTACCAAACCGAATACGCCAACTACAACTCCTTGAAGCGAAAGTTGAACGAATTGAAGGAAATGGCGAACAAAAACACCGCTGAGAGCGACTACCTGAAGTTCCAACTTGACGAACTCGAAAAAGCCCAGCTCAAAGAAGGCGAATATGCCGAAATTGAACAAATGCTCAGCATGATGGAGAATGCCGAGGAAATCAAGACGCTCCTTGTCACTGCCAACGGACTGATGGAAGACTCTGAAAATGCCATTCTTGGGCAAATGAATGCCCTTGCAAGCACTTTGCAGCGTATGAAACAACTCCTTCCAGATACCGAAAGCATAGGAGAACGCATCGAGAGCCTGAAAGTGGAGCTGAAAGACATCGCCTATGACCTACGCCGCAAGGAAGACGACACCCAATTTGACGAGGAGCAACTGCAAACCCTTCAGGAACGCTACGACCTGCTCAACCGCTTGATGATGAAGCATCATGTCAACGATTTCGGGGAACTCATCGCTTTGCGTGACAGCCTGAAAGAAAAGGCAAATGCTTTCGACAACATCGACGAAGCCATAGCCAAGGCAGAAAAAGAGTTGGAAGAGAGCGAAAAGCAGCTTTCGAAGCAAGCCACTGCATTGCATGACAAACGCCGTCAAGCGGCAGAGGTTTTCGAAGGGAAAGTCACCACACAGGTGCGACAGTTGGCCATGCCTTTTGCGCAGTTCCAAGTCCGTTTGGATGGTAAGAACCATTTCGGCAGCAAAGGCAGCGATGAAATCCGTTTCCTTTTCTCTGCCAATAAAGGAATTGCCGTTGACGACATTTGTCGCGTGGCCTCAGGCGGCGAACTCTCGCGCCTGATGCTCTCCATCAAGAGTGCGGTGTCGGACTACAACTACATCCCCACCCTCATCTTTGACGAAATCGACACGGGTGTTTCGGGCGAGGTGGCGGCCAAAATCGGAGGCATTATGCGGCAGATGGGCAACGCGTTACAACTCATCTCCATCACCCACCTGCCCCAAGTGGCCAGCCAAGCCAAGCACCATTACTTCATCTACAAGGACAACAAGGGTGAACGGACCCAGTCGCACATTCGCCTATTGGATTTCGAGGAACGTGTCCGCGAAATTGCCAAGATGCTCAGCAATGACAAATTGACGGACGAAGCCTTGCGGGCGGCTGAGGTGTTGCTGAACGGCTGATTCCGTGTGTTTTCCAACATTGCAACGGCCCGTGTCGAAGACAGGACCTCCTATTCACCCCACACCTGCTTCGCGCCATTGACTCCGTCGAATGCAGAGCATTTGCGAGGCACGAAGCAATCCAGACATTATGTCTTTGACCGATTCCTTGGTTTACTTCCTCGCCCCTTGCCCGTCTTGCCCGTAACGGAACAAAGGTTAGTTCTGACGCGAAGAACAAACGGGCCGTACAGTGAACCCACAGTTGCGAGGGTCGCCGCCCGTGTAGTAATTGTCCGAACCGAAGCGGAAGTCCCACGCGTAGTTCGGGTTGCCCGCGTTGAGTGAACTCGACCAGTAGAGGCCGTAGCTGCCTGCGTAGCGGAGACCGCTACTGTCGCGGCAGCCAGCGGCGGGCAGGAAGAGACTGTTGCCGTTACTTGCAGTGAAGAGACGGCCGTTCACGCCGTTCTGGGTTGTCCATGTATGGGTCGTGTTTTGGTAAAGCTCCTGCCATTCTGCCTGGGTGGGCATACGCCAATCGCTGCCCCAATTGGCTGTGGCAGCGTCGTCCTCGGGCAACAGGGTGGTCAGGTCGTCGGTAAAGCCGTTGTAGCCGTAGCTGGAGTTAGTGCAGTATTTTGTCAACGTTTGGTAGCCACCGTTGCAGTATTGGTAGGTGCTCCAGTCGTAAGTGTCCTTCGGCTGCGTCTCGCCCCAAGCAAAGTAGTCGCCGTAGTCCTCAGGGCTGTCGGCACCCACGTTGCAGGTGGCCCACAGCAGGCCGCTCGGCAGGCCGAGGTCGACGTAGGCGTGGTCGCCGCTGCTGGAAACTGCAAAGTTGGCCACCAACACCCTATCGGCTTCCACGGTGAAGGAATAGGTTGCATCGGTCGAAACCACCGAGCCATTCTCTGTCCAACTGGCGAAACTGTAGCCCGTGTTGGCCGTGGCCGTCACCGTGCAGGATTGCCCCTCTTGGTAGGTACCGCCGCCAGTCACTGTGCCGCCTTCCGTCGGGTTGGCTGTGGCATTAATAATAAAAGATGTGCTTTGGCCTGAAGAACGAATTGGCCGCACCGAAAAGCCGTGGTAGCGGTAGTAGCTGAGCACGAGGGGGTCGTCCGAATAGAAGAGGAGGCCATACGCGCCGCTCGGGTCGCCCGCGGAGAGCGAACTCGACCAGTAGTAGCCGCTCGAGCCAGCGTCGTGGAGCCCACCGTCCCAACGGTTGCCCGCAGCGGGCAGGAAGAGACTGTTGCCGTTCGAGGCGGTGAAGAGTCGTCCGTCCACGCCGTTTTGGGTCGTCCACGTGACGGTCGTGTTTTGGTAAAGTTCCTGACATTCCTCCTTGGTGGGCATACGCCAGTCAGAGCCCCAGTTGGCGGTGGCCGCATCGTCCTCGGGCAAGAGGATAGTCAAGCCATCGCTTCCAGTGTATTTGATCAAGTTGCTACCGTCGTAGTATTGGTAGGTGCTCGAGTTGTAGGTGTCCTTCGGCTGGGTCTCGCCCCATGCGAAGTAGTCGCCGTAGTCCTCGGGGCTGTCGGCACCCACGTTGCAGGTGGCCCAGAGCAGGCCGCTCGGCAAGCCGAGGTCGACGTAGGCGTGGTCGCCAATCACAGGCCCTGGCTCCGCTCCAAACACGAAACTTACCGTCACGGGATTCATCGACAGGTACATCAGCCCCTTGCCGGGAATCAACTGCTGCACATTGCCTATCCACATCCCGCCCATATAAACGGAAAACGCATCCTGCATCTTAATCATATCCCCATCAGTTGGTGGAATGGATTGCAAGGCAGTGGTGACATCCATCGTGTCGGCACGAGGATAACTCACCCACGTCCAACCCGGATTCAAAATAATCGTAACTTCCTGGGCCTTCAAGCCCGTGCCTGCCACCAGCATCGTGGCCAGACACATCATCGTAAACAATGCTTTTCTCATGATGTAAAGTATTTATTGGTTTTTAACTCGAATTGCTCTCATTGGGCTGTCTTCCAAAAATTATATCGTTGCAAATTTATTAATAATTTGCATAAAAAAACAAAAAAAACAGCAAAAAAAAAATGCTAACTTTGATAGTAATTTTCTTTAAATAGTTACAAACCAAACTCTTGTAAAATCATTCCTCGTTCCCGATAGCATTCTTCATAATGCCTATTTTCGAGCTCTCCACGAAATCGAGGATGAAATCGCGTTCATCCGATACGGGAAGGTTCTCCCGGATGTATTGCACCGACTGTGTGACATTCATTCCCTCGCTGTAGATGACGCGATACACATCCTGAATGGCATTGATACGCTCGCGTGAGAAACCGCGACGCATCAGCCCGATGGAATTGACGCCTGCGTAGCACACCGGATAGCCCGGACCGGTCTTCACGAAAGGTGGTATGTCCTTGTTGACCAAAGCGCCTCCGCTAATCATCACATGGGCTCCAATGCGACAAAACTGGCTCACCGCAGCCAAGCCACCGAAAATGGCCCAATCGTCGACGGTGATGTGGCCTGCAAGCGTGGCGGCATTGGCCATGATGACATGATCGCCAAGGTAGCAATCGTGCGCCACATGGGTAAAAGCCATCAGCAAGCAGTCCTTGCCTACTACCGTGTTGCCTGAGGCCGCAGTGCCTTTGTTGACCGTGGCCGACTCGCGCACCGTGGTGCCATCGCCGATATGGCAATAAGTGGTCTCGCCTTTGTATTTCAGGTCTTGTGGAATGGCCGAAATGACCGCTCCCGGAAAAATCTTGCAATTCTTCCCAATGCGGGCACCATCCATAATGGTCACATTGGGGCCAATCCAGGAACCCGAACCGATTTCAACATCCTCGCCAATCCAAGCGAATGGCTCTATTTTGACATCTTCCGCGATGCGGGCATTCGGATGGATGTAGGCTAAAGGCTGGTTCATAGTTAATACAATAAGGTGTGCTTTATCTTCCTTGCAAAGGAGGTGTTCGAGAAGTGACCTGGTTTCACAGCGGTAACCTTACCCTTGATGGGGCGGCCAACCAAGGTAAGGTCGCCGATGACATCCAGAAGTTTGTGACGAGCGGGCTCATTGTCGAAATAAAGCTCAACATTGTTCAAAATGCCGCATTCTTTCACCGTGACTTTGGGCTTCTTGAAGAAAGCGGCAATATGGTCAAGTTCCTCGGCGGAAACATTGCGGTTGACGAACACGATGGCATTGGTCAAGTCGCCGCCTTTGATGAGGTTACGGCTAATTAAAGTCTCCAATTCATGGAGGAAAACAAAGGTACGGCAAGGTGCAATCTCGTTTTCGAAGTCCTTCAGGTCAAACAGCGAAGCGTGTTGCTCGTCAAGCACTCTGGTATTGTATTTCACCTTCACATCGATTTGGAAAGAATCGGCAGGTTCAATTCTCAGTTCGATGCCCAAAACTTCATTCCGATAGGAAATGGGGTCTTCGATAACAAGGTAATTGCGAGGTGCGTTCTGCTCAATGATGCCCGCCTGATGAATGGCCTCGACAAAGAACTTGGCACTACCGTCCATAATAGGTGTTTCTTCCACATCAATATCAATCAACACGTTATCGATTCCCATACCACGCAATGCGGCCAAGACATGTTCGACAGTGTAAATCTTCACACCGCCCTTGCCGAGGGTGGTTCCTCGAGCGGTGTCGATGACGTTGTCCACGTCGGCCTCGATGATAGGTTGGGTTTCTATATCAATTCTGCGAAAACGGATTCCGGAATTTATGGGAGCCGGATTAAAGGTGAGGGTACCGCATTGGCGCGTGTGAAGCCCTGCTCCCTTGACACTGACTCTATTTTTGAGCGTACGTTGTTTCTCCATAAAAATCAAATATCGTGGATTCTTCTCCACAAAAAACGGGCAAAAATAGGAAATTATTCTTCAACCGACAAAAAAAACCGTGCCTTTCCACGTCTTTATGGAAAAAACTAACAGTAAAACGCATAAAATGAACCATTTAGCAAAAACCATAAAAACCATAATTTTCATTTTTGGAGGACTTTTTCTCGTGATGGGTTTCCAAAACGTCATAGGCAAGGCTGCCTGTACTGCCACCGCCGATTTCGACCTTTCGTCAGAGTTTAGAGTTTAGAGTTTAGAGTTCAGAGTTCAGAGTTTGGTGTTTTTGAGTGTTTCCAGTTCTTTTTCAAGTGCATCCAACTTGCGGGCCATTTCGTCAATGTGACGGAAACGGGCATTGGAAACCAAATATTGGCGCAAGGGCTGTATCGGGGTTCCCATAAACTCCTTGTTTTCTTCCTTAATGCTGCCCATAATGCCGCTTTGTCCGCCAAACTTTGAGCCGTCAGCGATATGGATATGGCCGACGAAGCCCGACTGGCCGCCAACCACACAATTCTTTCCTAGATGAGTTGATCCACTGACCCCCACTTGTGCCGCCAAGGCAGAGTTTTCACCCACTTCCACATTATGGGCAAGATGCACCAAATTATCAAGTTTAACGCCCTTGTGGACGCGCGTCGAGCCCATAGTGGAGCGGTCGATGGTAGTGTTGGCTCCAATTTCCACGTTATCATCGACGACCACATTGCCCACCTGAGGAATCTTCTCGTAATGCCCGTCGGGCTGGGGTGCAAAGCCGAATCCGTCGGCACCGAGCACCGCCCCAGCGTGAAGGATGCAGTTTTTCCCGACGACCGTGTCGCGATAGAGCTTTACGCCTGGATAGAGCACCGTATTATCGCCGATGATGCAGCCGTCGCCGACATACACCTGCGGATAAAGCTTCACATTATTGCCAATTTTTGCGTTCTCGCCCACAAAGGCAAATTCGCCAAGATACAGGTTTTCACCACACTGCGCAGTCGATGAAACAAAAGCCAACGACGAAACTCCATGTTTGTCCTGCATCATCTGATTGTAAAAAGCCAACAATTTGGCGAAACAGGCGTATGCATCAGGCACGCGAATCAAAGTGGCCTGGATGGGAGCCGTGGCCACGAAATCGTCATTCACAATGACAATGCTTGACTGGGTTTCATAAATATAGTGCGTGTATTTCGGATTGGCCAAGAAGCTAATCATGCCAGGAGCACCTTCTTCGATTTTGGCCACATTCCAAACCTCGGCATTGGGATTGCCTTCCACCTTGCCATCAAGGATTTCGGCGATTTGGGTTGCGGTAAATTTCATTGTTTATGTTTGGGATATAACGTAAAAACAAGTCGTTTATTATTTAGCGTGAGACGTAGGACTACGAAACGTGAGAAAATGCAGCCGCCCCAGTTCCCAGGTCTCAAAATCTCGAGTCTTCAAAGCAGCCGCTCAAAATCACGCTTCAAGACAGCAATAGCCTGCTCCACAACAGGATTGGGCAAGGCCACAAGACTCTGCGCCAAGATGGACACATCCTCCTCTTCCTTCAGCTGCTCAAAAGTCGTATTGATTTGATTGACAAGTTCTTCCTTGGCATTCACCACAGCGTTCCAAGTGGAATTGGAAACATATAGCTGTTGGGCGAGATTATGCTCAAACTCCTCACGCACATTTTGCAGCAGAAGCAGATGCAAAGTGCCTTTCTCCATTCCAGGCGTATAAATACGTTTCACCAGTTGAGGCAGCTGCACCCGCTCAAGATAGAGAAGGAAACGCTCATAGGCCTGCACTTTCAGCGGCATGATGATTTTGAGTGCCTGTACTTTCAGTTCCATTTTGCTCCCATTGCGGAGCTCAGCGTCTTTCATCCTAATCAGTCGGGACAGCAGTATTATGGCCGCGACCATCAGCAAAAGGCCTGCACCCATAAGTGAATAGATAATCCATGTATTCATTTAATGAAAATTTTGCGGCAAAGGTAAGGATTATTTTGGAATTCCTACCATTTCCCAATGGCCGCGTCAGGGCAAACACATCAAATTTGTAATAGTTGCATCAAATAGCCCCAATCCCATGCAGCCTTGAGGCGTTTGTTTACGAGGCTGAGCTTAGAATTGTACTTTTTGAGGATGTTCAGTGCCAACTTCCTGACGAGCGAGAAGTTTTGTGCGGCCATTTTGCATCGTTTGCGCTGCTGGTCCTCGCGGAAGGTCATGTCGATCGTCCAGTGGAGCTTGTTCTCGACCTCCCAGTGGTTGCGGATGTAGGTGTTGAAGGGGCTTCCGACGGGCAGGCTGCTGATGTAGAAGCGGCCATCGGAGGCTTGTTTGCCGTTGACTGTATACGTCTTCGGCAAATGGATAAATAACAACACAATAAATTGAGACAGTACGAGTTGTGTTGACAACTTTGCAAAAAGTATCCTAGACCGCTATTCCTTCAGAATTTAAATGCGTTTGTCCTGAAATTTACGGATTCTTCATAAAATTGAAACAAGCCTTATTTCAGCCCCTTCAACCATTTTTCGACCTTTTTACGACATACTTTTGGTTGGGGGAATTGGGCGTATTTGGGATGGTTCGTTCAAGTAACCCTGCATCTATCAAG
>JAEEGJ010031590.1_pt1 | contig 10237 bp, 10 predicted proteins | sample 8958761 | NCBI WGS metagenome assembly JAEEGJ01 (sample SAMN16246546, study PRJNA631951) | gut metagenome | biome: gut microbiome; feature: rumen; material: RS-attached | host: Bos | place: Iran: Karaj | collected 2018-10 | reverse complement strand
CTGCGTAAACGAGTTGACAATGGCAATAATAGGCTTGCCAAACTGCTCATGCTTCATACCTGTAGCCACCCAAAGGGCACGGGCACCTGCCATTCTACGGCCTTCCGTGCATACCGCACTTCTCAACTGATGCTTGTATTCCATATCATAAAGTATTTATTTTCCTGAAATTTAGCTGCAAAAGTACACTAAATCCCGCAAATAACCAACAAAATTGCTAATTATTTTAGTAATAATGCAAAAAAGCGAAGGGAGTGTCAGAAAAATCATGTACTTTTGCAGTCGGATTGGCTCACGGGCATCCTATCAAATTAAATAACTAAAACAACATGGACATGAGAATCAGACTCTTAGCAGGGGCGTGCATCTTGGCGATGACGGCCTTTGCGCAACAGCATCAGGAGACAACGCTCTCCGACGACTGGCAGTTTTCCAAAGACAAGCAGACATGGCAGCAGGTGAGCGTACCCCACGACTGGGCCATAGCCGGGCCCTTCGACAAGAAATGGGACCTGCAGATGGTGGCCATCGAACAAAACGGCGAGAAACAACCCACCGAGAAGAGCGGACGCTCGGGTGCCCTGCCCTGGATTGGCGAGGGTCACTACAAGCGCACCATCAAGATTCCTGAGGGCTGCAAGCACGCTGAACTGATGTTCGACGGGGCAATGGCAGAGCCGACAATCTATGTGAACGGCAAGGAGGCTGGCCACTGGGCCTACGGCTACAATGCCTTCCGTGTGGACATCACTCCCCTCATGAAGACAGGAGACAACCTGCTGGAAGTCAGCCTGAAGAATGTTGAGGAGAGTTCGCGCTGGTATCCTGGCGCAGGCCTCTACCGTCCAGTGAAACTCATCACGACTGGCGGCAATTGGATTGATCCGTGGAAGACCTTCATCCGCACAACGGAGATGAAGGACGGTCAGGCCACGCTGACAGTCAGCGTGGGCACAGGCAGTCGGACAGGCAGCCATCCGGGCTTCGATGTTGAACTGCGCGATGCCCAGGGCAAGCTCGTAGGACATGAGCATGCCTCAACCGTCAGCAGCGAAGGTTGCAGCGAACTGACCTTCACCGTCGAGAAGCCTCATCTGTGGACACCTGAGACTCCTTATTTATATACGGCACGCATCCGCTACACCATGAACGGCCAGCTGCTCGACCAGACGACTCAGAAGTTCGGCATCCGCACGGTAAAAGTATCGAAGGAAGGTGGTTTTCAGCTGAACGGCGTAACCCGCAAGATCAAGGGTGTCTGCCTGCATCACGACTTAGGTCCGCTCGGCGCTGCCATCAACAAGGCTGCGCTCATCCGCCAGATCAAGACGATGAAGGACATGGGCTGCGATGCCATCCGCACGGCGCACAACATGCCGAGTCAGATGCAAATGGACATCTGCGACTCTCTGGGCATGATGGTGATGGCTGAGAGCTTCGACATGTGGAACTATCCGAAGTGCAAGAACGGCTATGCCCGCTTCTTCAAAGATTGGTGGAATAAAGACATCGAGCACCTCATCCTCGCCAACCGCAACCATCCGAGTATTGTGATGTGGTCTATCGGCAATGAGATTCCAGAGCAGGGCAGTAAGGAAGGCCGCGAGATCAGCGAGAAGCTGCAGGAGGCCTGCCACAGCCTCGACCCAACCCGTCCTGTGACCCAAGGTCTTGACCATGCTGAAGCCTCCATCGAGAGCGGTGTCGCCAAACTAATGGACGTGCCAGGCTTCAACTACCGTGTCCATAAGTATCAGCAGAACATCGAGAAGCTGCCGCAGGGATTCCTCCTAGGTTCCGAGACTGCCTCAACAGTCAGCTCACGAGGCGTGTATAAGTTCCCTGTGGCTGTGACAGACAACTCGCAATATGCCTCCTGGGCACCGACTTACGATCCGAATGCCATCAAGAAAGCCGACGGACAATGCTCCAGCTACGACCTGGAATACTGTTCCTGGAGTAACCTGCCCGACGATGACTGGGTGTGGCAGGACGACAAGCCCTGGGTCATTGGAGAATTTGTATGGACAGGCTACGACTATCTTGGCGAGCCTACGCCATACGATGAGTATTGGCCCTCACGCTCAAGCTATTTCGGCATCTGCGATCTCGCCGGACTGCCCAAGGACCGCTATTACCTCTATCGCTCACGCTGGAACACGAAGGAGCACACCATCCACTTGCTGCCCCACTGGACCTGGGGACTCTCGAAGAAGGACAAAGGCAACCGTATCGGCAAGGTGACACCTGTTTACTGCTATACCGACTATCCCAGCGGCGAACTCTTCGTCAACGGCAAGAGCCAGGGCCGTGTCACTAAAAATCCTGCTGAACGGCTCGACCGTTATCGTCTGCGCTGGAACAACGTGAAGTATGAACCGGGAGAAATCAAGGTTGTGGTCTATGATACCGATGGGAAAGCCGCAGGTGAGCAAACCATCAAGACGGCAGGCAAGCCCGCAAATCTGGAACTGAATACTTGGACTAAGAATCCTGAAAAGGATCAACTCTGGGCTGACGGGGAGGACATGGCCTTTGTCACCGTCTCACTGACGGATGCCGACGGCATCCTGATTCCGCAGGCAGACGATCAGCTGACGTTCGAAGTGACAGGCGCCGGTAGTTTCGAGGCTGTCTGCAACGGCGACGCCACGAGCCTGGAATCCTTCAAGATGCCAACGATGAAGCTCTTCAACGGGCAGCTCGTGGTAATTGTGCGCAGCGGGAAGCAGCCCGGCACACTGACACTAAGAGTTACAGACCAACAGCGAGGCTTCTCGAAGTCCATCGACATAGCCGTTCGCTGAAATAAAGAATCCCCGTCGATTGGCGGGGATTCTCTATTTACTGCTTTTCGATAATCTTAGCACCTTCCTTAAGGGCTTCCATATTCAGAGGAATCAATCCGTGGTGACGCTCTGGCAGGGTCTTATAGAGAGCCTTCTCCACACCCTTGTCGCTCACTACAGGAGCTACCTTGAGCAGTCCGCCCAGCACAATCATGTTGAACACCTTACCATTCTTCATCTCAGCAGCCTTATCCATGGCATTGATTTCGAAAACAGTAATGTCTTTACGAGTTGGCTTCTTGATGATACCGAAGCTATCATAGATAAGTATGCCACCAGGCTTGATCTTGGGTTCAAACTTCTCAAGTGAGGGCTGGTTGAGCACAACGGCAATATCGTACTTGCTGAGGATTGGCGAAGAAATACGCTCGTCACTAACGATAACCGTTACGTTGGCAGTACCACCACGCTGCTCAGGACCATAAGCAGGCATCCAAGTAACCTCTTTATCCTCCATCAGTCCTGAATAAGCCAGAATCTTACCCATAGAGAGCACACCCTGACCTCCGAAACCTGATATGATAATTTCTTTCTTCATAAAACTGCGTTTTATGCATCATCGGCAGCACCTCAGCAAAGAGTAAACTCTCTGCATTCGGCTTGCACGATAATTCATTATTTATTTGTCGTATCTTTTAAATCACCTTTGGGATAGAAGGGGAACATATTCTCTTTCATCCACTCATTAGCCTTGGCAGGAGTAAGTTTCCAACCACTGTTACAGGTTGAGACAAACTCTACCAGCGATGAGCCCTTACCAGCCATAGAAGCCTCGAAAGCCTTGCGAAGCGCCTTCTTTGCCTTGTTGATAGAAGCCACAGACTCCACACTCTGACGAGTTACATAGCAGGTACCCTCCAAGCCGGCTGCGATATCGGCCATCTTCAAGGGATATCCGTGGATCTCAGGATCACGACCATAAGGACAGGTAGAGGTTTTCTGACCTATCAGTGTGGTTGGAGCCATCTGACCACCCGTCATACCGTAAATAGCATTGTTAACGAAGATAATCACGATGTTCTCGCCACGGTTCAGTGCATGGATGGTTTCGCAGGTACCGATACAAGCCAGATCGCCATCACCCTGATAGGTGAATACCAGGCGATCGGGCCAGGTGCGCTTGATACCGGTGGCCAGTGCGGGAGCACGACCATGGGCAGCTTCCTGCCAGTCGATATCAATATAATTATAGGCAAACACGGCGCAGCCTACAGGCGATACACCTACGGTCTTGTCCTCCATTCCCATTTCCTCGATGACTTCGGCAATAAGCTTGTGTACTACACCATGGCTACAACCTGGGCAGTAGTGCATATTATTGTCGTTCATCAGCGTCGGCTTCTTGCAGACGATGTTCTCTGGTTGAACTATTTGATTTCTATCCATAGCCTTACATCAATTTTTCTTTCAGTGCATTAACGATTTCCTCTGGGTCGGGCACGATACCTCCGAGACGTCCGAACTGCTCTACTGGAACAGTGCCATTCACAGCAAGACGAACATCCTGAACCATCTGGCCTGCGTTGATCTCGGCTACAAGGATACCCTTCACATTTTTTGAGAGTTCTGCAATCTGCTTCTCAGGGAATGGGAACAACGTGATAGGACGGAACAGACCCACCTTGATGCCCTCCTGACGGGCCAGCTCTACGGCTTTCTCTGCGATACGAGCTGCAGAACCGAATGCAACGATAGCATATTCTGCATCGTCCATCTGCTGCTGCTCGAAACGAACCTCATTCTCCTGAATCTTGCGATATTTCTCCTGCAGAGCCAAGTTGCGCTGCTCCATCACCTCAGGCTTCAGCTCCAAAGAGGTAATAACTACGCGCTCGCGGTTCTTTGGCTTACCAGTAGAAGCCCATGGACACTGCTTAATAACTTCCTCATCAGTACGACGGGGCTTGAAAGGAGGCAGTACCACCTTCTCCATCATCTGACCAATGACACCATCACTCAGAATCATGGCAGGATTGCGATACTTGAAAGCCAACTCAAAGGCGAGGTCAACGAAATCGGCCATCTCCTGCACAGAAGAAGGAGCCAGAACGATCACCTTATAGTCGCCATTACCACCACCACGGGTTGCCTGGAAATAGTCACCCTGTGAAGGCTGGATGGTTCCCAAACCAGGACCGCCACGCTGAACGTTTACAAACACACCAGGCACCTCAGCACCAGCCATGTAGGTAATACCCTCCTGCATCAGTGCGATACCAGGAGATGACGATGAAGTCATCGCACGCTTACCGGCACCAGCAGCACCATATACCATATAAATAGAGGCCAGCTCACTCTCTGCCTGAACCACCTGCATACCAGTGGTTTCCCAAGGCTTCAACTCTGCAAGGGTCTCAATTACTTCACTCTGCGGAGTAATAGGATAGCCGAAATAGCCGTCGCATCCGCAACGAATAGCAGCGTGGGCAATAGCCTCGTTACCCTTCATCAACACAACTTCTCTTTCTTCTGCCATACTTATTCCTCCACTTTTTTACGATACACGGTGATGCATCCGTCAGGGCAGACGATGCCACACGAAGCACAGCCTACACAGACCTCCTCGTTGACAGCCTCCACGTAGGGATAGCCGTGCAAATTAACTTTGTTGGCCAGAGCAATGACCTTCTGAGGGCAAGCAATGATGCAAAGCGAGCATCCCTTACACCTTTCAGTATTCACCTCAATGGCTCCTTTTAATTTTGCCATATTGTATTTGTTTTTAATACTTTAACGCCTAAATTCGAGTTGCAAAGGTACTAATTAGTGAGCAAACAGCAAAAGAAAAAACGAATTTTTCTGCAAAAATGCTCATCTTTGCGCCCAAAACTGAATAAATATAAAAGAATAAGACAGTCAGGCCAAAATACTTCAGGGATTGTACATATCCTTGCAGTAAAAGGCCATGATGTCGTCGAGCATACGCTTGGCTTCCACAGCAGGACTATCAGGGTCAAGCTCTATGGCCTGGATATAGCAATTGATAGCTTCGTGCCACTGACCGTGCTTACGGGCTTCGTTGCCTTTCTGATAATACTCCTCAGCTGTCATGTCTTACCTTATTATTTATAATACTCTTTCTTGCCCGCTGCGAGGGTGTTCTTCATCAGCGAACAGATGGTCATGGGGCCTACTCCACCAGGAACAGGTGTGATATAGCTGCATTTAGGAGCTACCTCGTCGAACTTCACGTCGCCATTCAGGCGGAAGCCGCTCTTTCTTGTGGCATCGGGCACACGAGTAGTACCGACGTCTACTATCACAGCACCATCCTTCACCATATCAGCCGTTACGAAGTCGGGCTGACCAATAGCGGCGATGATGATATCAGCTGCACGGCACTCCTCCTTCAGGGTCTTTGAGCGCGAATGACAAACAGTAACGGTAGCATCGCCATACTGTTTCTGCATCATGAGCTGAGCCATAGGCTTACCAACGATATTCGAGCGTCCCAGGATGACGCACTTCTTTCCGCTAGTCTCGATACCATAGCGCTTCAGCAAAGTGATGATGCCGAGCGGTGTAGCTGAGATGAAGCAAGGCAGTCCGATGGCCATACGACCTACGTTGATGGGATGGAAACCGTCCACATCTTTACGGTAGTCGATTGCCTCGATAATCTTCTGTTCGTCGATATGCTTGGGAAGAGGCAGCTGTACGATGAATCCATCTACATCCTCGTCCTTGTTGAGCTTGTCGACGCAAGCCAGAAGCTCAGCTTCGGTAATGTCATCCTCAAAACGAATGAGTGTTGACTTGAAGCCACACGCCTCACAAGCCAACACCTTATTCTTCACATAGGTTTCAGAGCCGCCATCATGACCCACGAGTACCGCAGCCAGATGGGGCTGCTTGCCTCCTTGGGCAACAATCTCTTTCACCTCTTCAGCAATCTCAGCCTTGATAGCTGCTGCTGTTGCTTTTCCGTCAATTAACTGCATGTCTAGTGTATTATTTCTAAATATTTGATTCTTTCTAGAACTTCGGCATTCCACCCTTCATAGCTCTCATGGCGTTGGCCATCTGAGCCATCTTCGACGAGCCCATGCCCGTCACCATCTTCATCATCTTACGGGTCTGGTCGAACTGCTTCATCAAACGGTTCACGTCTTCGAGTTTCGTACCTGAGCCAGCTGCTATACGGCGGCGTCGGCTCTGGTTGATGATATCAGGGTTAGCACGCTCCTTTGGTGTCATCGAGTTGATGATGGCCTCGATGCCCTTGAAGGCGTTGTCGTCGATATCGATATCCTTGATCTGCTTGCCCACACCGGGAATCATGGCAGCCAGATCTTTCACGTTACCCATTTTCTTGATCTGCTGAATCTGTCCCATGAAGTCGTCGAAATCGAACTTGTTCTTACGGATCTTCTTCTCCAGGCGCTTAGCCTCTTCCTCGTCATACTGCTGCTGGGCACGTTCTACGAGGCTGACGATATCACCCATGCCAAGAATACGGTCGGCCATACGTTCCGGGTGGAACACATCGATAGCCTCCATCTTCTCGCCCGTACCCACGAACTTGATGGGTTTGGTCACTACAGTGCGGATAGAGAGGGCAGCACCACCACGGGTGTCACCATCGAGTTTGGTCAGTACCACGCCGTCGAAGTCAAGACGATCGTTGAACTCCTTGGCAGTATTCACCGCATCCTGACCCGTCATCGAGTCAACCACGAAGAGTGTTTCGTTGGGATTGATGGCATTTTTCAGTGACTCAATCTCGTTCATCATCTCCTCATCGACTGCCAGTCGACCTGCAGTATCGATAATCACCACGTCATTCGCCTTGGCCTTAGCCTCCTGAATGGCATGGTTGGCAATTTCAATCACATTCTTATTGTCGGGCTCAGAATAAACGGGCACGCCTACGCTCTCTCCCACTACGTGCAACTGCTGTATGGCTGCAGGACGATAAACGTCGCAGGCCACTAGCAGCGGCTTCTTGTGATTGCGGGTCTTGAGCAGATTGGCGAGTTTTCCGCTGAATGTAGTCTTACCAGAACCCTGCAGACCTGACATCAGGATGATGGCAGGAGCACCTGGGCGACCCTCGATCTTCAGCTCAGCGGCCTTTCCACCCATAAGTTCTGCCAACTCGTCGTGAACAATCTTCACCATCAGCTGACTGGGCTTCACGGCTGTGAGTACATTCATACCCATAGCCTTCTGCTTCACGGTGTCTGTAAAGCTCTTAGCCACTTTATAGTTTACGTCGGCATCCAACAGGGCGCGACGCACGTCTTTCAGAGTCTCTGCTACATTGATTTCGGTGATTTTTCCTTCACCCTTCAGTATCTTAAATGATCTCTCAAGTCTATCTGATAAATTCTCAAACATATATACCTTATTTATTTAGGGCGCAAAATTACAAATAAAAAACGAGACTCACAAACTTTAAGCCCCGTTTTTTACCTTTTTACTTTTTTATCTTTTCGAGAATTCGCAACCGCAATACTGCTGATTGTAGAAATTGTATTCCTTCAGCAACTGGTTGCGGCGCTCGTAGAGCCCGCCTTTGCGCCAGTTCTGCGCCCAAAAGGTAGTACCCTCTACGATTTGTTCTGCCTGATGGCCTGCACGTTCTATCTGCTCCAGACTTTTCCACCGACTTGAAGCCAAGGTGGTGGTAAAATAGTTGATACCCAACTCCTTAGCCTTCTTGGCGGCCACGGTGAGACGAAGTGCGAAGCACTGCTCACAGCGCCTTCCTCGTTCAGGCTCTCCCTCCAGGCCACACACATCCTGGCGCCATTGCTCATGGTTGTAGTCGCCATCAATCCACGTCAGCCCCAGACTCTCAGCATGGCGCTTGCTTTCCTGCTTTCGGATCTCATACTCCTCGAAGGGATAGATGTTAGGATTATAATAGAAGATGGTGGGACGGATATCGTGCTGCACCAGCCATTCTACGATGGCTGACGAACAGGGCGCACAACAAGCATGCAGCAACACCTCATGCAATCCCTCTGGTACTATAATCGCTGGTTTCTTCACTCTTCAACATCTATAATCCGCGCGCTTTCCAGATACGGTCCTTGGCCGCATTTATCTCTTGGAACTTCTTCTCAGCAGCCTTACGCACATCGTCACCCAAAGCTGCTACCTTGTCAGGATGATGCTCAAGCGCAAGCTTGCGATAAGCTTTCTTCAGCTCATCGTCCGTCGCATCAGGACTCACACCCAGCACTTTATAAGCATCTTCAAGGGTATTGCCTTCGAGATGGAGCATCGAGTCAACCTCGACCACACGCAGTCCCATCCATTGGGCGCACTCTTTCAAAGCCGTTATCTCGCTCTGAGGCACGTTTCCGTCAGCTTTGGCCACCATCACGAGATAATTCAGCAGCTGGAGTCGCTGCGAGTAGTCCATCTGACGATTAATCTGCGCACAGCAATCGCTCACCGTCTGTTTGAACTGCGCCCATCCCTCCCGCTTCTGTTCATCGAAAAGTTTGTTCAGAATATCATTGCCCTGTTGAACGGCATTGGTGCCAAAGTTCTGACGCAGCATCTGGCGCACCAGTTCCATCTCTGAGTGCATCGCCTTGCCGTCGGCCTTGATAATATAAGAGGAGAGCACCAACAACGAGAAGAGGAAGCTGTTGCGCTGGCCCTGTTGCTGTCGTTGACGATAAGCCTGTTGATAGGCCTGCTGATAAGCCTCATACGAACGTTGGGAGCCTGGGCCCCATGTGCCTGAATTCTCGGGTGTGTTCACGCCGTCAAGCATCGAGTCAAACAGTGAGCCTACAAGATAGCCAGCCAGAGCCCCCAATGGTCCTCCAGCCATCCATCCGATAAATCCGCCAATCCATTTTCCTGCCGCCATCCTTTTTACCTTTTTACTTTATTACTTTTTTACCTTTTTACCTTTTTACCTTTTTACCCTTTTACCTTTTTACCCTTCAAAGATCGCTCCCAAAAGATCCTGTTGTATCACACCATTGGAGGCAACAACACTGTTTCCCTGCGTAAAATCCTCAGAACCAGCGTAATCCGTCACCACACCACCAGCCTCCATCACCATCAGACTGCCTGCCATGAAGTCCCACTGGCCGATATACTGTTCAGCATAACCGTCGAGTCTGCCAGCAGCCACCTGACAGAGAGCCATCGCAGCAGAGCCACATGCCCGGATGCTACCCACATTCCCATAGAAATGATCTATCAGATGTTTGATCACAGGCTTGTAAGCCTCACTGTTGTATGGCAACTGCAGACACAACAGTGCATCCTGGATCTTCTGCGAACTGACGTGTATGGGCTTTCCATTAAGATAGGCGCCCCCACCCTGCCAGGCATAGAAGCACGCATCGGCGCAGATCTCATAGACCACACCAATGAGAATCGTCTTCCCTTGCAATAGTGCGATGCTGACAGCGTAT
>JAEEGJ010031588.1_pt1 | contig 10238 bp, 8 predicted proteins | sample 8958761 | NCBI WGS metagenome assembly JAEEGJ01 (sample SAMN16246546, study PRJNA631951) | gut metagenome | biome: gut microbiome; feature: rumen; material: RS-attached | host: Bos | place: Iran: Karaj | collected 2018-10 | reverse complement strand
GGGAATCTTAATCAATATCGAAAAACGGCCCGGAATAAAATCCGGGCCGTTTTTCTATTTCCGTTTCGCTCTTGAGCGACACTAACAATTTGCATTAGGAATTATTTGACCCTTGCGCCGTTTGCCTTGTAGTACAGCGAATTTTCTTTTGTGAACAGTACGCGTTTGTGCGGACTGCTTTCATGACGTGCTTTAGGGTTATGGATTTTTCCGATGGCACGTAAGCCGATGGACTGCGTTTGCGGTTCCACGCTCGATTCCAGTTTCCATTTTTCAAGGGAATCCAATCCGGCGTTCCCGAGGACGGCAAGATCGTAACCGATGACTTTCTTTGCCCCTGCAGCGTAAGCGGTGTCGAGCTGCGTCGAGATTCTTGCGCTGTCGGCAAGTGCGTGCGAATCATCGGTGCGGAAAAGTTCCATGTCTACCCAGAAATCGATGCCGTACTTTTTGCAGGCCTGCGCCACAGCGCGTTCGTAGTTGCCCACGGTCGCAGTGTCTGCGTGGTGCTTGTCTGCGTCGCTTGCGCCTATGCCATCTTGCACGGCGATGATGTCGGGCTTGAATCCTGCGGCAAAGAGTTTCTCGAAAAACGCTTGCAGCTTTTCGGGCGTTTCCAGGTTCTGGTTGTAGAAGGGTGCCGCCATCACCTTCCAGCCCTTCGCCTGTGCGGCGTCCGTGAGCGGTTTCAAAAAATGTTCCGTGAGCATTTCCGGAGTTGCGTCACTGCGCAGATTGTCCCAGTAGTAACGCGCGATTTCTTGCGGAATGTAGACGCCCTCGACAACGGTTTCGTTCCCGTAAAGCGAATGGATTTCGTCCAAAACTTTCAGGGTTCGAGCGGACAGGGTGTCGAGCTGCTCGGCGGTCAGCGGAGTGTACCAGTTTTCGCCATTGTAATAAAGCCCGAGCCAGAGTCTGGTGCCGGTCTCCTTCGCGGCTTCGATGCTTTTGGGGAAAAGCTGGTTATTCCTGTACTGCGTTTCCTGCAAGAAATCCAGCTGCGAAGGATAATACAAGTGTGTCGCCTCGACTGCGGCATACTGCAACACGACATGGTCCATGCCGAGTGCGTGCAGTCTCTGGTGCATGTGCGTAATGGAATCCTGCGACTGGTAGGCAGTTGTCCAGCCCGCATCGAACACGCCCGCGATTCCTGCGGCGTTTGCGCCGATAACTCCCCATAACAGCGCGGAGAATGTTGTGCGAAATATGGATTGCAAGATGAATATACTCCCCAAAAAATCTAGGAATCCCTAGGCCCCTTAGACGCCCTTTGGCGTTTTTAGGCGCCTGCTTCCGCGCGTTCTTTAAGCTTCAGGTAGAACTTGCTTTTGGCGGTCATGTAGTACGGATACACCCACAGGGCCGCAATGCCGAACGTAAAGGAACACAGCAGCCACCATGCCCAGAAACGGGCCTGCAGGCAGAAAAACTCCCAACGGTGACCGTACATCATTTCCTTGCTAGCGGTAATGGCCTGCAGCGGAGTGTATTCGGGATGTTCAACGAGAATCAGTTCCGTCATCGTATAGGAATACGATTTCATGATGCCCGGAACAATCAAGAGCAGGAACCATAGCACGAGCATGATGTATTGAAGAACTTCTGTAATCACGATCTTCAGGAAATATTCTATGCCGCGGTACCCTAAAAAAAGCCGTGCGTAAGAAGGCTTGGCTTTCAGCGCCAAATCCAAATAGCAGGCGACAAGGCCAATCCACAAAACCCATGTAAATGGTGTGCAGATGACTTCCCAGGCATTGTAAAGTGTGGAGTCTTCTTCCATAAAGAATTGCGGGGTCGAGATTCCCATAACGACTGCCAGGAACAATATCAAAGTCAAGGCGCCGTAAAGCCAGCGACCGCTCATCGCGTTCCAGGCAAATTCCTGGATTTCCCTGTTGTTCATGGAGCGAATGCGGTTCAGTTCGACATCCCATTGATTTTCTTCGTTTTCCATAGAAACTCCTTCTTATTGAGTCATTACGGCAAAAACATAATAAATTAGATTCCGTAAAAATTTCAGATTATCTTCCAAAATAGGCGCTTCATCATCTATTTCCATTTTTATGTTGTTTGAACAGGGTAAATAAATTATCTTATTCTGCAAAGATTAACGGAGTCACAAAAAAGGGTTAGGATGGTGCATTTTAGTCGTAAATGGCTTGCGGTGCCTTTTATTTTGGCCACTCTGTTCGCTGCGGGCTGCTGCGACCATACCTACGATTATTCCGATTACGAGGATCATGATTCCAGCAGGGGAAGCGTTCTCTACGATTCATCGGGCGTTTTGGCCGCCCTGTCGGGAAAATTTTCGCTAGAGGCGCCGCTCATCCCGAAATCGCTCACCATTACCGCGCTCACGGCAAATCTCGAAGAAGTCGATGTCATAGAGGCGACCATCGGCGTGAACGATTCTCTCGGCTACACCTTCACCTCCGATTCCAGCGACTACCCCACCACCTTCGCAAAGCTTACCTTCACCTGTACGCGTGGGGATTCGCCCGATGCAAAGGAACTCTCTTTCGAGGAATATGTCGACTTTGGCCGCTACCCCGCTCCCGCCGTCAACCTGTTCGGTGCGCTGGAAAGTAACCGCGTCAGGTACCTGGTTCAGGAGGACGGTTTTTACCTGGGTAATGCGAAGAAAAAGGCCTCGCGAGAGATTTTCAGGATGTTCGGCATGGAGTGGCAAGAGGGTGTCGATTTTGAATCCGATAGCATCAAGTTCGAGGCATTGCGCCTGATGCCTTATCTGCTCGCAGGTTCCGATAATTCCGATTCGGCGTTTGTCGCGACATTTAAGAAGATGTCGCAGGCTATTGGAAACGGCGACTCCGAAAACGCTACATTCAGGAGCGACATTTTCGATACGCTCAAGATTGCCGACGGACTCATCGTGCGCACGGATAAACGCAATTTGGATTTTGCTAAGACAGACACTACAAGCCTCTTGTTTTATTCGACTTTATGGGAACAGGCTTATGGCCTTTCAGAGTGCGACAGCATCGGGAAAACCGCCGCGGTCAGCAACAAAAAAAGTACATTCAGCCAGAATTTGTTTGTATGTGAGATGCGCAAGGATTCCGTGTTCTTCTGGAAACCCTTTGACTCGCTCGATTTGAAATATATCCCCTGCTACCATGGCGTTACCGACAATATCCAACATAACGACACGGTTTACGCCTGTTCAGATGCCGCAATGTCCTGGGTTGTTGCAAGCCCCAAGGCCGCCATCGAGTATCTGTTCGGGCCATGCGATTACGGCAATAAGGGCAAGTATCGCGCCTATCACGATCACGTATTCATTTGTGACGGTTACGGTTTTTCAATTAGATGGACTGACACCATTTCTGGTTTCGACAGGGAGAAGGCCGAATTCGAAGCGTATTTTTACAACAAATACGGTGACTGCACCGTGAATCGCGAAAATGAAAAAGCCGCTTTCAATGAGGAGTATTTCCGTTGCCATAACGGCAAGTGGGAAAGCATCACGCCGCTCGGCTATGTGACCGACGATTCCTGCAGCGCGGGTGACACCATCATGCTTCCGCCATCGAGCTATTACCGCTGCGATAAAAACAACAACTGGAATCCCATCAGTTACTTTGACTACTACAACATTGTCTGTAGCGAAGAAAACCAGTACGAGGTGCTGCACGACGGCATCGCTTATCACTGGTGCGTTTTCCGTGACGGTTGGCGTTGGAGATGGGAAAGGATTCCTGCCGACAAGCAGATTCCGCCCGTATTGAATCATGACACGCGCAAGGACGGACATGTGGTGAAGTACGACGGTACCTACTACATTTTCAAGAATGGCGAGTGGGAAGTACTCCCTAATGAAAGTGCCATTCCTCCAGTCATTCACGAAGATGGATGCGGCGAAACGAATGATTCTACCTATGTCGTTTACGACGGTGAGTATTACCTTTGCCGCGACAGTAGATGGCTTTACGTCTCTAAAGAAAATGTTATCGCGCCGGTGTTGGCAGGCGATTCCTGTAGCACCGACAACAAGGCCGAAGTTCGGAAATACGGTGATGAGTATTTTGTGTGCGTGGCCGGTTACAATCCGTATGGGCAGCATATCAGTAGCCATTGGTCTACTGCCACCAAGGATCAGATAGCCATCTATGACCGTAACAGGAATCGTGGCGACTACTGTGCCGCGGGACAAGCGGGTACCACCCTTGAATGGGACAAAAAGGCGGGCGGGCTTTTCGGTTGCGTCAAGAGCGTCGACGGTGAAACCTATCAGTGGGCACGCATCAAGATTAGCGACATGGATTCGCTGGAACAGAAGAATTTTGCAAACGGGACATTCGAAAAAGAAGGGGTTTACCAGTGCGACGTTAGTGGCAGCCACTATGTGTTCGACAGATTTTTCTGGAACGACAGGCAATGGAAAGACTACGTTCGCTTGCGGCTTGAAAAGGCGACCATCGGAGACGTTGAATACGATGCGAGAATGATCAACGGCAAGATGTATGTCCGCGCCCCCTACGGGAACAAGAGTGTCTATCTGTCCGACTTTGAGACAAGAAGCGAATCGTTCGACGGCTTCTATCAAAGGTGGAGTCGCTGGGCGGGCGTAAATGGTTCCATCAAGTTTGTCTATCATGGCGAAAATACGTTTACGACATGGGATGAGGCGGAAGCTTTTTGCCCTGCGGGATTCCACATTCCCGATACTACCGAGTGGAAAAAGTCGGGTGTCAACGAATGGAAACGTACCATCGATAGCGACGAGATGAACCGCATTTCAAATGTCATTCAGGGAATGGACGAGTTGGATTCGGGTGGCTCCTTCAAAAGAAACTTGATACTGCTCTGGTCGAGTACCTCAAAGGACGACAGTACGCAATACTGCTTTACCTACGAGATTTCGAGCATGATACTGCACACCAACATCAAGGCTGTAATCGAATGCCCCAAGGACCTTATGCCCATGGGCCAGGCGATGTGCGTAAGGGACTAGGAGGAACCGATGAGATTTTGGCGGTATATTCTTACGATGATAGGCGCAATATTTTGTGTAGTGCTAGTCGGCTGCGGTATCGACACCTACGAGGTGACCGACAAGGGCTACACGTGGCGCTACAGGGGCCTGATAGACGACACGACCATGGTTGTCGAGGTCCAGCATTGGGAACAAGGAACCATCCACTGCAACCATTTTATGGCTTACGAAGATGGAGAATCTTTCAGCAACACTCTCTCGACCTACTACTATTCTGCCGATTTACGCTCCCAGAAAGTCGGTGATGAAAGCTCGGCGCCCGAGGACCTTTTGCCGGAGGAATTGTCTTTTAAGGGACTCCCCCGCTGGACCGAAAGCTGCCTTGCCATGGATTCTATCGACGGAAAATTTTACTGCGTAAACGCGTTGCGGCTCGACCAGTTTTCAAACGACTGCGCCCTTGCCATTGTGAACGGTGAAAAACGGGACCTGGATACCCTGGAACTTGAAAACTGTACTTTTGACTTGCACAGGGATATCTCCTGTGTGGCGCACTACCTCAAGATTGCGGAGAACTTTTACGCGATACGTGGCGGTATGCTGAAATCGCAATTGCCGGCCTACAGGATAAAGGATGTGGGCAGCGCGGTCATTGTCGTAAACCAGCGCGGCGATTCGCTATATTACGAGGGGGAACCATGAGACCCTGTACCATGAGATATGTCGCAAATAAGGTTGTTTCCGCATTCCCCGCTGTATTTGCCGTAGCTGTTGCCCTTGCGGCCTTGTGCGGTTGAGACAATAACGACTATTACCGGCCAAGCACCGGCACCGAAGAAGAATCCGAAGATATATTTGACCCTGCAAGCATCGAATACGATTCTATCGTAGATGTCCGTGACGGAAAAACATACAGAACCGTAAAAATCGGCGATCGCTGGTGGCTTGCGGAAAACCTGAACTACGCCGCAGATTCAAGCTACTGCTACAACGACGAACCCGATTCCTGTGCCATTTACGGTAGGCTTTATCCGTGGACAGTCGCCATGCAGTTCGATACAGTTTATGACAAACTAAATGCTGTCTATGCCGAAAAAATCAAGAGCAAGCACAGGGGAATATGCCCCAGCGGCTGGCACATCCCCAGTGAAAAAGAATGGAAGGAAATGATTGACTACGCCGACTCGCACAATGGTAACGAAGGTGCAAGCGCAAGCATGAGGGCTAAATACAGCTGGAATCCGAATGAAAAATACGACATCAAGTATATCGACAGGTTCGGCTTTGCGGGGCTTGCCGCCGGAGCGAGGGCCGAAAAAGAGATGAGAAAATCGGACTGCAATTACCATACAGGATACGATGACGACATTTATTGCGGTGTCGGCGAAGAAGCTTTCTTTTGGACATCGACAGAGCGGATGGATTTCCGAAATGATTCCGAGCACGCCCTCTATTTCTTTTTGCACGGACTACAAAACGATGACTTCAGAACAAGCGAATGGGGCGAGTTCACAAAACGCGCCGCACTATCTGTTCGGTGCGTGAAGTGACTTTTTTTAGCCATTAAAAGCATTCCACAAACATTAGCATATACAACGGCATCGTTAGTACATTGCCCGTATTGCCAACGTTGTAGTTTCCGAACTTGATCGCCTTATTGACATGGTATTTTTCGGGATGATTTAGTATGGTCTTTACGCTCTTGGCGTTGCCATTTTCTGCCTTGACTTCTAACAAGGTGCATTCGCCTTTATATCTAATGACAAAGTCAATCTCTAATCCGGAGTCCTTGCGGAAATAGAATAGTTTGCGTTTCATTTTGTAAAGGATACTTGCGGCAAGATTTTCAAATATAGCGCCCTTGTATCCGAGAAGATTCCCTTGTAGAATATCGCCCTGCGTTCCTTGCTCAAGCATACTAACGAAAAGTCCGATATCGTTCATATAAACTTTGAATACGCTTTTGTCTGCATTCCCTTCTAGTGGAAGCTCCGTTGTATGCAGGTTATAGCAGCGCGTAATGATTCCGGCGTCCTCAATCCATTGCAGACAGCCCGCGAACTTGTCGGCAGTCCCTTTTTTTTCGATAAGCGAGTATTGAAATTTCTTGTTCTCTTTGGCAAGTTGGTTCGGAATAGAATCAAAACATTCCTTGATGCGAACCTTATCGGAAGCTGAAGCGTACTTGACCATATCGTCGCGATAGGAATTGACGATACCTTCTTGCAGCTGGAACACGTTGTCCATTTGGTGGGTGTTCACAAATTCTTGAACGACTTCGGGCATGCCTCCCACAACAGTGTATTGAAGCAGCAACTGATGCATACGATTGTGAAGTGCTTGTGGAACAGGAACTATTTGCTCAAAACATTCACGGAGTTTTTCGAATACTGGTGGCTGAATGTCATTGGCCCATAAGAATTCCTCAAAGTCAAGTGGATACATTGTAATAACCGTTTCTGATCCGACAGGAATAGACTTTGGAGCCTTGCCGTATCCCTGGACCCCGAGCAGCGAACCGGTTCCAATGACATCGTATCGGCCATCTTCCTTGAAAAATTTTAATGCAGTGCGCGCGTTGGGCGCTTCTTGGATTTCGTCCAAGATGATAACCGTCCTGTGTGGCAGAAATCTTGTTCCGGGAATTGTTGCGCCCATTTGCATAGTAAGCGTATCAATGTCTAGCGCACCTTCGAATATTTGAGCATATTCGGGATTCTTGAAAAAATTGAGATAGACAACGCTTTGGTAGTTCTTATGGGCGAACTCTAAAACAGAATGCGTCTTGCCGCATTGTCTGCACCCTTTTATGATAAGGGGCTTCCTAGAAGGCGATTTCTTCCAATCCTCAAGCTGTTTTTCAACCTTTCGTTTCAGCATATTCACCTCCAATCGACTTTTTCAATGGACTTTTTACCTTAATATAGATTTTTTTTCTAGCGACTTTTAAATAATTTAATGACTTTTTTAAACGACTTTTTGTAAAAACAAGGACTTTTTTGATGGACTTTCGTGGAAAATGCCGATTTTAAGCTGAAAATCGCATTCTGACGAAAGTAGCTAACAATTTTTTCGTGTTTTTCTATTTTTCGCACATGCTCAAAAATTACATCTTCGACTTGGGCGGGGTCGTTCTCGATATCCGGATGCAGAATGCGTACGAACAATTCATGGCCCTGGGGCTCCCCGCTGCGGAACTCGAAAAGGGCGGTTCCGTTTACAAGTGGATGGAAGATTACCAGCTCGGCCTATTGAACACGCAGGATTTCTGTCTGCAAATTGCAGACAAATGTTTTTCGACGACAACTCCACGCGATATTGAACAGGCGTGGAATTCCATCTGCCTCGATATTGCCGAACGCAAGCTGGATGCGCTCCGCCGCCTACGCCAAAGAGAAGATGTCACTGTTTCGCTCCTGAGTAACACTAACGATCTGCACTGGGAATGCTGTTGCCAAAAATGGTTCAACGCAAATGGTAACAACTTGGTTGATTTCTTCGACCATATTTTTCTGAGTCAGGAACTTCATTTGCAAAAGCCCGACCCAGAAATTTTCAGGACGGCGATCCGCATATTAAACGCGAACCCGAGTGAAACGATTTTCATTGACGACAACGCCGAAAACATCGCAGCTGCCTCATCATGCGGATTGCAGACACTCCACGCCACTCCCGACATCGATTGGGTAGAATCACTTAACCTCTGAAAATCTGATGCGCCAGCCCGTTCTATACATTTCGATTCTTCTGACCGCCCTGCTTTCCGCCTGCTCCGAGTCGTTCACCGATCCGCGTGACGGTCAAAGCTACGACATTGTGCAAATCGGTTCGCAAACCTGGATGGCCAAAAACTTGAATTACGAAATCGAAGGAAGCGCCTGCCCCGATGGCGACAAGCGCAACTGCTCCAAGTATGGTCGGCTCTACACTTGGGACATGGCCCGCACCGTGTGCCCCGAAGGCTGGCACCTCCCCGACAGCGCAGAATTCGAACAACTTATCGCAAATGCCGGCGGCGCAGAAGTCGCAGGTTCCGTACTCAAATCGGCGAGCGGCTGGTTCAAGAGAGGCAACGGCTCCGATGACTACGGCTTTAACGCACTCCCCGCCGGTTACCGCCTCGCTGGAAACAACGTCACGGACGGCAAGTTCGACGGCATCGGTGGCTATGCTCACTTCTGGAGTGCCTCGGAAACTCCCGATGGCCTCGCCCACTACCTATTCCTCGATTTCAGCAGCAAGGCTGCCAAGCTCAGCGCCTTCGGCAAAGACGAAGCGCGGTCTGTCAGGTGCGTGAAGTGAAAAAAACTTTGTTGTTATAGACAAACCTGCCCCCGTGTTCAAGGTCTTGCAAAACGAAGTGAAATTGAGTAATTTTAGTGCCAGATATATGCGTTGCGAATTGATGAAAGACTTTGATGAAGCTTGGCTGAAGCATCGAACAGCCTGCGAAATCGCGAAAATGCTGCTTGAACAGGGAAAACTTTCTGTAGCCGAGATCTCTGTTGTTACTAAGCTTTCCGAAAAAGAAATTCGCGAACTCTGATATTTATTCAATATTCTGCAATATTGAAAACTGCTCTTCATAAAAATTACCTTAAATAGGTTGCCTATTTTAGGTTAAATAATTTCCATTGTAATCCAAGGTGAATGGCGCTCCTGGTGTAGAACTTTTACTACGCCAAGCGTAGCTGATTGTTGAAATAGCATTTTTTCGTTAAAAAAGTGCTAAAACGATTAAAAATTGTGTCAGTTTAGCACTTTTTATTCATTTTATTGCTAAAACGACATAAAAAGTGGCCGTTTTAGCAATGCTGAGCGTGCGGAACAAGAAATGAGATACTATTTCTTCTTGATGCGGAATACCTGCTGCCCCTTGGAATTCTTGCCCTCTTCGAAATACTCCGTGGCACGGATAAGGGCCGGCCACTTGGCGTAGCCGAAATTCTTGGGACTCAGCGAAATCTGACGGTTGATTTGCTGCGAAATCTTCGATGCGATTGCCCAGCCCGCTTCGTCTGCCTCTTCGCTGATTGCCTTGCGAATGGCGTTCATGATTTTCGCATTACCACGCAGCTTATTGCGGTCAAGCGGTTCAATGTTGTTTGTCGCCTCGTCCGATTCGGTCGGCTTCTTGAACTTGTCGATATAGATAAAAGAATTACACGAGTCGATGAACGGCTGCGGCGTCTTTTCTTCGCCGAACCCGATTACCTGTTTCGACTTGGCACGGAGTTTCATGGCAAGCGGAGTGAAATCCGAATAACTGCTC
>JAEEGJ010031581.1_pt1 | contig 10241 bp, 10 predicted proteins | sample 8958761 | NCBI WGS metagenome assembly JAEEGJ01 (sample SAMN16246546, study PRJNA631951) | gut metagenome | biome: gut microbiome; feature: rumen; material: RS-attached | host: Bos | place: Iran: Karaj | collected 2018-10 | reverse complement strand
GCATCGACCCGGCCCCGCCGTGTCCGCTCGCACAGAAGATCTTGACGTAGTCTATGAAGTTCGATTCAGCCATCGTCTGGTAGGTTTATGCCACAAAGATAAGGATTATTTCCCAAAGGAAAGCCCCTGGTCCCGTCCCACAGATTCTTCCCACCCTGAAATTCGCAGAGCATCTCGCACCCCATTTCATCCGATTCGAGGGCACATTGAGATGCTCCGCGCGACAATTTGGGCGGGCAAAGCATATGGGTGTGCCTTGCAGGACCATCCGGGGCATATGGAGATGCTCTGCGTTTTTTGGGATGGGGGTTGTCTGGACCGGCGAAGGTCATGGAGCTGAAACACAATCAGCCCAACATCAAACGGGAGCTGCTGAAACAGATGCACGAGACTCTGGACATGAAGGTCTTTCTTATATTAGATGCCCTACTACCCAAGCAGGTTGCCATCCCTATGAAGGAAATCGTGGAGAAGCTTGAGATGGTCTATAAGGGGCTCAAGATTCAGAAGAAAGCAAAGGCAACGGATATTAAAGCGTGATACGACATCAAGGAGACTACTAAGCGTGGTGCCGATGGGAAGACGCACGCCTGCTTCTGCATCCTAGCGTCAAGGATCAAGGTCACAAGATAGTTATTGAACCCAGAAGCACTGTTTTCGGCAGACTTATTTACCTTGAACAGTGCTTCACGGGTTAAATAATTACCTTGTTACATGGTTTTCGGGATGATTTAGATGCTCGTTTGCATGTAAACGAGGTAATACAATACCTGTTCAGCGTGTAAACGAGATGATTTAGGATGGTGTTTAGATGTGTCGACAAAAAAAAGGACCTCCACCGAAGCGAAGGTCCAGATATGAAGTGTCCGTCAAACGCTAGTCACAGACGGGGCGAACCGAGAACCCGGCGCAGCGGCTTACGGTGTAGTCCCAGTAGACACTGTCGGAATAGAAGACAACGTTCCACGCGAAGTACGGGCCATTCATACTGAGGGATGATGACCAATAGCAGCCCTTGGAGCCCACACCGGAGAGGTAGATGTACGGATCCCGGCAGCCAGCGGCGGGAAGGAATATGCTGTTGCCGTTGCTGGCAGTAACCAGTCTTCCGTTCACTCCGTTCTGCGTGATCCAGGTCCACGTACAGTTGTTCCTCAACTCCGTCCATTCAGCATTGGTCGGCATGCGCCATGTCCCGCCCCAGTGGGCCCGAGCGGCATCGTCCTCCAGGTCAAAAACGGTCTTGCCATCGGGTGCTCCCGCACCGTCCCAATAACGGTTCATATTGCTCGGGCAATACTTTGTCAGCTTTTCGGGATCCCCGTTACACCATTGATAGGATGCCCAGTCATAATCCCAGGTATGAACTTCCGTTTCTCCCCAAGCGAAGAAGGCCCCGTAATTCTCCGGAGCAGAGGCGCCGACATTCCAAGATGCCCATTTGACACTTAAGCCTAAATCAATGGCTTCGCCAACACTTCCATCGACATCGGTTGACGGTTCGAGCGGGTAATCACTAATCGGTCGAATCCGTTCCGCATAATTGCTCCAGTTCGTACGGACTTTGTACATATCTACCATGCCTGCCGGGACATATAAGACCGTATAACCGACCAAGAACGAATCGGAGGCAATGGAGATCGGCGTAGTCGAAGGCATGATCAGATGACGGAGTGCGCCGAAGGCATTGCTGCCGATGGATGTCACGCTAGCCGGAAGTTGCAGCGCGTAGCCGCTGTCCTTAAAACGGCAGCCTGCAAAGGCATAGTTCCCGATTGTCGTCGGCGCACTGGGCCAGGTGATGGTGGCAAGTCCGGTGCAATTCTGGAAACAATAAGCTGGGATGGTGGACATATTCTCCGGCAGCACCACAGAGACCAATGACGAACAACCCGAGAAAGCATACTGGCCGACAGATACCCCATTCCCGATCGCTACCGCAGTCAAGGCGGTGCAGCCCGAATAAGCATAATTGCCGATGGACGTGAGCGTAGCCGGGAAGTCCACGGACGCCATCGCCTGGCAGTTCTGGAAGGCGTAGGCGCCGATGGTCTGGAAACCCGAAGGCAGATCGATGTCAGTCAAAACGGTACAGCCGGAGAAGGCGTATTGACCCACCGACTTAATCGTGGACGGCACGGAAATCGTTTCCAGCACCGAGCAATTCCGGAAGGCATAGTCCGGGATCGACGTGATTCCCGTCGGCAAGGTCACGGAGATCAGGGATTTACAACCGTCGAAGCAATAGGACGGCAACGATGCGAGCGAGGCAGGCAGTATGATAGCCTCCAGCGCAGTGCAATTCTTGAAGGTTCCTAGCGTTGTAATATTGTTCGGAATCGTGATATGCTTCAGTTTGGTCAATCCAGAGAATACATCCTCCGTTGAAGTGACTGAGGTGAAGTAACGGATTTCTTCAAAACTCGTTACTGTGTTCCAATCAGTAAACAGATTGGCAAGACTGGTAACCGCCGCAGCCTCTGAATAGGAAATCTCTCCGTCCCCATTGGAATCAAACTTGTTCACACATGCATATTTAGCAATGGGGTCCTCAAACTGGATAACATCATCCGGATTAGGTGTATCACCCCCCTCCTTATCCTTATAAATCAATCCCTCATCCGCATCCGCCAGCGAGCCAAAAATCCCTCGCTTGATGGTCTTGGACCCCGAGGATTTGAGCGTTGCGTACTGGGTATCAGTATTGAAGGTCATCTTAAAGCCATTGGCGAGCGTTCCAGGAAGGGCGACGATGTAGTACCATTTGCCGGTCTCGAAGGTGCCGCCGTTGGGGGCGCTCAAAGTAATGCTCGTCTGCCCCTCAACCACCTCCTGAATCGCCGGGACGCCATCGGCAAAGGCGATCTTGACCTTGCCGGCGATGTTCTCATCGTTCTGGCCCTGGAATATGACTTCCTTGACGCCTTCGGTGGTGAGGGAGAAGCGAATGCCGCCGCAGACGTTGTAGAAGGCGAGTCCATAGTTATCTGACTGCGCCAATGTGATGTTTGTGTTCTTGGCAAAGCTGCCAGCCCTTCCTGTCTGCGAATCGGGAAGCGTCGTGACCATGGCATCTCCGTCCAATTGGGCATCTGCCCGATATGGATACAGACCCCAAGTCTTTGTGGAGATTCCTGCGCCCTCGTTGCCGCCAACGACTACAGGAAGTGTCCCTGTAAACGTTGCAACAGAGGCATTCTCAGTATTCTGCGCGAGGAAACGGCCTCCAACGCCATTGAAGAACACCTTGATCTCATCGGAAGGCTCCCAATAGACCTGAGTACCCCCGTCGATGAGTGTGGTTCTTGTTTCGGTCGCACCTTCCTGATAGGCGCGGATTGTGATGATTTCCCCGTCATTGACTGGGGTTTCGACCAAATTGCCCGAACAAGAGCAAAGAGCAGCGGTCGCCAGTGCAAGAATTAGGTAGTTGTATTTCATATCAGTTCCAATCTTCATAGTCGATATCTTCATTTCCTCCCGGAAGAGGGCTGCCGCATAAGGCATTCTCCAGAGTAAGAGGGATTATCCGAATGATCGGAGGGGTATAAGTTGTGGTTTCGTGCATAGGGATGGTGTGTTATTGTGGGCAAAGATAGCGTCTATTGGAGGGAAAAACAAGAAGGGAAGCCACTATAGAGTTTATTTTTGAGCATGAAAAACGCCCACCGAAGTGAGCGTTCTTGCTAGAGCTCATCGGCCAATTCATCGGTGGCCTTTTCCGAATTGGTTCTGTCTTTGTAACTTGTGATAGCACAACCTGTGGAAACACTCTGTTCCTTTATGTAGAGGCTAATAATGCCATTGGGGGTGTTGTACTCAGATTGCCATGTGACGTGGCCATCTTGCATATGCATAAACTCATAGCCATCTTCCTTGTATGGGGACTCAAACTCTTCAATAGTTTGCGGTTGTCCATTCTTTCTTGTAAGGGCCTCTTTCAATGTATTATAGTCCATCTTAGCCATGCCCCAATCGCGTCGATTGACGAAAAGGGCGTACACGGCATAAACGGTATGGGAGGTCACGGTAGATTGAACAAGAATCTTGCAATCCTTACCGGCAAATTTGCCAATGAGCCATACGCCATCCGTATCGCTCTCGACCTGTGTAAAACCATCGGCCTTGAGTTTTCCAAGAAACGCAGTAAGTGATCCATCAATCGGGATACTCTTGAACGTAAGATGGTCCTGGGCGGAAAGTATTACAGAGCAAAGTGCCAGGATGAAAATGGTTATTAGTTTCTTCATGATGCATTTCGTTTGAGCACAAAGATACTCACAAACGCCGTTATTTCAAATTGGCCATATCGCCCACATGAAAAAACACTACCATACAAGCCCCTCCCCATCATCGTTTTGGGGAATCTCATTTAGATGACCTACTTTACGGGGGTAGGGTCAGTCATTTTAATTGACCAAAGACTTGCCGGTGAAAACTTAGCATCGAAACCGACAGATATTAGGCAATTAAGACATTTGAACTAGTTCATATATTCCACAGTCAGGGCCGTTCACGCACAACGTGGGCGGCTCTTGCTGTATTGTTCAACCTCAAATCCCATTTCAACATGCAAGAACCAAGTGTCTTTGCAACGCTGAACGCAGTGAACTGCAATCAGCACACGGAGAAGAAAGGCAATCTGACCTATCTCTCCTGGGCGTGGGCTTGGCAGATGGTGAAATCCCATTTCCCAGATGCCACCTACACCATCTACGAAAGTCCCGAAGGGTGGAATTACTTCACCGACGGGAGAACCTGCTGGGTCAAGACCGGTGTCACCATCCAGGGTATCGAGCACATCGAATACCTGCCTGTCATGGATGCACGCAACCAGTCCATCCCCTACGAGTCCATCCGAAGCACTGACGTGAACCGAGCAATCCAACGCTCGCTCACGAAAGCCTGTGCACGTCACGGTCTCGGTCTCTACATCTACGCCGGAGAGGATCTTCCTGACCAGCAGCAACCTCAGTATGGACAACCGCAAGTCCAGTATCCACAACAACCTGTGCAGCAACCCGCACAGTACTCTCAATCCCAGCAAGCTCCGGTTCAACAACCGAGGCAACAAGGCTGGAGACAGTCCAGAAGCCAGTATTTCGCTGGCCAACAACAACCCCAATAAACCCATTTCATCATGGAATCTTCATTCCTTCCGATGAGAACCCAACAAGGTCTCATCCCACAGGATAGCCACCAAGTGACTGTCCTGCCCATCTTCCAACCCGTGGAAGAAGCCCACAAGGCACCCGCTAACCTTCCGTTCATCGAGGCCAACACAAAGGAGGTCGAGATGAGCCATCTAAAAGAGGACTGCATCATCCCGGTGTTCTCCAAAGACAACGAGGTAACCATCTCCCATCAGAGCTTTATCGAATCGGTGTTCGATGCCGCCAAGCAGGTCTTCCCGTATGAGGAGATCAGCGATCCTTCCATCCGCGTCTCGCATGTGGTCAAAGGTCGCATTCCTGAGGCGATTCATAAGCCAGTTTCACAGTTGTTGGAATCTGACAAGACCATCTACTACGAACGTATGATGTTCTGCTTCGACATCCCCACAATCTTCCAGGAGATTAACGGATGCAGGCTCAATCTCACAATCGGAGGAGTTCGTGCCTACAACGAGCAGAACCTGTATTCCAGGAAAGCTCCCGAGAAGTTCAAGCTGTTCATCGGCTTCAAGAACATGGTGTGCTGCAACCTCTGCGTATCCACCGACGGATACAAGGCTTCCATCCGCGTAATGGAGATCGCAGCACTGCTTTCTTCTGCTGTCGAGCTGTTCCGCAGTTACGACATCATGAAGCACCTCAAGCTCATGGAGGCTTTTCAAGGGTGCAGGATGACCGAATCGCAGTTCGCACAGTTCCTCGGAAGGTGCAGACTGTATCAGTACCTGCCATCCGCGGAGAGGAAGAAACTCCCTGAACTGCTGCTCACGGATACGCAGATAGGCCTCGTTGCCAATGCGTACTACCATGATGACGCCTTCTGCAAGTCAGAAGACGGCTCGATCGACCTCTGGAGGGTGTACAACCTCTTCACCGGAGCCAACAAGAGCTCCTACATCGACAACTTCCTGGACCGTGCTGACAACGCTACGAAGGTGACGACCGGATTGGCTCGTGCACTGCACGGAGACCTGGAATACCGCTGGTTCCTCTGCTAAATGAACGGAAGAAGCCCTCTTCCCTAATGCTAGCTAAGGAGGAGGGCTACTTCAATCTTAAGACAAGACAAAGATATGTACAATCAACAACAAATCCAAGCATCCTATCTCGCCGGGCTCAACGAACAGCAGAGGGATGCGGTCCTCTGCAAGGCAGATATCGTCTATGTCTGTGCAGGGCCGGGAACTGGAAAGACCATGCTTCTTACAAGCAAGCTGGTTGACATCATCCAGACTTCCGAACGACCGGAAAAGATCGTCGCGCTGTCATATACCAATACTGCAGCACGTCAGATCGGAGAACGCTTCAAGAAGAAGCTGGAACAGGTCGGAATCACCAAGGAGTATTCCCTATTCAGCGGGACGATACACTCCTACTGCTACAGGATGATGAAGAAGTTCTCCAAGGACTTCGACTACACCATCCTTGATGATGAGGAACTGCTGGAACTCGCAGAGGATATCTCACGTCAATATGGCGAGAGATACTCTGCATACCAGATTCTCTCATGTTTGAAATCAAATCCCGGAAACCTTCCCGATGATGTAAAGCAGACAATCGGAGCAGTGAAGAACGCCTTCAAGGTCATTTCCGTGCAGGACATTCTCCGTCTCTTCATCGAAGCTATGGACAACAACCCTGCGTTCCGGAAATACCTCGCTGGAGAAGTGACCGTCATGGCATTTGACGAAGCTCAGGACCTCTCCGAACAGCACTACTCCATACTGGAGAAGATGCTGGAGATCAATCCTGCCATGAAAGTCTTCCTCGTCGGGGATCCTCGTCAGAACATCTTCGAGTTCAATGGCGGTTCATACAAGAATCTGGACGGATTCCTCTCCAGGCACAAGCGTCATGAGGTGAAATCGCTCACCATCACATACCGCTGTGGACAGGCCATCGCAGACTATGTGAACAGGTTCAAGTTCACGGACTGCGACAACCTGCAACTGCAATCCAGATGCGATGAAGCCGGTCACATCGCCATCAAGTCCGCACTGGATGAGGTCGAGGAGGCTAAGCAGGTGCTTGATGCCATCAAGAGGGTCGGGAACATCAGTTCCTGTGCCGTTCTGTGCAACAATCTCAAGTACCTGGACCATCTCATCTTCGAGCTTCGGATGGAGAGAATCCCCTACAAGGTCTTCGGCGGCAGGAAGACTCTCAAGAGGCACATCCGGTTCCTGAACCACATCCTGCGAATCGTGGACAGCGAGAACGCATACAGCATCCGGAAGGTCGCAGAGTATGCGGGCATCAACATCACCGTCGATGGGAAACGCAAGAAATCCAAGTTCTACGAATCCCAGCTGGGCGAGATCATCACCTCCATACGCGAGAAGGCCGCTTACATGCCGTTTGGTGACATAGCGGCCCTCATCGTGTCGGAAATCATGATGGATCCAACTGACGATGACACCATCACTCAGGATTACTTGGACTTCCAGTCGTGGGCATACGACTATGATTCCATCTCTGATTACCTGGCTGCGTTCGCAACTGACAAGGAGAGGTTCATGCAGTTCTATGAGGCAGACTATCCGGAATGTCCCATACCCACCGATAACGGGTTTCTCACGCTGTCCACCATCCACTCAGCGAAAGGGCTGGAATGGGATCACGTATTCATCATGGGTTTGGAGGAAGGACAGTTCCCGAATCCATACTTCTGCAAGGACAAGTCACCTGATGAGGTCGAAGAGTTCTTCAATGGCGAGTGGAAGAAGATGTATGTCGCTTCCACAAGGGCAAGGGAATCCCTCGTCCTCAGCTATGCTACAATCATAACACGCAAGGGGTTCTCCTTCCGGAAAGCTCCTTCAAGATTCATCAATACACAGTCATGAAAGGTACAAGAGCATTCCAGGAAACGCTGGAACAGTATCTGAGCAGCATGGCCCAGCAGGACCAGCTGTTCGCGGACAAGTTCAACAATCCCTCCAAGACGATGGAAGGATGCGTCAACTTCGTCCTGTCAGAGGTTCAGAAATCCGGTATGAACGGATTCACAGACCCTGAGATCTACTCGATGGCAGTTCACTACTTCGTGGAAGAAGGCATCAAGGATGTCCCTGCCATGAAGGACTGCCAAGTTGTTGTCAACCATCAAGTCGAACTCACTGCCGAAGAGATCGAGGAGATGCGACAGAAGGCCAAGGAGAAAGTCCTGGCTGATGAAGTCACTCGTCTGAGAAATGCCGGGAAGAAGCCCATGGTGGCCAAACTCCAGCAGGAGGAAGAACAACTTCTACTCTCGTTCGACTGATGAAACCGAGAACACAACTGGAGAGGCGGGTTGAGAAACTCGCCTCTTCCTTGTCTTCGATCACGGATGCACAGATGAGATGGGCTCTCAAGCATGTCATTCCACATTATGCAATCCATCGCACGAAATCCAATGAATGCGTCTGCGTGGATTGTGGCCACAGATGGAAAGGCAAGCAGTCCAGATGTCCTCACTGTGGTGCAATACTTACCTATAAGCAGGATTCCAAGCAACGGGTGTTCAAGGAGAGACTGTACTACGGAATCGTCAGGAAATGCAGGGAGTTCACGGTCATTCGCATCTTCTACATCGAGGACGAGAGACGCATCGGAGGCAAGAGTAAGACCATCTTCGCCGAAGTCCTCCAGCACTGGATTTCAGAAGACGGTAAAGATACCATCAGGGCACTTTGCATCGGAATGTACCCGTACTACAGGATCTGTCCGTACAGCCTCACTTCTGAACTGTCCATCAAGCGGGATTGCGATAGGTATGGCTACAGGAATACGTACTACCACGTAATTCCTGATGCATTCTATCCCAGGATGAGCTGTTCTCCCCTGCTGAAACGCAACGGATTCAAGAATGACTTCCATGACTTCTGCGCGGAGGATGTCTTCACGCATCTGCTCTCAGACAACAACTTCGAAACGCTCTGGAAGCTTGGTCGTCTCGAACTGGCTGAAAAGTATCTCGGAAGAGATGCCCTTCGCATTGTCGAGCATTGGAAGGCCTTGCTCCGGACACCGCCAATGACATCTGATGAACTCACGATTCTCTTGGATTACATGGACCTGCTGGAGTACTTCGGGAAGGATCCCGACCGGTACAACTACCGGGACATGGAGACAGTCCAGCGAGAGCATGACCGGCTTGCCAGGAAGCAGGAGGAGATCCTGGAACGTCAGCGACTGGAGGAGATCAAGAGGAAGGAGAAAGAGAAAATGGCTATCCTGGAATCCAAGTCCAAGTACTTCGGCATCACCTTCGGAAACGAGAGAATGGTTGTTATCGTCCTTGCATCACTGGAGGATTACCGGCATGAAGGCAAGCTTCAGCACCACTGCGTCTATACCAACGCATACTACGGGAAGAAGGATTCCCTGGTGCTGTCGGCAAGGATGCGAGACCATCCTGACAAGCCCGTGGAGACGATAGAGATATCCCTCAAGGACGGAAAGATTCTCCAGTGCTTCGGTGCATGCAACAAGTTCACGGAATATCATCAGGAGATTATCGACCTGGTAAGCAGCAACACAAAGCGGTTCCTGCGTGCTTGAATTACATGAAACGGCTCTTGGACCCACCTTCAAGGGCCGTTTTGATGTAATACGAGGGCATACTCCATCTCCCCCACATCCCCGGCATTTCAACGCCAATTCCCACTTGTCACCAAATATAAAGACATATAACTACACTGATAACTGACAGGATTCAGGGTTGGAATCTTCGCAAAGAAACCATTCCAGCCCTGTTTCCAAAATCCCAAAAATCAAATCATGCAAGTATCTCACGAAATCGTCAACAAGGCTCATTCAGCTTCGCAGACGAAACAATCAATCTCTTCTAGCACTATGGAACATCTGAACAGAATCGAACTTGTCGGAACCCTCTGGAGCATCTACGTCAATGGTTTCAGCACCGCCAAGGTTGGTACCCTCGTCATCGTCACAGAATGCGAGCACTTCGCACAAGACGGTTGCAAGACCATCGAAACCACCTGTTATCCAAAGACAATTGTTATCAAATCTTGACATAAACCGGTGTCCTCTGCATGGTTTTCAGCTTGTTGTGCTCAGAAG
>JAEEGJ010031579.1_pt1 | contig 10242 bp, 3 predicted proteins | sample 8958761 | NCBI WGS metagenome assembly JAEEGJ01 (sample SAMN16246546, study PRJNA631951) | gut metagenome | biome: gut microbiome; feature: rumen; material: RS-attached | host: Bos | place: Iran: Karaj | collected 2018-10 | reverse complement strand
GGCGCGCGCCTTACCGGGGTGCGGAGAATGTCTTTGCGGGGGCGTTGGCGGCTGGCGGGTGGCTCCGGCCCGAAGGTGCGCCCGGGGCCGCTGGCGCGGGTGGTCTTGTGCTTTCCTATCCCGAGAAGGGGCGGCCGCTCATCTCGCGTCGCGTTGCCCTGCCGCGTTCCTGTGCGGGCAAGCCCGTGCGCATCGAGATCGACGTGAAGGGACTCGCGGACGAATGTGTTCCCGCGCGCATGTGGCTGTCGCAGTACGATGCGCAGGGCGCGGAGCTGCCGGAGAACGTCAACTTCGGCTTTTCCACGTCGTGCATGCTGCCGCCCGGGAAGGCTGTGCCGTTCCGTGTGTCGGGACGTCTCCATCCGCAGGCGGCGTCGGTACAGGTGAACGTGCAGTCCGCCGCCGGACGCCAGCGCGCCGACCGCTACGGGCGTCTGCTCAAGGATTCCGTGGTGCGCCCGCGTATCGGGCTCTCCCGTCTCTCCATGCGCGTGGCGGCGGACATCCCGTTCCCGCGCCTCGACGCCTCGTTGTTCTCCGCCGGCGTTTCCGGCAAGCCAGGGGACGAGGCGCTGACCCTCGACAACGACCGCGCGTTCTGGTTCAACACGCGCTCGTCCGCCAGCTGGGCGAAGAACTTCAACGTGACGAACTGCACCGAGGTATTCTACCCGATGAAGGACGGCACGGTGGAGGCGTGGTTCCGTCCTGCGGAGAAGCAGGCGGGAGAGACGGTACGCCTCTTCGACGCCGCCTCGCAGCACACGAAGGTGGGTTTCCTCCCGTTCGCGAACCGCGACGTCTGCTCGCTGATGTCGCTGGACTGGCGTCCGGCGGACGGAACGCTTGCGCTGACGATGCGTCCGCGCAAGTGGGTTGCGGGGCGCGCGGGGGAGATCGTCCCCGATTGCGCGACGAAGGCGTCCGGCACGGTGGAGATCGTCGCGGGCGAATGGAACCATGTCGCCGTCACGTTCACGCCGCGTGAGAAGGCGCGCGTGTTCGTGAACGGGCGCATGGCCATTGAAATGCCGATACCCGACTACGCGGGATTCGATCTGTCCGGGAAGAAGCCTAACCAGGAGGGGCCATGGGAGTTCTACGTCGGATCCTCGATGGTCGCGGCGCGGTTCGAGGCGCAGGGCGTGCGCGTGCTCAACAGGCGGGTGTTCTTCGCGGGTGCGGTCGACGACGTTCGCGTATCGTCCGGCGTTCGCTACGCGGGCGCGTTCACGCCGTCGCGGGGATTTTCCATGGACGCCTCCACGCGCGCGCTCTTCACGTTCGACAGGACGTTCGACGGCGCGTCGTCCGGCGGCATCGGCTTCATCCCCGGCACGTTCCGCTGCCCGAAGGACGTGCGGACGCACGAGATCCCCGCCGCGTCCGGCGGCGTGTTCGCGTATTACCCGGAAGTGCTGTCCGCCGACCGCGATCCCGCCAAGGTGCTGGACAGGGACAACTTCCAGGACCTTCCGACGGACGCTGACTTCGCCGCCGCGAGGCGTGCCGTCGTCCAGAGCCACGACGTGCGGCCCGGCGGCGAGATCAGGATCGACGCGCCGGACGGGCTGCTGACGGACTGGGTAGAGATCGCCAACTTCGGCACGGAGCTGCTGGCGAAGCCGATCGTCCTGAACGCGGGCGAGGTGGACGTACGCAGCTGGGGCGATTTCGCCGACACGCTCGGCGTGGGGTCAGGCTCCTCGCTCTCCGACCGCGAGAAGGCTGACCGCATCTTCGCCTGGCTTATCGAGAAGAACGACTACTTCATCGACCACGCGGCGCACTTTGTGCACGGCGGCGATGCGCCGTACAATCCCGAATTCCACGTCATTCGCCAGCTGATTTCCTACGGACGCTTCGAGTGCGGCCCGCTCAACCAGCTCATGCACAACGCCTGCTGCGTCGGCGCCGGAATCCCATCAAGCGGCGTCTACGGATACGGACACGGCTACATGCAGGTGTTCTATGGAGGCGAAAGCCACATTTACGACCTCTCAGCGCGCACGTTCTTCCCATCGATGGACAACGAAGGCGCCGCGTCCTTGGAAAGTGCCAACGACTGGCCGACGCCGTTCTTCCGGGCGGGAGGGACGCCAGCGTATTATCTGCGCCTCGCTTCTCGCAGTTTCGGTGGTTTTAGGTATCCGTTGCAGCCGACCCGTGCCGGACTCGTCCTCCGGACAGGCGAGCGTCTGCGGATGTTCCGCGCCAACGCCGGGCTTGTGAACGACCTCATGACGATGGGCGAGGTCAACGACGTGGCGCTCTGGCGCAACGCGCCGAAGGAGGTCTACAACGCACAGTGCGGCACGAAGGCCAAGAAGCCCGTCTGGCGTATCGACAGGTTCCTGCCGGACTACGGCAACTCCGTCCTGGCGCTGGACTGGAAGGCGGACGATTCTCCGTCTCCTTTCGACGCCGTCAGCCCGGATTCGTTCGACTACCGTATTTCGTCCCCTCATCCGACGGTCGCGGCGGACTACGGAGCCTGGAGAAAGGACGGCCGTCCCGTGCCACTTTCCATTTCCACCAACGGCGGAAAGACGTTCAGACGGCTTCCGCTTGGCGCCGACGGGCGTGCGCACCTGACCTACCTCGTGCGCGGACGCGAGGGCTACCGCATCCGCGCGGAGGCGCCGCTTGCCGACGTGGCGCGTTTCCGCGCGCGTACTGTGTTCCAGAACAACCCGCGCGTCCTGACCGGCGAACTGAAGCCGGGCGCGAACGTGCTTTCGTTCAAGGCCGACGGCGGCGACGCGGCACGAGTCTCGTTCGGATACCGCGTTCCTGCGGGGCGTGTGGACACGCCCGACGCCGTGTCGTTCGGCGCGATTCCCGGCATGGAGACGCATCTCGTCGTGCGCGACGGCGCGCCGGCGGGCTTCACGCGTGAGACGCGCCGTTCTCCGGAGGGCGGCGAGAAGAACGTCACCGTCCTCACCGCGCCGGGCGCGCGGCTGATCGTCCGTCCGCAGGCCCTTGCGGCTGTCGGCGACACGGTCCGTTTCCCCTGCGACCTGCCAGCCGGGCGCTATGCGGTGATGGTGCTTGAGCGCTATGCTTCGCACGAGCCTTTGCAGTCCACGCCGCGCGTCGTCATCGACATCCCTGGCGCCCCGGTGGCATGCAGCTGGCCGATCAACGACGCCGTGATGCTGCACAAGCAGGAGTACGGACGCGAAGGTGGACGCGGGCTTTGGAAGTGGAATTTCCCGATCAAGGGCGGCTATCCGTTCCACCAGATGGCGGAGGTGGAATTGCCTGCGACGAAGGAACTTTCCTTCCGTCTGACGGAGGCGCTGCACAAGGGGCCGCTTGAGATCAAGGCCGTTCTTGTCCTGCCGTGGCCGGAACGCGAGCTGCGCTGCGAGATCCTGAAGCGCCTGTGCGGGCTCAGGACTACGCTGATGCCTGAAGACGTTGGGTTGCAGCTCTCCGTCCTCAAGTAGCGTCAGCGCGCACGGCCGTCCAAGGCGGCTTTTCGCGTCGAGTGGCCGACGACGAGTTCCGCGTCGAGCAGGATTTCGCGGGGCGGGAGCGAGGGCGTGGCGATTCGTTCCAGTAGCATCTTGAGCGCGGTTCTGGCGATCGAATCGCACGGTTGCCGGATGGTGGTGAGCGTGGGGGTGACGATAGATGCGCAGCGCAGCCCGTCCACGCCGGTCACGGAGATGTCCTCTGGCACGCGCACCCCTAACGTGCGCAACGTGACAAGGAGGTCGGCTGCGGTAGCGTCGTTGCAACACGTGATGGCGTCGGGGCGGCAGCGGCGGAGCAACGTCTTGACGGCGGCGGCGTCGCTCGGGTCGATCTCGTGGAAGTTGTTCCGTGCGGCGGGGATGCCGTGGTCGAGCATCGCCAGGTTCACGCCCTGCGCGCGCTTGCGGCAGGTCGGCGCGGAGTTAGGGCGGCAGAGGACGTGGATGCGCCGTGCGCCAGCGCCAATCAGGTGCTCGGCGAGCCTGTACCCTCCGCGCACGTTGTCGATCCCCACGAGGTCGAACGAGCTGCGTAACGGCGGCACGACCACGTCGCGATCGATCAGGACGATCGGGATCCGCGCCTTGCGAAGGATGGAAAGAACCTCGGTCGTGGTCACGGCGGTGTTCTCGGTCAGCTCGAGCGGCTCGAACACCACGCCGGCCACGCGGCGTTCGGCGCAGTCGTGGGCGGCGCGTAGGGCTTGCACCGTCCTGATGGCGGGGTCTGCCGAGGACGCCTCGCCGCAGAGCGTGGTGTAGCCTGCGTCGCGCGCGGCGCGGATGAACGTTCCGCATATTTGCTGGAATATCTCTGTCATCGCCATGCCGGGCACGATCATGCCAAGTGTGCCGACCGGCCTGCTGGCGGCAGCGGAAAGGTATGTGCCGGAACCGTTGCGCGTCTCAAGCACGCCTGTCCGCTTCAGTTCCTCGAGAGCGTTCCTGACCGTGTTGCGCGACACACCGAAACGGCGTATCAGCTGCTCCTCGCTCGGAAACTTGCCGACATGGTCAAACTTCCCGTTGAATATCTCCTGACGGATGACATTCAACAGATCGCGGTATTTGGGAATTGGCTTCATTCGCCAACAGTATAGCATACCGCTGCCTTGTCGGGCGTGTCCGCCGCCAATAAAAAGCGAAAGCCGTACCAATGGCTTTTTACGGAGCCATCAAGTTTTCGCTTGCGGTGCTGCCATGGCGTGTACTAGAATAGCAACGTCTTAACAACTCGAAAGGCATGTGATGAGAAAGAAAGCGTTCTTTACAGGATTGTTGGTCTCCGTCGTGCTTGTGGCGACGGCTGAAAACACCCCCTCGGCAACTCTAACGGACGGTCTGGCGGCATGTTGGCACTTCAATTCGTCGAATACGTTGCTGCGCGACTTAGGGCCGCACCGTACGGCGTTCGTTAACATGGGCGGCGTGACGTTCGATGCGAACGAGAGCCCGTATGGGAACGGTTCCGCCTATTTCAACGGTTCTGCCTATCTGCAGCTACTCAACGGCGGCTATCCGCCGGATGGCCCGGTCGGATCCGAGCCTTTCACCTTCGCGTGCTGGTTCAAGGCTGATCCCGTCATCTCAGGTGCTCGGCAACTTTTTGCGTTCGGGCAAAACTCGAATGGGAATATCGTTGGCTTCCGGCTTGAATCCGACAGACGAAAATTATTGTCATACCTGTGGGGCCCTGGCGTAGACAGCTACGTATATCCTACGGACGGAACCGATTCGTTTGCCGGTGGTTGGCATAGCGTGGTGCACGTATGGGACGGTACAACATTCAAGATATACATCGACGGCGTCAGCGCCGAACTGATACCGAGTAACAATACCATGACGCGTACTGCCGCAACGGCTCCGGACATCATCCCCTATACATTCCGTCTTGGATGGAGCCTCAACTCTAACAAATGGGGAGGCTGGGTCGACGAAGCGGCGCTTTGGAACCGTGCGTTGACTGCGGATGAAATTGCCGCCTACATCTCCGGCGGCGTGCCCGTCGACGAATCCACATTCCCCGGCAACGACTATGTCATCACAAGCGCAATGGACGCCATGCCGTCTCTGTCCGGCTCCGACAAGCTTACGGTCAACATCCCGGTCGGAACGGTCTTCAATCTCTCTGGCGACAACTCCGGCTGGCATGGCGTGCTGGATGTCGTTCAGGGTGTCGTGGTCATACCGAACGCGGCGACGCTCGGCAGCTCGGTCATATACTGTACGAACGAGACGTTTGCCGCGAACGATGCCAACAACGCACGGCTTGAGTTTGCCGGATCGATGACTGTGGCGAACGAGATTCATCTTGGCACGGAGACCACGGTTTCTTACGGGCCTCGTCTTCTCGTTACTTCCGGCGACGTCGTGCTTGCTGGGCCCATCTACACCACCAAGAGCATTCTGGGCGTATCGAACGGGACGCTGACGTTTGCGGGTCCAGTCACATGCTCCAGCGGGACATCCTATAAGGACGGAGCGTACCTCGTGCTTAAAGATGCCTTGCCCTATTATGACTCCCGCATCAGGGTGACGGGGCGGCTCTTAAATTTTGATACGCTCTTCGTACACGGCACCGGTACCGGCGTGAGGTTCCTGACGCCGGGCCAAGGAGTGAAGTGGCCAGTTGCAACGCATGGCGGAACGATCGTATGCGACGTGAACAATGTCTTTCCGTCTGTAAACATAATTTCCCGCAGCATGTACAACATCGACATGTCCTATCTGGACTTGAACGGCACGTCGCAGCGCTTCAACAACAACGACCAGCAGGTGTGGGACTCTGGCCTGCGCGTACGCAATTCGAACGCGAATGCCAAGGGCACGTTGATCGTCACGCAAACGAGGGAAAACGCCGCATCTAACCTGACGGCGGTCGGTCCGCTCGATTTCGTAAAGGAGGGAAGCGAGATGCTGGTCATTACAAACCATTTTCACATTTCAGGCACGCTTGACGTTGTGTCCGGCACGCTGAAGTTCACAGGCCCTCAGACGACCATCGCCAGCCAGGTGGTCGTGCGTGCGGGAGCGACGCTAGACCTGGGCGGCAACGCATATAGGTGCCGGGAGCTGTCGCTTCAGGGCGGAGTTGTGCGCAACGGTACGCTCATGGGAATTACCAATGTCCTTGCGTCAGGTAGCGTAGGTGCTACGATTGCGGGCGGCGTGACCGTAAAGGAAGGCCCGGAAGCGGCTTCGCTGGAGGGAGGGTTGGCGACAGGACATTCGACTCTCACGAACGGCCTTGTCTGCTGCTACCATTTCGACTCGGCCGATTCTCTGTTGCAGGATTCGGGGCCGTACGGCTACACGCTTGCGAACTGCTGGACAAACGGCAGTTACAGGGTCAATGCCTCGCTAGGGGCAGTGACGTTTGACGCAAGCAATGGCCGCTACGGCAGTGGTTCCGCGTTTTTCGCAGAACACGTGTTCCTTACCTATCCTGGCGGCTATCCCGCCAAGGCACCGCGCGGGCGAGCTCCGTTGACAATTGCGTTCTGGTTTCGGCTTGTTGACGGTAGCAAAGGGCGGGGCAACCGAGGTCTGTGCTACTTCGGCAATGCTTCCAATGGTCACGGACTTGGCATGGTGATGTGGAACAACGCAACGGGGATCCTGAACTACATGTGGGGGCCTCTCAACGACATGTATGTCTCGCCGACCGGCGGTGAAAGCGACTTTTGCGGCGTCTGGCACAGCATGGTGCAGGTCTGGGACGGCAGCCAGTTCCATGTCTACATCGACGGTGCGGAGAGCGCGCAGACGCCTCGCGAGGCAAGCTGCACCCGGACGAAGGGAACGCCCATCGACATCATCCCGACCGTTTTCTTCATCGGTACAGGATACAACAACCCTTATCTGGCCGGTTGGATGGACGAGGTGGCCATGTGGGACCGAGCTTTGACGATGACGGAAATAGAGGAATACATTGAAAATGGCGTATATCCCGACGAGTCGCGGGACCGGACGCCAGCCGTTCTCAAGGTTGATGCCGGAACCGTGCGGCTGGCCAGCGCATCTGGTGATGATACGCTGGTGACGTTGGACGTCGGCGCGAACGGCATGCTTCAGCCGATTGGCAGCGAACTCAGGTTTGGGGGAACTCTCTGCGCCGGTGGTACGATGGCAGGCGACTTGACGCTGAAAGACGGCGCGATCATAAGCGCCGAGACGAATCGCACGATGAATGTTTCTGGTGTCGTCACAGCCATCGGCACCGGCTCCCTTGTGCCGGAAAGTGCAGTTGCCAGCATCCCCGCCGTCTGGACCCCGTTCACGGCCACAGGCGGCTACTCGGGAAGTTTCGCGGGGTGGACGGTCGGCGGTGTCCCTGGCACGGAATCGCGTTTTAGGTTCGACGGAACGCGCCTTAACGCGATTGTCTATCTTCCGGGGACGATCATGATTGTCAGATAAAAGGAGCAAGTGCAATGGACATGCAGACGACAAGGACCCTTCGCTTGGCTATGGCCGCAGTCGGTCTGGCCGTTACGGCAAGCGCCGCCGACAAGGTGACAGTGAGGTCGCTGCTGGCCGAAATGACCGATCCCGACGCAAATACCTATCTGCCCGCGCCGCGATACACGACCCGTCTTTGGTCGAGCCATGACCGCCGGACGACGACGCCTGGCGCTGACGGATGGTTTGCGAACGACGACCACAGCAAGTTCATCCGCAGCGAGACCGTCGATGGCCGCACGGAGGACGTGATGCTGGACGTGAATGGCCCCGGCGCGATCACGCGCTTCTGGATCACGGTCTCGGACAAGGCGGGCGAGGGAAAGATACGCGTCTACATCGACGGCCGGCTCGCCGTCGAGGACAACTGCCTCAAGCTTGTGAGCGGCGGTGCGCTTTGCGCCGCGCCGCTTTCCGATTCGGTCCCGCACGAGTCGCCGTATGCAAAGCGCGGGCACGACCTCTACTTGCCGATTCCCTACGCAAAGTCGTGCAGGGTCGCCTATGTGCGAGAACCCGGAACGAAGGGCGCGTTCTACTACAACGTGGAGACGCGCGCATACCAGGCCGGCACGGAGGTCGAATCGTTCTCGCTGGACGTGCTGCGCCGGGAGAGGGCGGCCATTGACGCCGCCAACAGGAAACTTGCGCGCGGACTGAACGGTGCGGACAAGCCCGCGGACGAAACGTTGTCGTTTGACGGCATGATTCCTGCCGGAACATCCGTCACGCGCACGATCGCGCGAACGGGAGGTGCCGCGATTCGTCGCATCGCCATGTCCGTGGATGCCGGGCAAAAGCCGCAGGCGCTCCGTTCTACGGTCATTGAGATGTCCTTCGACGGCGAACGCACGGTGTGGGTGCCGGCGGGCGAGTTCTTCGGCTGCGGGTATACGTACGAGCCGTATTCCGGCTGGTTCACCTCGTGCTCCGGGGTCGGGCGCATGGAGAGCAGATGGACGATGCCGTTCGAGAGGGAATGCACAGTCACCGTGCGCAACCTGGGGGACGCTCCCGTCGTCCTTTCCACGACGGCCATCGAGGTGGGCCCCTATCGTTGGGATCCGGCGCGTAGCATGCACTTCGGCGCATGCTGGCACGAATACGCCGACGCGCCGTCGCGCAAGGGTCCCGAGAAGCTTCAGTACGACTACGACTATGCGGAGCTGGAGGGCGAAGGCCTGTTCGTGGGCACCACGATCGCCATCTGGCAACCCACCTCGAAATGGTGGGGCGAGGGTGACGAGAAGGTGTTCGTGGACGGAGAGGTTTCGCCAGCCTACATCGGCACGGGTTCGGAAGACTGCTATGGTTACGCATGGGGCAGTTACAACATGTTCGACCATCCTTTCATCGCGCAACCCGTCGGCATCGGGAAGGGCCGTCCGCTGAACCAGGACTTTCCTCGCCGGAACGCGGTGAACGTGCGCAACCGCGCGCTTGACGCCATTCCGTTCAGGAAATCCATTAGGTTCCACATGGAGATGTGGCATTGGGCAGAGGATGTCAAGCTCGACTTCGCTCCGCTTGCGTGCTGGTACATGCGCCCCGGCGGCCGGGCTAACCACGGCGCCGATCCGGCGGCAGTCCGGCGGCCCGTGCGCGTGGACGATCCGCTGCTTCCGGCCGAGCTTCCGACGACGGCTACGCTGTTCGCGGACTTCGAGGACGGCACATACGGCGCATGGAAGGCGGCGGGCGAGGCGTTCGGTCCGGGTCCGGCGCGTGGCGTGCTGCCGTTCCAGAATCCGGTTAGCGGCTACAGCGGGCGCTACCTCATCAACACGTATTACAACAAGGACGACACAAAGGGGACTCTCGTCTCGCCCGAGTTTACGGTCGAGAAGCCGTTCGTCAACTTTCTTGTCGGCGGCGGCAACTACAAGGGGCAGACTTGCGTGAACCTTGTCGTGGACGGCCAGGTGGTGCGCACCGTGACGGGAAAGAACAACGAGCGGCTGGAATGGACGCACTGGGACGTCTCGGAATTCAAGGGCCGGCCAGCGAAGATCGTTGTTGTGGACGACCGCACAGGCCACTTCGGCCACATCAACGCGGATTGCTTCTACTTTGACATTTCTCCTCGCAAATGATTCAAAAAGAATTCTTCATCGGCAGGCTTTGAGGACATCATGCAGACATCCAGATTGACATTCGCTTTTTCGCTTGCCGCCGCCGCCGCGGCGGCCGGCTCCGTGACGGTGAAGCCCACGGGGCGCTACATGGCCGTGCCCGTGGAGAACGGCGCGCCGAAGATTCTCATGGAGGTGGTCGACGGCGGCCCGCGCATCGC
>JAEEGJ010031578.1_pt1 | contig 10242 bp, 4 predicted proteins | sample 8958761 | NCBI WGS metagenome assembly JAEEGJ01 (sample SAMN16246546, study PRJNA631951) | gut metagenome | biome: gut microbiome; feature: rumen; material: RS-attached | host: Bos | place: Iran: Karaj | collected 2018-10 | reverse complement strand
AGTCTCGATGCCCTTGGCTTCCTCAACCGTGATGACACCGTCTGTCTTGACCTTGGACATGGCCTCGGCGATGAGTTTGCCGATGTAGCCGTCGTTGTTGGCGGACACGGTGCCGACCTGCTCGATCTTGGAATAGTCGTCGCCGACAGGCTGGCTCTGCTTGCGCAGGTCTGCCACGACGGCCGCGACAGCCTTGTCGATGCCCCGCTTGAGGTCCATCGGGTTGGCGCCGGCGGTCACGTTCTTGATACCGACATTGATAATGCCCTGGGCCAGGACCGTGGCGGTAGTGGTGCCGTCACCGGCCTGCTCGTTGGTCTTGGAGGCGACCTCCTTGACCATCTGGGCACCCATGTTCTCAAACTGGTCTTCCAGGCTGATCTCCTTGGCGACGGTCACGCCGTCCTTGGTCACCTGGGGCGCGCCGAACTTCTTGTCGATGACGACGTTGCGGCCTTTAGGGCCGAGGGTTACCTTGACGGCGTTGGCCAATGCATCGGCTCCATCTTTCATCTTGGAGCGTACTTCCGTATTGAATTTAATCTCTTTTGCCATGGTTAATTCCTCCTATACTAAGATTCATTACAGGATTGCAAGGATATCCGACTGCCTGACAATCAGGTATTTTTCACCGTCCACGGTCACTTCCGTGCCGGCATATTTGCCATAGAGGACGACGTCGCCGACCTTGACTTCCATCGGCTCGTCTTTCTTGCCGGGTCCGGCTGCGACGACCTTTCCCTGCTGGGGTTTCTCTTGGGCTTTGTCAGGAATGTAGATGCCTGAAGCTGTCTGCGTCTCGGCCGACTTCGGCTCGATGACGACTCTGTCTGCAAGTGGTTTGATCATGATATCAATGTTTTAAAACTATTGTCTGTCCGTCTCCCATACCGGGAGGCAGAGTAATTGAATCAAAGCCCGTGCCACTGGCAAAAACTGACAAATTGTCACAAAAGACAGAAAGCACCCGCATTCCGCAGGTGCTTTCTGAAAGGTGGAAGATACTGGATTCGAACCAGTGACCCCCTGCTTGTAAGGCAGGTGCTCTAAACCGACTGAGCTAATCTTCCTTCAAGGGAGTGCAAAGATACGGCAAGTTTCGGGATTTGCAAAAAATTCTACCGTTCCAGCCAGGCGAGGTTGAAACGATAGTGATTGCGGCTGGAAATCAGGTGGATGATTCCGTCAGGAGTCTGGGTTGCGGCAAGGTAACCCTTGGGTTCGGAATGCGTTGCATCAAGGGTAAACGAGCCCGTCCAAGCCCCTCCTTCCAAGCTGAGGCCACTGCCGTCGGTCAGGGTTTTGGGAATGGTCCAGGATAGGCCTTCGTCATATGACAGGGAAGCGAACATCCCGGCCTCGTTGAAGGAAACGAGCAGGATCGGGTCTTCCCGAAGACGCATCAGCACCAGGCGCTGGCCGCTGCGGATCGGAGGGAAGGCCGAAGCATGATAGGTCCAAGTCTCGCCCAAATCCGAGGAGAACGATACCGGCATACGGTTGACCCCCTCGGCATCCGGGATCATGACTCCCCGGCCGAAAGCCATCAGTCGCCCGTCCCGCAACTCCACCACACCGGCGTGGATACCGGCGATGTCCGGCCCCGTTCCGCCTTCTTTGAATTCAAAGTTACGTGGATCTCCCTGCCGCTCCCAGGTCTGACCCCCGTCGCGGCTGATATGGATTACACTGCCGGCCACTCCTCCCGGGTCCGCATCACAGACCTGGATCAAGGTGCCGTCAGCCGTGCAGGACATCCCGGCAACGAGTTGGTTACCGACATCATGATGGCCATTGACGATCTCCGGACGCGTCCAAGTACGGCCACAATCCCAGCTGAAGCGGCGGGCAATGGCGAGGTTGCGCCACCATCCGGAGGCCTCGACACCTCCGAGGTGGATCAGGACAGCTCTTTGCTCGTCATAGTACAGGGAACAACCGGTCATGTTTCGGTCCGGAATCCTGAAAAAAGGCCGTGGAGCACTCCACTCCGTGGCTCCGGCTTCCAGACGGGACGAAAGGATAACCATTTCACGGCCGTTCTCATTCGCACAACTGAACCAGATTGCCAGCAGCGACCCGTCCGGGCACCAGGCGATCGCAGGCTCATGGTTGTGATGATACATCACGACGCCCTCCGGCGCTTCCCGCACATAAGGGATCGGCTTCGCAAAAAAAGGCTTGCGTACTTTATGCCAACGGTATTTTTTAATCCGGTCCAAAGGCCGTGGCCCGGTCCGATCAGTCGAAAAGGCAGTGGGATACGGGGCACAGACAACACGAAAGCCAATCAGATAAGAACGGTCTTCAGGAAGGGCTGCGCTACGGGCGGCAGAGCGCAGGAAACGCGGATCCGTCGAATGTGAGCCGCCTCGCGTCACCCGGCACCAAGCCGAACCGTCATCCGGCTCTCCATCTGCGGAAAACCCAGGTACCCCGATCGGATCAATCTCTGTCTCAGCGGAATATGGTCCATAGCCGTCCAGGCACCATTCCTCTACATTACCGTGCATATCATAGAGTCCGAAAGCATTGGGACCAACTCCCTGCGCAACAGTCAGGTCGACAGCCTTGAAAACATGATCGTTGTGGAAACCTTCATAGTTCAGCTTTAACAAGCCTTCCGGTAAAGAATCTCCATAACTGAAAGCAGTCGTCGTTCCTGCCCGGCAGGCATACTCCCACTCAGCTTCAGTGGGAAGGCGCCATGTCTGTCCGGTCTTTTCCGAAAGCCAGCGGCAATAGCCCATTGCATCCTCCCAACTCACGAAAACGACTGCCTCATCATCTCCTTCCGAAAAACCCTGGCAACCCCGCAATGCACGGTGCGAAGGATCATAGGACTCGTACTGGACATTGGTCACCTCCGTCACGCCCATACGGAAAGGATGGTCGATGATGACGGTATGGACGGGGCGTTCATCCTGATCGAACTGGCGCCATTCGTCACCGACGCTCCGGGCAGCCGTCGCAGACACTTCCACCAATCCGGACCCCATCTGGAAACGGCCGGCCGGCACCTCCACGGTCGAAGGCACCAGCAGCTGCAACAACAGCCCGACGGTCAGTATCCCGGACATCATCAGCGGCTCTCCAGCGGAGTGCGGGCCGCATCATTGGCGCGGTAGTGGGGGGCGTAGAGCGACTCGATCGAGACGACTGGGGCCATAAACAGGCCCGCCTGCGTCACGAAGAACTCCTCGCGCACCGTAGTATTTTCCTCCGGATAAGTATCGAAATAATAATCCGTATGGTCTGCCTTCACATCGCGGTAACCCTGAGGCTGGAAGGTCCACCAGCCGTCAACCCGCAAAGGACGGATACCCCAGCCATAGTGGCCGGACAACTGCTCCACAGGCCTCAACGAAGCCTCGCGTGGCGCGGACAGTTTGACGAAACTGCGGTTCTCCGCATTCCAGATGCGATACTCCACGGCGATCTTGTCGCCGACCTGCACCGGAGCGCCCGGGGCGATCTCCTGCCACTCGAGCACCTCGCGGTTCTGTTCCTCCGTCCGGTTGTTGTACTTCTCCTCCACGGCCTTCGCCCGCAGGAAGCGGCGCGACACCGTAAAACCATTGCCTGTCGCAACAATCTCAGAGAAGGGCTTATCGAAAGTCTTCTTCAGTGCGATCACCCGCGTCTGCAACACATCCCCGGGGCCGGAAAGTACGCTATGGATGGCATCCACGAACGCCGGATCCGTATCCCAGTGCTGGGTCTCCTTCTGCAGCATCAGCCACAGCCGGATCCCGTCGGCGACATCAGCTGCCGCCTGCTTTTGCGCGGCAGGCACGGATACGACCCTGGACAGGCCGGACAATAGGTCGCAGAGCAACGAATGGGCATAGGCCTCACTCTCCAGCAATCCCCGCCAAGGCATGACGGCATTGGGATAATACTTGCCGCCATCGCGATGATCCACCGCATACTCCAGCAGGCTGAGCACATCGGCGTTGAGCGAGCGTTGCATCTTGCTCTCGGTGCCGAAACTCACGCCCCAGGCCTTCGCCAGGGCGATGCCGTCCGGTCCGGAGACGAGGTTCTGCAGGGTCCGCAGCCGGCGCGCCTTCGGCAGGATGGCCCCGTTCAAGCCACGCTCCTTCTTGGGTACCAGGTACTCGGAGACATATTTCTTGAACTCCTTCATCCGTTTGTTGAATACGGTCACATTGCCCGAAGGTTTGACTTCGAAGGCCACCCGGGGATAGAAGGAACGGATGTATAGGTAACAGTCCGTGGACAGGCCGCCGCACCAGAAGGGCCATTCATAATCGAACTGGTTGCGGTCCAGGAAACGTACGGCCGTCGCCTTGATGTCGTCCGACACGTCATCCTGCAAGCCCTGGTCCGTGATTTTGGCAAAACGTTCCAGCAGCACGGCAGTGATTACCGGCGAAGACTTCATCCCTTCGAACCATCCGAATCCGCCATCACCGTTCCGGCAGGCCAGGATGCGCTGCAGCAGCTTCTCCGTCGGGGTTTCCGGATCGAAGGAGACGCCCAGCGAGCCAGCCACCAGCCGCACATACCAGGCTTCGGAAAGCGAGAGCACGTCGTCTCCTTCAGGTTCCACTTTGGAGGGAAGCGCTTCGCGCACCATGTCCAGGATAGAAATCTCCCGCATTTCGGCATCTGCGCCGGAAGTATTGACAAAGGAAGAGCGCAGGCGCGTGATCAGAGCCTCCCGGTCCATGCCGGCCAGAAGGACGGCGGAGTGCGCCTCGGTCAGGGTCTGTACCGCAGCGCGTACCGGTACGGTCAGGAATACGCCGTCAGACAAACCGTCCGCAACATAGGACGCCTGGATACCCAGGATTCCTGCTTTCAGCAACTCTTCGGAAGTCTCAATCTCATAGTCCACCGTCTCCGTAGCGCCGTCGGCAAGCAGCGGCAGTGCCCCGCTCAGCGTCTTGAACGGTGTGGAAGAACGGTCCGCGGAACCGAAGAGCTTCAGGATGACACGGCCGTCCCGGAGGTCGCGGCCGGCACTGTTGGCCACCGACACTTTCAACACATACTTATCTCCGGCATAGAGATACTTCGGCTCCACGACAGAGACCTTGACCGGCGTCGTGACCACCATCTCCTGATGCGCATAGGCATTGCGCATGGACGGGTCGTGGGCATATACCGACACGTGATAGGTCGACAACTTGTCGGAAGTCCGGAAGGAGAACGACAGGTCTCCCGACGCGTCCGAGCGAAGGAAGGGTTGGAAGGTGAGGGCGCTCTCGAAACGCTCGCGTACCGGCACGTCAGGTCCTGCCTCTCCAGCCTCCTTCATTGACATGAAGACCGACTCATTCGCAGACATCGGCGCCTCCATCGCCATTTCCTCTGCCACCGCATCCGACATCAGCATCGCATCCGCAGAGGCAGCCTTCGCCATCCCCAAACCACGGACGCGGATACCGTTCGACCGGGTGGCGCCATAACCGACCACCACGACATCATCCAGCGACTGCTCATCCTCTTCCAATACGACCCGCATCACGCTCATGGCCGTGACAGTGAGCGTTTTGAAACCGATGCTGGACACGACAAGCTGCGTCCCCGATGGAACGACATCCAGTACGAACTTGCCATCCATGTCCGTTACGCCTCCCTTTGTCGTACCTTTGACCATCACGCTGGCTCCGGCGACAGGTTCGCCGTCCTGATCCACCACCAAGCCGACGATCTTGCCGGGCTGAGCCTTCGGCAGCGGAGCCTCGAACTTCGGAGAAGAGCCGAAAGGATCGACACCCGTCACCGATCCGGCCACCGAGTTGCATGACACATACGCAGGCGAGAACTGTCGCAGCGTCACCGTCGGCCAGGAATTACGTCCGAAGGCATCCAGACTCTTGTCATAGACGGCGGCGACGGCTTCCACGCCCGGAAGCGTCTTCAATCTGAATGTATACTCCGTGCCCGGCATCGTCCGGTCCGTAAAGGAAGCGAACGACAGGGGCAAGTCCAGGGTCTTGCGTACCCGGTGGAATTCATGGTCATATTCGACGGCCTCGCCGTACTTGAAATAAAACACTTGCACGCGAACGGCTTCCGGCCAGGCCGGATCATAGGCCCATTCCAGGGTCTCCAGCGATCCCGGTTTGCCGCAAACTCCCGACAGGTGGATCTTGCGCGTGGCAAGGACTTCCCGGTCACGGCCGAATACCGTTGCCACGGCCCATTCCTCACCGTCCGCCGTACCCATACGGACCCTGATCTTTTCCCCAGGCTCCAGCTGGTCCTTTTCCGTCAGGAAGATTCGGCGGACCGGAGCCGCCAGAACCTTATCCCTGGCACTGACTTTGAGAATACGGCAACGCTTGTCTTCACCGATCTCCTTACCCGGAACCTTGGCGGCAACCTGCAGGTCATACAGGCCGGAGGATGGCAAAGCCAGTTTCACGACCGTCCCGGAAAGGACGGATGCGGAATCCACGACCGCTCCTTTCCCGTCATGAAGGACATAGGAAAGTTGCATCGGGACAGGGTCCCCCTGCGTATTGCGGGCGGTCATCTCGACCCTAACCGTGTCCGCATCCACCAGGTAACGGGAGGCTTGTTCGCGGTATGGCAGATAGCGGCGACGGGGACGGAAAGTACCCTGCACCGGCTCATCAGCCGGCACGAAACTGCCGTCTGCAGCATTCAGGACGTTCATTTCCACCCGAACCTCATCCGCGACATATACGGCGGTCTGGAAATCCAGGGTCTCCCCCGTCGCATCGAGGACTTTGACCGTCGTCTGATGAAGACCGGACTGCTTCGGAGTGAAACGGACGACGAAAGAGCCGTCCGCTTCCGGCCGCACCTCCTGCTCGGAAACGACCTCCCCGTAGCGGAGTACCTGCGCCGTCACCTTGGCGCCGGACAGATTGTGCCCGGAGTAAGAAGTGATACGGCCACGCACTTCCGCCTCCTCACCGACGAGGAAGAGTTTGTCCACAGGTTCGAACTGCAGCGTGAAGGTCGGCAGCACGAATTCATCCACCCGGAAATGCCGGATGCCGATCGTATTCTTGCCTTTCTTGATCCGGAGCAAGAAGACGCCGCCCCGCTGGCCTTCCGGCAGCGGGAAGGAACCGGCGACCGAGCCGAAGGCATTCGTCTTCAACTGCTCACGGGCAATCTCCTCTCCCTGCGCATTGACCAGTACGGCCTCCAGGGAGGCATCCGGAATCACGGAAGCAGACTCCGTCAGATCTCCCTTGAAGTACACTGCCTTGAACTGCAGGGTATCACCGGGGTTGTAGGCACCGCGGTCCATATAGATATTGCAGAATGTATCGACGCGCTGGTCCCGGATGACCGGTTGGAAGCGTCCGATCGCCACCTCACCGCTGCGACGGGTCCGGCCCTTCTCTCCGGGGGTTTCAGCCACCAGGGTATAATAGATGTTGCGGTTCCCGGAGAGCAGCGTCTGCATCGAGGCGGGCAGCGGAGTAAAGCCATCCAGCCGGACAGATTCCTCCGCAACAGCTTTGTCACCTTTGCGAAGGACCAGTTTGCAGCGGTCCAGCGGCTTGCCGCTGATATAGTCCGTCACATATACCGAATAGCCTTTCGCTTCATTCCGATGCGCCAGAGACAGGGTATGGCGGTTGTACGAAGTGGAGGAAAAAAGCTTTCCGGAACTGGCTTCAATCCGGTAACTCCCGTCATCCAGGTCAGGAAGCGGAACAGCAACGCGGTCCAGGGCGTAAAAGCTCCCGACTCCGTTGCGCACCGGAATCCTGGATCCCACCTGAGTCTGTCCCTGATAAATCTTCAGGTCCGCAAGTCCATGGTTCCGGAAGTTCACGATGATGGAATCTTTCCCGACGGAAACAAACAGCGCTTTGTCCTCCAGAGTCCCGGTCAGCGCTTTCACGCCCTCACAGGATTTGGCGATACGGGCTTCGGAACCTGTCAGTTTTGCCTTGTCGGCAAGATATTGCTTGCAGTCGGCGAGCAGGGATTTGTAGTCGTCAGACTTCCCGCCATTGCGGTTCAGTTCGGAGAAGCGCAGCTCAAGCAGATCCTCCCTGGGGTAAAAAGCAACGGCGCCCATCGCAGGATCAGCTGCCAACGCTTCCAGGGCCGGTTTGCGGAGGTCCTTTTTCTCCGCGTCCTGTTCCGGAAGCCGGCTGGCGATATAATAACGCAACGTGGGAGAGACCGGATAGCGGTCCCCGATCTCCGCCTTCAGGGCAGCATAGACTTCATCCTTGTCCGGTTCCTCGAAGGACATCGAACGGCCACGGAGCAGGTCCCAAAGGGCATACTCCCTGTCATTCCGGACAAATTCCTTCAAGGCTCCGCCGAGATAAGCGCCCAGGTTACGGTAGAACTCCGGATGGTGGCCTTTAGAGAAACTCTCCCCCTTGGAACGTACATATTCCCAGCGCTCCTCGGTGGATTTGTGGCCGAATTCGCCCATCCAGGTATAGGTCACGATCGGTTCGTCAAAACGTTTCACGAGGTCTGCGAATCCGGTCCGCAGGGAATCCTGCAATTTCCAGTTACGGCTCACCATGACGTCGATATACGATTTGCCGGCATCATAGAAATCGGCCGGAAGATGCTTCTGCAGCGCCTCATCCCGGATATCCTGGAGGATTTCGGCGGCTTTCTGGGGCCTGTCGGCCTGGTGCATCTTTTCGTATTCCGCCCAACGGGCGGTGAGGACGTGTCCGTTCGATTCCATAAGCATATCTTTGGTCAGGGTATTCTTTCCTTGCGCGAGGAGCAGGATCGTTCCTGCCGCCAGAAGCAGGGTGGCGAGGAGGAAGGGTTTCGTTTTCATTTCGTTTCGAAATAGGTGATGGCTTCACTTACAACAAAAGTACTGCCACCGATGTAGATCAGAGAGTTTTCGGTCGCATTTTTTTCGGCTTGCCGTATCCCGTCTGCTACAGAGCCGCAGATGTCGGCCCCCTTGGGGAAACGGGCGGCTATCTGCGCGGCAGGGAGCGCACGGGGAGTATTCGGGGTGACAAAACAATACTCGGCGTCGCGGGGCATCAAGGGGATGATATCATCGAGAGCCTCGTCGGCCATGATGCCATAGACGATGAGAAGGCGGTCGTAGCGGCCGCTATCCATCATAGCTCTCAGTTGCGCGAAGTTCTCCCGGAGGGCGGGAGGATTGTGACCGATGTCGCAGACCGTCAAGGGTTTCAGCTGCAAGGTCTCCCAACGGCCGCGAAGACCGGTTCGGGCGGCGGTATGCGCAAGGGCGTCCCAGTCAGGTTCGATACCTAGCAAGTCCAGCGCCGCCAGGACGGTCCGAAGGTTCTTCCACTGATACTCGCCCCGCAGGTCCATTGCCATTGCTTGCACAGGAGGGCGGTCGAAGGCTGTGAACTTTGGACTGCATTCCCCCGAAGGGGTTAAACTCTCCGCAGTCCGAAGTTCACAGCCTTCGACCGCACCGCATATGCCTACAGGCCTGCCCGTGACCGGACCGTCGTCCAGCGGAACCAAATCCTCCGCAAAAAACAACGGACACGGTGCGGAAGCGGCAGCAGACTCAAAGACAGGCGCCGTTTCGGAGTCCCTCTCCCCCACCAACGCCGGTACACCCGCCTTGAAGATGCCGGCCTTCTCCCCGGCGATCGCAGCACGGGTCGATCCCAACTGCGCGCAATGGTCCAAACCGATCGAAGTCACAAGGGACAGTTCCGGCACCAGGATGTTGGTGCTGTCCAGGCGCCCTCCCAGCCCCACCTCGATTACGGCAATTTCCACTTCCTCCCGGACAAACCAGTCGAAAGCCATCCCCGTCGTGATTTCGAAAAACGAGAGCGACAATTCATCGAAAACGGCATTCCACCGATCCACGAAGGATAAGACGTCTTCCCGCGCAATCATCCGGAACCCAACCGGCTCCACGATCTTGATGCGCTCCCGGAAATCCAGCAGATGCGGCGATGTGAACAATCCCACCCGCAACCCTCTGGCTGCCAGGACAGAGGCAAGCATCGACGACACGGACCCCTTACCGTTCGTCCCTGCCACATGGATGGTCTTCAGCGCCTCGGAAGGATGTCCCAGACGCGCATCGAAAGCATACATATGCTCCAGCCCCGGCTTGTAGGCATCGGCGCTGAAACCCGCTTTCGACACAGATGGAAAGCGAACGAAGAGGGCGGAAAGGATTTCGTCGTATCGATCCATGGCACTTTGAACTGAATGTAAAAATAACTATTTTTACAATCCGATACTATACCGGCTATGGAAAAGATTTCCGCATTTTATGCTCGATAC
>JAEEGJ010031577.1_pt1 | contig 10242 bp, 8 predicted proteins | sample 8958761 | NCBI WGS metagenome assembly JAEEGJ01 (sample SAMN16246546, study PRJNA631951) | gut metagenome | biome: gut microbiome; feature: rumen; material: RS-attached | host: Bos | place: Iran: Karaj | collected 2018-10 | reverse complement strand
GTTCGGATAACCCATTTACGTATCCTCCTTTTGATATCGTTCAGCTTCCGCTCTTGCGTATGCGTCTCATCTTTCGTTATACGGATGCCCCGCGTGACCTTTTATCCAGTTATACGTTATTTTATGCGGCTCGACTGCGTCAAGCAGTCTGCTCCACAATTCCGTGTTGAGCGCGGGCTTGCCGTCCGCTCTGCGCCAGCCGCGCGCCCGCCATTCCTTTGCCCAGCCCTGCGAAAGTCCGTCCGTTACGTATTTTGAATCCGAGCAGAACGATACCTCGCACGGACGTTTGAGCGCTTCAAAAGCGGATATTGCGCCCAAAAGCTCCATTCTGTTGTTCGTCGTGTCCGGCTCGCTTCCGATGATGACTTTCTCTTTGCCGCGGCAGACGAGTATCGCCGCCCATCCGCCCGGCCCGGGATTTGACAAACATGAACCGTCCGTATATATTTCTACTTTATCCATTAAATTACGGAGCAACCGCGCCGTGCAGGGCGATTGCGGGAGCTGTAAGCGTTGTTTCGTTTACGTTGGCGTTTCCGGCAACGCTTACGTCAACGTCGCCTTCATTAGCGCAACCGAGTACGAAATACGAGCCTTCTACAAAATCAAATCTGATCGTGTAAGAGCCTTTGGAATACGCTTTTTCAAAGCTTACCGGAATAAAGCCTTTGTCTTCGTTTTCATGGTCGCCTACGACCTCGATTTCCTGCGATTCAAGTTCTTTGCCGTTGTTGTCAAGCAGGCTTACCCTGAGCGTCGCTGAAGGTTCGGCTCCGGCGTAGCAAGCCATCTCAAAACCGTCAAACGCGTTGGGGGTGATGAAGTTTGCGTCTATGCTCCATTCGGGAACGTCGGGATTGATAACGGTGCCCATCCACCAGCCCGTAGCGAACCAGCTGCCGGCTTCACAAAGCCACGTGTCGGGATCTTTTTCGCCGGAAGACGCCGAAGTCTCGGTCTCCGTCGCAGCTTCGGTTTCGGTTTCGGTCGCCTCGGCTTCCGTTTCGGTTTCGGTCACGGTCTCCTCAGCTTCCGTTTCGGTTTCGGTCACTGTTTCAGACTCGGTCGCTTCAGCTTCCGTTTCGGTTTCGGTCACTGTTTCAGACTCGGTCGCTTCAGCTTCCGTTTCGGTCTCTTTTTCGGTCTCCGTCTCAGATATGGTATCTGATTCGGCAGCGGAAACGCTTTGATCTTCCGTGACGGTCTCGACGTCCGTAACGTTTGTATCGTCTGTATTTCCGCCGCAGGAAATAAGTAATACGGACAGAGTGATGATCAGTATAAAGATAATTGCTTTTTTCATAATTTTCCTCCGAATAATAATTTTTATCATTATATCATATAAAGCGGTTTTTGTCAACTTGCCGGCCGAATATTTTGGTCACGTATGTAAATTTAAAGATCCAGGCCGGTCCTTAACGGCGAAATAAGCCGTTTTTATTTTGTTGACGCCTTTTTGCGCCGCCTTGTCGTTTCGGTGATCTCACCCGCGCCTTTGAGCGTGAGTTTCGTTATCACGGGTCCGACAAGCTCGTATATAAGCGTTGCGCACAGTATTACCGCACGTATCTGATCCGCGTAGTCCGGAACGGCGGTCTGCGCCACGAGCGTAAGTCCTATAGCCACGCCCGCCTGCGGGATGAGCGCCGGACCTACAAATCTGCGCACGGATTTAGGCGCTCTCATTATCACCGCGCCGAGCCACGCGCCGCCGATCTTGCCGACTACCCTCGCAAGGACGTATATGACGCCTATCAATCCTATCTGCGGCAGGATCGTTATATTCAGCGCCGCTCCGCTCGTCGCAAAGAACAGCAGATAAAGAGCCGGCGTCACGCCGTCCGCGACGTTCAATATACTGTCTGATTCATCGGATATATTGCACAGGACCGTTCCGCACGCCATACACGCAAGAAGCGACGACCAGCCGAGCAGATTGGCTATACCGGCACAGCCGAAAACGAGACCGACCGTGATTATCTGACGGTTGCTCGCCTTTTTAAAGAATTTGAGCGGCAGCTTGAATATGATCCCGAACAACGCGCCCAAAAATAAAGCCCCGACGATCTCTATGATCGGCATATATATCGTCTTCGCCTCAAATTTGCCGCCGCCTAAGACGGAAGCTATGGCGACGCAGACGGAAAACGCCATGAGCGCCACCGCGTCGTCAAGCGCGACGACGGAAACGAGCGTATCCGTCACCGGACCTTTCGCGCCGTACTGTTTTATGACCATAAGCGTCGCCGCCGGAGCTGTCGCCGCGGCTATCGCGCCTAAGACCACGGCTAACTTCGGATCAGTACCTACGGCTATGAGCACGCCCTGAACGGCAAAAACAGCGAACAGCGATTCGAATATCGCTATAACGACCGGCGTCATGCCGACTTTTTTCAAGTAAGAGCGCTTGAATCCGCAGCCGATGGTGAAAGCTATGAACGCGAGCGCCATATCCGATATGACGCTGAAATCGTTTACGGTCTGCTGCGGGATGAACTTCGTTACGTAAGGCCCGAGAACGAGACCGGCTATAAGATAACCTGTGACGTTAGGAAGCTTTATAAGCTTTACGAGCCTGCCGCAGAGCAGGCCCGCGATAAGTAAAACGCCTAAATATAAAAGAGTATTGAGCTGCAACGGTATCGCTTCCTTTCATTCTCCGTGTGAAATGCCTTCGATATAAAGGAGCGGAACGGAAAACATTATCGCGCTGTCCGGCTTGCTCAGATCTCCTACTATCCTGCGCACCGCGTCTTTCGCCTTTTCCGCCATTTCATCCGAGCAGACGGTGAATATCGTCTTTGATTCGGAATGTCCCACGTCGAAAAACGCGCGAAAACTGCTTATAAAATGACTCTCTTCGTACTCCGCTAACGCGTGCGCCATGCCGACGGAACTGACGACCGTCGCGCCGCTGACGCCGACTTTTTCAAATTCGTCAAGCAGCTTGTCCAAAAGCTCTATTTTGTTCAAAACGGTAACTAAAACCTGATTATACATAGGTAAAGTCTCCTTTTCTTGTTTTCAAGCATATTTTACCACGCATATTGCATTATTTCAACACTTAATTTAAACAAATGTGGTTTTATATTTAAAACAAATAGTCGTAAAGAATAAAGAATAAAAACCGGTGTCGGCAGAGCCGACGTTCTTTGCGCCGTAAACGGCGCTTTTGGGTGGTCCCACCCCTCACGGCTCGGCAAGCCTCGCCACCCCCCATACCCCCCTGTCCCCTCCCATCAAATTGCAGATTTGATGGGGCGGCGCGTTTTTCTTGCCTTCCCCTGTTGGGGAAGGGGGACCGCGCCGGGGTTCCCCGAAAACGAGGTACGAGTTTTTGGGGGTTCACGGAAAGCGGTGGATGAGGCGAACACCGGTCTCGTGTTTGAACTGTTTGTTATGGCGGCGGGAGCATAGGGATTCCCCGCCGAGCCAGCGGCGGGGGGCGCGTCAAGCCCCCGTCCTACAAGGCAAAAGCCGCAAAAAAGCCCCGTTGAGATTAACGGGGGGAAGGCGGGGGGTTAGGGGGGCGGATAAGGGGGGAGGGGAGCCCCAAGAGCGCCGTCAGGCGCACAGATCGTCGGCTTTGCCGACACCTTAACCCGTCGTGAGACGGATTTCATCGCGCAAGCGATTTCATCACAAAGTGATTTCATCCGTCCGGAACACGGACGGATTTCATTTTTAAAGGGCCGCCTTCCGGCAGCCCTTTAAAATCATTATTTCGGTATCTTTTCGTAGTCCTTTAAGAACTTGTCAAGTCCGCTCTTGGTAAGCGGATGGTCGATCATCTGCATGATCACCTTGTAAGGAACGGTCGCTACGTCAGCGCCCGCGAGAGCGAGATCGATAACGTGGATCGGGTTACGGGTGGACGCCGCGACGATCTGCGTGGGGGCGTTCTGGATAGCGAACATATCGGCTATTTTCTGGATAAGTTCCATACCGGTCCAGCCTATATCGTCAACTCTGCCGACGAACGGGGCAACGTAGGAAGCGCCCGCGTTGGAGGCGAGGAGAGCCTGGCCCGCGGAGAAGCACAGCGTGCAGCAGGTCTTTATGCCCTCTTTGGAGAGTATCGAAACAGCCTTTAAGCCTTCCTTGCAGGTCGGGATCTTAACGATCATATTCGGGCGGATCTTGTTTATGGCTCTGCCTTCTTCGACCATTTTGTCAGCCTCGAGGGAGATGACTTCGCCGAATATAAGGGTCTCGGGGGAAACTATAGCGGAGATCTCTGCTATGGCGTCCTCGAATTTTTTGCCTTCTCTTGCTATAATGGACGGGTTTGTTGTGACGCCGGAAACTATACCGAGGGAATACGCGTCTTTTATTTCTTCGATATTAGCGGTATCTATAAATATTTTCATTATTTTTTCTCCTTTATTACAGTTATGCCGCCGTTTGCGTTTTGCCGTAAGCGGCGGCATTTTCATTCATTTAAGATCAGACACCTTTGGAAAGTCTTCTCTTCATTTCCTCGTTTGTGAAGTTGTTTTCGGAAACGTGGCCCTTGAGCGGGATGAGTTTCTCGTTGATGAGGTCGAGGAACCATTCGGTCTGCGGGAAGAAGTCGTGATCGTATTCAGCGGACGGTGTGATCCAGTTGCGGGCGCCGAGAACTGCGGGCGGTGCATCGAGGTAATCGAATGCGAGCGACGTGATGTTCTGCGCCATGTCGTTTATAACGCTGCCGCGGAGGCAAGCGTCGGTAGCGAGCAGGATCTTTCCGGTCTTCTTGACGGATTCGAGAACGGGCTCATAGTTGAACGGAACAACGCTTCTGGCGTCTATAACGTCGCAGGTGATGCCGTATTTCTCTTCAAGTATCTGTGCCGCGTCAAGCGCTCTGTAAAGCGTTGCGCCAACGGTAAGGATCGTAAGATCTTTGCCTTCCTTGCGGAATGCGCATTCGCCTATCGGTACTTCGTAGTAGCCTTCCGGCACGCCTTCCTTGACGAATTTTTCGGGCATATCGTATATCTTCTGGCTCTCGAAGAACACTACCGGGTCGGTACCCGCAAGCGCGGAGTTCATAAGACCCTTCGCGTCGTACGGAGTTACCGGGAATACGACCTTGAGTCCCGGGATGTGAGCGCAGAGAGCCGTCCAGTCCTGGCTGTGCTGTGCGCCGTACTTGTTGCCTACCGGTACGCGGAGGACAACAGGCATCTTAAGTCCGCCGGCGGACATTGACTGCCATTTTGCCATCTGGTTGAATATCTCGTCGCCTGCGCAGCCTATAAAGTCGGCGTACATAAGCTCAACTATAACGCGGCCGCCTGCCATTGCGTAGCCTGTCGCGGTGCCGCAGATAGCGGATTCGGATATAGGCGAGTTGAACAGTCTGTGGTACGGAAGAGCTTCCGTAAGTCCTCTGTATACGCCGAACGCGCCGTTCCAGTCACGGACGTCTTCGCCGTAGGCGATGAGGGTAGGATCCTCATAGAATTTGTCGAATATAGCTTCAAACAGACCGTCTCTGATGTTGTAAGCCTTCATCTTGGAAACGGGGTTGCCGTCCTTATCCAGATAATAACGGTTCTGGCCGGCTATCTTCTTGACTCTTTCGTTTTCTTCCTTGGGCATTCTGACTTCAACGGGACGCTCGTCCATCTTGGCTATATGCTGGTTCGAGAACATCATGTTTTCAAGGAACAGCGGGTCTTTCTTGTAATCGGTGAACGGAGCGATCTCCGGATCGGAAGCGAGCATGAACATTCTGTGGTTTCTGTCAACGACAGCGTCATGGATCTTCTTGATCTCTTTTTCGGTCGCTACGCCGGCGTCGATGATCTGCTGCGGGAATACCTTGAGCGGATCGAGAGCGCGCCAGAGTTCCTCTTCCTCGGGTGTTCTGTAAGTGAGAACGTCGGAGGTGGAGTGACCGCCGAGACGGTAGGTGACGACGTCCAGAAGAACGGGGCCCTTGCCTTCTTTTAAGAGCTTCATCTTACGTCTGTAAGCGTCGATGATCGCGAGCGGGTTCCAGCCGTTGATCCTTTCGGCGTTGAGCTGGTTCTGTGCGATGCAGCCGAGTCTTGCGAGATCGCCGTATGCCATCGTTTCGCCCTTGGTCTGACCGCCCATGCCGTAGTGGTTGTTGTTGAAGTTGAATATGATCGGGAGTCCGCCCTTGTAGCCGTCTTCCCACAGCTCGTTGAACTGGTCCATTGCCGCAAAGTTCATAGCCTCGAATACGGGGCCGCGTCCCGCGGCGCCGTCGCCTGCGTTGGCAACGACTATACCGTCACGCTTGTTGCATTTCTTGTAAAGCGCAACACCTGTTGCTATCGGACCCGCGCCGCCGACTATGGCGTTGTTCGGGAATATGCCGAACGGCAGGAAAAACGCGTGCATCGAGCCGCCGAGACCGCGGGAGAATCCCATGTTCTTTGCGAACAGCTCGCACATAAGACCGTACATGAAGTAATCTCTTGCAAGATCCTTTACGTTCTTAGCGGTGGAGTATTTCTTTACGACTTCGTACTGCATGCCGCCGTCGTATTCTTCCATTATCTTGGTAAGCTCTTTATCGGAGAGCTTTTTGATAGCGGACATAGCTTTTGCTATGACTTCGTGGTGAGAGCGGTGAGTACCGAAAATGAAATCGTTTACGCCGAGCTCGTAAGCCTGACCGACGGCCGTAGCTTCTTCACCTAAAGCAAGGTGAGAGGGTCCGGGATACGTGAATTTTCTCTCGTTGTATTCGCCCTTTTTCTTAAGAGCAAGCAGCATTTCCTCAAATTCGCGGATGGCTACCATATCGGCATACATTCCGAGGAAATCTTCCTTTGAAAAATTGTCTTTCTCATCGGCAACAGTCTTGTTGTATTCGCAGACCTTTATATCTTTGAATTTGATCGTGCGTTTTTTGAACTGATCCTTTGGATTGACAAGCATTGACTTAGGCATTGTTGTTCTCTCCTTATATTATAAATTTTATTCAAATAATGCTTCACGTATTATTTCGCAAACCGTCGGATGCGGGAATACGATCTCTTTGAGGTTGTCCACGGTCATTTCGGTCTCAATCATCATCGCGCCGCCGTAGATAAGCTCCGCGGCGTAGTTGGCGATAAGATGAACGCCTATGACTCTGTTGTACTTCTTGTCTATTATGACTTTGCAGATGCCGTCTCCGCCTTCGTTTTCGGCAAGATAACGTCCGCTGTACGCCATTGACAGTTTTTTGACCTCTATATCATAGCCTTTCGCTTTCGCGGAAGCTTCGGTCTCGCCTACGCAGCCTACCTCGGGGTTCGTGTAGATGACGGACGGGATGGCGTTGTATCTCATTCTGTCCTTTTTGCCCAAGATATTGTTTACGGCGACCTCGCCTTCACGGTACGCGGTGTGGGCAAGCATGATCTTGCCGTTTATATCACCCGCGGCGTAGAGGCCGGGTATGCTGGTCTTCATGTATTCGTCGGTGACTACGGCGCCGCGCTCCATAACGGGATTCAGCGTCTCAAGTCCGTAGCCCTGCGTAACGGCGCGGCGGCCGATGGAGCAGAGGACCTTGTCAGCCGGCGCGATCTCGACCTTGCCGTCCGGCGTCTCAAACTGTACGCCTTCGGGAAGAATTGCCGTGACCTTGCAGCCGAGGTTGAATTTGATGCCCTTCGCTTTGTAGTTGTTAAGCAGTATCTTTGAAATATCCGCGTCTGTCGGTCCGGCTATGTGGTCAAGCATCTCAACGATGGTGACCTCGGAGCCGACGGAGTTGTAATATGACGCCATTTCAAGACCGATTACGCCGCCGCCGATGACGACGAGCTTCTTCGGGATCTCGGTAAGATCAAGGATCTCGCGGTTGGTCATTACAAAGCCTGTTTCATACAGTTCGCGCAGACCGGGGATGGGCGGCATAACGGGCATCGAACCGGTGCAGAGAAGCAGGTTCGTACCGCAGTAGGTCTTGCCGTCGGCCTCGACCTTGAAGCCCTCGGCGTCTTTGCCTAAAATCTTGCCGTCCGCCATTACGACGGTCGTGCCGGCGTGCTTTTCCTGCGCGCCGATGCCGGAAACGAGCGTTTTTACTACTTTGTTCTTGCGGGCGACGACAGCCTTCTGATCTATGCTGCTGCCGGTGACGGCTACGCCGTACTTATCGCCGTGCTTCGTGTAGTCGTATATCTTTGCGGAATAGAGCAGAGCTTTGGACGGGATGCAGCCTTCGTTTAAGCATACGCCGCCGAGCGCCCTTTTCTCTATAAGAACGGTCTTTAAACCGCCCTGGGAAGCGCGCAGAGCCGCGTTGTAGCCCGCGGGGCCTCCGCCTAAGATTATCAGATCAAAATTTTCCATATAAGCACCTCTTATTTGCAGAGCAGCAGAGAGAAGTTCTCAAGCGCAGTGCAGAGATCCTTTAAGAATCTGGAGGCGGGAGCGCCGTCTACGGCTCTGTGGTCGTAAGTGAGCGAAAGCGCCATTGCCTGATACGGTTTCATCTCGCCGTTTACGACTTTTACTCTCGTCGTGATCGTGTTTACGCCTAAGATGCCCGTCTGAGGCGGATTGATGACCGGCGTAAAGGATTCTATACCGAAGGAACCGAGGTTGGAGATCGTGAAGGAAGCGCCCTTCATCTTGTCGGGAGCAAGCGTGCCCGCCTGAGCGGCCTTTGCAAGCTCTTTCGCTTCTTTGGATATTTCGGCAAGCGTCTTCTTGTCCGCGTTCATGATCGTCGGAACGAGAAGTCCCTTTTCGGTGTCAACGGCAACGCCCAGGTGAACGCCGCTGAACTTACGCAGAACGTCGCCCTCAAGCAGATGAGCGTTCAGATTTGCGTGTTCGGGTTTCGCGAGTATTCTTGATACTGCGTAAAGGATTATGTCGTTTAAGGTGATGTTCGGCAGACCGAGCGTCTCTGCGTTTGCTTTGAGCTTCGCGCGGAACGCCATGATCTCCGTAGCGTCGAATGAAGAGGTGTTGGTGAGCTGAGCGGTGGTCGCAAGAGAATTGAGCATATTCTTTGCGATAGCGCGGCGTACGCCGGACATCTTTTCGTCAACGTATTCGGCTTTTTCTTCCGCCTTTGCGGGAGCAGCTGCGGCGGGAGCCGCGGGCTTGTCTATATCCGCAACGGAGAACTTGCCGCCTATGCCGGAACCGGCTTCGCCTGCGAAGGCGCCTGCCGCCGCGTAGGTCGCGCTCGGGCCGTTTTCTATAAGGCGTCTTACGTCCGCCTCACAGACTCTGCCTTCCGCGCCGGTCGGAGTTGCGAATCTGTAATCCACGCCTGCCTTCTTTGCAAGCGCTTTTGCGCGCGGAGAAGCGAAAACTTCGCCTTCGGGCGCTTTTACCGGAGCAGCTTCTGCAGCGGGTGCGGGAGCGGCTGCCGGAGCTTCAGCCTTCGGAGCTTCCGCGGCAGGAGCGGGAGCCTCTGCCTTGGGAGCGTCTGCTCCTTTGAGCATATCGGGTAAAAACTCTTTTGTTGACTCACCGGGGTTGCCTATGACCGCAATGTTGGTCATTATCGGTATCTCCGCGCCTTCTTCAAAGAAGACGTCGATCAGAGTACCCGACGCGGGAGCCGGCTCGTCTGTGGTGGTTTTGTCAGTTTCGTAGGTGAAAAGAATCTCACCTTCCTTGACTTCCTCGCCCTTTTTCTTGTGCCACTCTGTCAGTATGCAGCTTTCGACCGAAATACCGACGTTAGGCATCAATACGGGTGTTGCCATAAGTCATTCCTCCTGTTTTGATAAACACATATGTGTTTTTATTTACATACAGTATTATAATATAAAAATTAGGAAAATTTATCAAGCGCGTTATGTAAAAATTGTTATATAAAATGTTGAAATATTTTGCGCAGAGTCGTAGGGGACGGCGCCTCGACGACCGGTTCGCAAGGGAGGGGGCCACTCCTTTCGAGTGAAGAGTGAATAGTGAATAGTGAATAGTGAAGAGTGAATAGTGAAGAGTGAAGAGGTAGGGAGTCGCTTCGCGACGTGTTATGGTGGGTTTCCCACCCCTCAAGGCGCTACGCGCCACCCCCCATACCCCCCTGTCCCCTCCCGCAATCTCCAAAGAGATTGATGGGGTGCGGAGATTGTAGGGGCGACCATTGGTCGTTCGTTTAAAATAATAAAGAAGAAATAAGAAAGAATAAAGAATAAAAATCGGTGTCCCTTCGGGACGAATTGTGGTGGGTTTCCCACCCCTCAAGCTCGGCTTCGCCGAGAACCCCCCATACCCCCCTGTCCCCTCCCCCAGATTAAAAAACTGAGGGGG
>JAEEGJ010031575.1_pt1 | contig 10242 bp, 7 predicted proteins | sample 8958761 | NCBI WGS metagenome assembly JAEEGJ01 (sample SAMN16246546, study PRJNA631951) | gut metagenome | biome: gut microbiome; feature: rumen; material: RS-attached | host: Bos | place: Iran: Karaj | collected 2018-10 | reverse complement strand
ATGGCTATAAGTGGTGGTTCGGTCGGCTTCGCCATCGAATTCGGGATCTTGGAAGAGGCGGGTGACATTGCGGAAGTCGAGTATGTCGAAACTCAGCTTGCCCTTTTCCTCAAGGATGCGCGTGCCGCGGCCCACCATCTGCTTGAACGACGTCATACTATTGACCTCCTTGTCGATGACGATGAGGCCGCACGTCTTGCAATCGACGCCCGTCTCGAGCAGCATCGACGTGGTGGCGATGACGGGAGTGGGCGAATTAACGTCCTGGAAGTCTTCGAGCAGCTTCTTGCCCACGCGGTCGTCGCTGGTGATGCGCACCACGTAGTTGGGATATTTCCTGCAGAGCTCGGGATTCATCTGGATGAGCAGTTCGCGCATCTTGAGCGCATCTTCGGTTTCGGGACAGAAGACAATGGTCTTGGTCATAGGACCGATGACCTTGAGCATCTCGGTGATGCGTCGGGCGACAATGATTTCGCGCTGGGTGATGCGCAGAGTGCGGCCGATGTCGCTACGTACAAAGAGGTCCTGCTCGATCCTTTGACCTTCGAGATCGACTTCATCAGGCTCGGGGATATAGCCTTCGAGATCGACCGAGAGGAACGAGCGCGTGACGCGATAGGGAGCCAGGAAGCCGTCCTCGATGCCCTGCTTGAGGCTATAGACATAGACGGGGAGACCAAAGTAGTCGATGTTGGAGGCGCCTTCGGCATCCTTGGGCGTGGCCGTCATACCGATCTGTATGGCTTCGCTGAAATAGTTGAGAATCTTCTTCCATTCGGAGTCCTCTTTGACCGACGAGCGATGACACTCGTCGACGATGATGAGGTCGAAGAAGTCGGGACGGAAGTCCTCGTAGGGCTGGCGTGCACCCTCCTCGTAGTTGACCCATTGGCCATAGAGTGACATATAGATTTCGTAGCTGCCGTCGGCATCCTTGCCCTGTACCTTGGTCATGGTCTTGTCGAAGGGCTTGAAGTCGTTGAGCATCGTCTGGTCGATGAGCACATTGCGGTCGGCAAGATAGAGCACCTTGCGCACACAGCCTGCACGACGCAGACGATAGACAATCTGGAAGGCGGTGTAGGTCTTTCCCGTACCGGTAGCCATGACGAGGAGGATGCGCTTCTGTCCGCGTGCCACGGCTTCGACGGTGCGGTTGATGGCCTTGCGCTGATAGTAGCGCGGGCGCTTCTGTGTGACCGTGTCGAAATAGTAGGGCACGTTGACGATGGCCTGCTCCTTGGCTGAGAGCTGGCGATAGGCCTCGCGGCGTTCGACCAGTTCCTGCAAGGTCGGGAACTTGTTCATCTTGAAGTAGCGCTCACTGCCCGTGGTGAAGTCGTGCTCGACAAACTCCTGCCCGTTGCTTGAATAGGCAAACTTGACGTCGGTGAGTTCGGCATAATCCATCGCCTGCTGCAATCCGTCGGCGGCAGCATGATTGGTGCTTTTGGCTTCGACGACGGCGATGGGGTCGTTATCGTGGGCAAAGAGCATGTAGTCGGCCTTCTTGCTCTTCTTGCGTGTCTTCAAGGCACCCTGCACGATGACCTGGCCCGCGGTGATGGGGAACTCCATGCTGTACATGTCGTCTTTCCATCCCGCTTGCTCGATGGCTGGGGTGATGTGTTTGCGTTTGGTATCTTCTTCCGAGAGATTTGCCATGGCTTCCTGTATTGAATTGACGCCGCAAAGATAAGCATTTGTGGTGAGAAAAACAAAAAAAGAGGGGAAAAATCCCCCCTTTTTTATGGTTGGTATGGCGGTATTTACCGCATTTGGCCGTTTTCTTTCGCTAATTCGATAATTCGTGATAGAAAAAGGACTTACTTAATTAAGACTTTCTCACCATTGTGGATGTAGAGGCCCTTGGTAGTGGGCTTGGTGGAGAGGCGACGGCCATCGAGAGTGAACCAGGCATCGGAAGCTGGGATGTCGTTGGTGAAGTCGATGGTCGGGATGGCAACGGTAGTGTTGGCAATGTAGTCGGCCTCGAGAGCCCCGATCTTGCTGATGACATTCATGACGAAGAGCAAGGCTGCGTCGACGTGTCTGCCTTCGGAGGTATAGGTTTCGAGCTTGTCGTCGCCGATGCCGCATTTGTCACGCAGGAAGTCGCGCATATGCTCCATGTTGAAGTAAGGCACCACCTCGTCGTCGGCTGAATGATAGAGGAAGAAGCGGGTGTCGGGATTGGGCGTCCAGTCGTAGCAGACGGAGTTGTCGTAGATAGCCTGGAAGTAGGAATCCATTGCGGGGTTGGTACGTGAGATGTTGTCGGTGCGAATCATCTTGTCGACCTGGATTCCGGTGGTGGGATTGCCGCCGATGCAAGCGAAGATGGAGTCGTTGATTTCGTCGGTGGTGAGCGCCTTGCTGTCGTTCCATTCGATGAGCTTGGTGTCGAGGGGAGCGTGGAAGATGTCGCTATAGCTGATGTCGAGGTTTGCACCTTCGATCTGACCTTCGACGATGAGCGAGATGCCACACGGATAGGGGAAGGTTGCTTCGGGAATGAGCAGCGTATCCATCATGGCGTTGAGGTCGTAGGGTCCGTCGCCGCAGAGGGTATAGTCGATGCGGGAGATGACTTCGGGATCGACCTCGTGGGTGTCGAAATAGCGCTGAACGGCCATTGAGGAGTGTCCGCCCTGCGAATAGCCGAATTGTGCAAAGAGGTCGGCGACGGAGTAACCCATCTTCTTGAGCAGACGGCGTGCGGCACCGACGGCATCGATGTGGTTGATGGCGGTGATGTCGGCAATGAGGTAGGCCTGCGGCTTGTCGTCGGTCACACCAAAGCCGTAGCTGTCGGGGCTGACGATGATGAGGCTGGGGCCGAGGGTGGCGAAGGGACCTTCGATCAGTGGGTTACTGTTGACGGTGGGCGCCTCGTCGCGCTTGGTGATGGTGAAGTGGTTGTTGAGCACAAGTCCGCTGGCGTTGAATTCCTTGCCGGCGATTTCGAGCAACGCAGTGCGCTCGAAGATGCGCTGGGGGAAGAAGAGAGCCGAGGAGAGTGTGACGGGTGTGACGCCATCGGGAGCCACGCTCTCGTAGGTGTAGTTGACGCGATAGTAGGGCATCGCGCCCATCATGTTGAACGTCATCAGCGTGGTGTCGGTGATGACTTCTTCGGCCGAAAGGCTCAGGGTGCACGCCATGAGGAGTGCGGAGAGGTAGAATTTCTTGTTCATAAATTGTGTTTTTAGAATTAGTTATACGCCGCAAAGATAAGCTTTTGGGGTGAAAATACCAAAATAATGATTAAAAAATATTGCCGAAAAGTGAAATATAATTATTTATTATGGTTGATTGAATAAAAATCAGTATCTTTGCGCAGTTTTAACAATAAAGAAGAAAGTTATGATTAAAATGTTTGTTATGCCGACTTGCCCATACTGCGACTATGTGGAGAAGCAGGTCGAAGGAAATCCTCGTTTTGAGGTGATTGACATTAGTAAACACGTCCACAATCTGCAAATGTTCATCGACCTGAGGGACAACAATCCTGCTTTCGATGAGGCAAAGAAGATGGGGGACATTGGTGTTCCCTGCTATGTGCTGGAAGACGGCACTGTGACCCTTTCGTCGAAAGATGTTGGCCTTGAACCCCTACCCGACGACTTTGGTGCCACTTGCAGCATTGACGGAAAAGGGTGCTAGTTTTTTATTTAGGGAGTTATCGGGAGTTATCGGGAGTTAACGGACGATACCTTAGTCTGGAAGGATTTTGTTCGGCAGACAACTGTTAATTATTAATTGTTAATTGTTAATTGTTAATTGAACTATCGTCCGTTAACTCCCGCGCATTAGCGCTATCTCCTGTTAACACCAAGCATAAAATTATTGATTATGGGTATTACACAACGTATATTTGCAGTTATGCTGGGGCTGAGCGTCCTGACAGGCTGTAATCAGAAGAACAATCAAAACATTAACGAAGACATGAAGAATGAGAACGTGCAGGCCGTAGAAGGCCGCAAGAACTTTGGGACAAGCCAGGCATTGATGACCACGCCCCAACCGTGCGTGATGCTCGCCACTTGGGATAAGGACCACAATCCCGACGTGATGATGGCCGCGTGGGCAGGACAGTATGACTACAAGCAAATCGTAGTCAGCCTGAGCAAGCACAAAACCACCGATAACCTGGAGCTTACGGGTGCCTTTACCGTCAGCTTTGCCGACGAGCGCACCGTGGCCGAGTCGGACTATTTCGGCCTTGTGAGCGGCAACGATGTGCCCGACAAGGTGGCCAAGGTAGGCTTTACGGTTACTCCCAGCCCCAATGTCGATGCCCCCATCATCAACGAGTATCCGCTAACGCTCGAGTGCAAGGTGATCAGTTTTGCCGATGGCATTCTGGTTGGCGAAGTGGTGAACATGAGTGCCGACGAGAGCATCCTTGACGAGAAGGGACGCGTCGATCTGGGCAAGCTCAAACCGATCGTATTCGATGCCGCTGCCATGTGCTATCGTGCCATCGGCGACAGCGTCGGCCAGGCTTGGGGAGCTGGAAAGAAGTTCACTGGACAGCAGGAATAATATTCGGGACTTTATATAAATAAGAGAAGGTGAAAATGGCAGACAACCTCGGCCTCAATGGGATTATTAATATGCGGCTAAGGCCGTCCCCAAGAATGGGGCCCCTTCTTCGAATGCTGACTTAGCAGCATTTCGAAGACTGCCGGAAAATGAGCAGGTCCAATACCTGCAGAAAATTGCGCAAATGCGCAGAAAATCCATCCGGTCCCAGATATTTAAATGATACGGTCGAGGCGAATTTTCTGCGTCAGCAATTTTCTGCTGCCATTGAGGCAGCACATTTTCCGGCAGTAGAGACAGGGCATTGAGCCCGCCGTCTCCTGCCATTTTCACCTTCTTGATATTCATTTAGATAAAAGCAACTATCTGATTTGCACCTTCTTGACAAGATGGCCCTGGCGTACGATATAGATGCCTGTGGGAAGAGCATTGAGGTCGGCACCGAGGGTTTGACCGCTGAGCGAATAGATGCGATAAGGACGGCTGAAATCGATGTCGTCGGGGTCGGAATCGGAGACGATTGAGATGCTTTCGGGGACATAGGTGTAGCCCAGGCGATTGTCCATCCATTCGACGCGCTTTCGGATGAAGTCGCGGACATTCTCCACCTCGGCAGTATAACTGCCCCAGATCTTCGGGTTCTGATGAACATACTGGTTCATGATGGGCCAGCGGATGAAGTTGAGTGCCTGCGACTGCATGATCTCCTCCTCCATCGAATCGACGTAGGCGACGAGATGGTCCTGGTCGAGACCATTGTGTCGAGCCTCGTCCCAGATTGCGAGCAGCTGTTCCTTCGTGCTTTCGGTATGGATGATAATCTTATCGACAAAACTGCGCATATTGCCTGCACAGCTTCCACCCGAGCGATAGACGTAGTCGCTCATTTGGTTGGGCGGCGTGATGCGGCGGTCGTTGTTGAAAGCGAGGTCGAAGTCCCAGACGGGTCCGGTGTAGATGGTGTCGTTCATGCGATGCTTGTACATGAAGACGCTCCAATAGGTGTCGATGTTGCCCGAGAGTTCTCCCACCAGGAAATGGCGGAGGAAGGTGTTGAGGTCGAGGTAACGGCTCCAGTCGCTCTCCATCTTGTTGAAGTGATTGCGGATGTAGTTCTTCTGGGCAGAGGTGATACTGTCTTCGTCGGGCGACTTGATGGTGACGGGCTTCCACTGGTTGGAATAGAAATGGGAAGCTTCCTTGTCGGCATAAGCATCGATTTCGAAGAAATATCCGCCTGTGAGCTCGTCGCCGCTATTGTCGCGAGGCGTCATCTCCTCTATCTCGACACGATCCTTGTGGACCTGTATCTGGTCGCAAAGCTGGTAGCAGCCCTTGTATTCGCCGTTGAACAGCACATCTACGGCTCGGCCATAGGGCGTGTAGGGCATGCCCAGCCGACGGCTCAGCTCGAAGGCGAGGAGGTTGCGCATCAGCGTCTTGTCGCCGTAGTTGTTGATGAGTGTCCACTTCCTGGCGTGGGCAGGCGCGTCGAGCACGTGCTGCTTGCTCTCGAACTTGATGCGCCAGGGTTTCTTTGGGTATTCGCGCGAGTAGTTGCCACGTTCGCGGATGGTGCCAGGTTCGGAGATCAGCGCGTGGGTGCTGTCACCAATGATGATGAAATGCGCCTGTATTTCGTTTACCTTGTCGCGGGGAACCGTGTTGTTGATGGTGTGGATGCTGACGGTCGGGAGGTTGGTGATGCGAAACAGATTCGAATGGTCGCCCATGCCTTCGTGACCAAAGAACTGGAGTTCGGCGACATGGGCATAGGTGGTGGCTGGGCCTACATAGCGCACATAGCGGAAGCCCTGGGAACAGGAGACCTCGGCGTAACTCATCACGCCGGGTTTGCCTACTTCGTCGGCACTCCTGATGATGTGAATGGGCAGCGCGTCCATGAAGTCGGGGCTGTTGGCGCCTTCGAACACACCGAGGATCATGCGGCTGGGGACGTTGTCGCGCGGCATCCACCCCACTTTGGTGATGACGTGACGCGTGCCCAGGTCAAGGCCTGCCCAGCCGAAGTTGTAGGTCGAGGCGGAATAGGTGGAGGGGTCGCCGTCGAATGCCTTGTCGGCGTTGTTGAGCACCGTTCCCATCAATAGGTCATCCGCCGCCTGCGACACCATGCTGACAGCCAATAATGAGATGAACGAGATATAGAATCGTAACATGACGCATCAATTATCAGGACTTAATTACATAGTTTCAGTTTATTCGGTTGCAAAAATATTGAAATATGCTTAAATTCCCAAATTTTTGATTCAAGTTTGACGAAGTTTGAATATTTTCGATATTTTATGTTGAATAAAACAGAAATTTTGCGCGGTGAAGATGCCAAAAAGATTAATGAGACAAGATATTTTAATCAATGTGATTTTAATTGTCTTTATTTTTGTCGAAAGTTTCGAAGATTATTTCTATTTTTGCAAAATGTAGGGATATGTCATTATATCGCCCCCACTCTATTAGTTAATAGCTGAACAACAACCCAAAATAAAATTATGAAGTATCTTTCTCATTTTTTGGCATTGCTTTCAATTATGACCGTCAATGTCACAATGGCCCAGGAAGTGAGCGTCGAGGAGGCCCAAGGCCGTGCCTTGAATTTCCTGATGAGCCAAACCGATGGAGCCAAGCATATCAAGGGTGCAGACGCTGCTCCACAAGTTTCGTTGGCCTATACCTCGAAGAGTGAGGGCAAGACATGTTTCTACGTCTTCAATGCGGGTGAAGATGAGGGTTTCGTCATCATCGGCGGTGACGAGGCTGCTCGTGAAATCCTGGGCTACTGTGACCATGGCTCGTTCGATTATGACACTGCTCCCGACAACTTCAAGTGGTGGCTGAGCCAATACACCGGGCAGATTGCCCATGCAGCGAAGGTCGGTGTTAAGGGTCAACGTAGGGCGAAGGGTGAAACGACGCGCGTACAAATCGATCCTATGATCAAAACAAAGTGGAATCAAAGAAGTCCCTATAATAATCTTATCCCGAACTATAATGATAGTGTGTATGTTACAGGATGTGTGGCTACAGCCATGGCTCAGGTAATGTACTATCACAAACATCCTGCAACAACTGGATCAGGAAGTTATGGTTACGAAGCCAAATTCAGATATATGTCACAAGATGGGGAAACTGTTATAGAATCGTATGATAATATTGACCCAATTAATTTTGGGGCGACCACCTATATGTGGGATAAAATGAAGTTAGATTATAAAACTGACCCTAACGATACAGATGATGCTGTCGCTACTTTGATGTTCCATGCAGGCGTATCGGTCGGTATGCAATATGGAACTAGTTCCGCTGGTGGTTCAGGTGCCCTATCTGAGTTAATCTGCAAAGCACTTGCCACATATTTTGGTTATGATAAGGCAATGCATATGGAGCGTCGCGATTATTATAATGATGAAGATTGGGAAAAACTAGTCTATTCAGAACTCGAAGCAGGTTACCCCGTTTTCTATAGTGGACGAGCATCCAATGGAGGTCATCAGTTCATATGTGATGGTTACGATAAACAGTCTGAAATGTTCACTTTCAACTGGGGGTGGGGAGGTAAATGCGATGGTCCTTATCCTCTGACTGGCACAAATGCCCTCCTACCCAGTGAGAATGGTGAAGGAGGCGCAGGTGTGGGCTCGGCCTACACCGGTAATCAGATGATCATACTAGGTGTTAAGCCGAATGACAATGGAAATGATGTAGCTCATGTTGGCCATCGCTCAGATGTCGGTGGCATGAATTTATTAGTAGGTAATCAAACCTATGAAGACACATTCGAATATGAACGTTCGAATGGGGCTCTTGCTTGCTACCTTTGCACTTCCTTATTTAATATTAGTTGCTTGGCGGAAAAATTTGACTTCGGCGTCAAGGCAATCAAAATTAAAAATGCAGATGGTTCAGATGTCGAAAATGAGCTAACTTATTACTATAAAGACCGTGAGAATATAAATATCCCTATTGGATCATATTATACTAATATTCAAAGATTGGCATTCAATCCGTCTAGTTGGGAAGAAGGAACCTACGAGCTGCAACCAGTGTGTAGAGAATATGGACAGACAGATAATGATTGGCAAAAAGTAGATATTCTTAAAGACGAAACCTATCCGACCATCGTCGTAAAGGGTACTTTGCCTTCAACGGATGGTACTATCCATTTTACTGAAAGGCCTAGCTTCAATAACGACAACAATACCTGTGTTGGAGACCTTAAGATGAACTTTACTATCAAGAATAGTACAAGCAATACAACTGATGTTAAAATTTATTGTGAATTGACGACAGAAACCAAACTTAGATCAAGCACAATCACTCTTGAAGATGTACTCTCGGGGCAAGATAGAAAAGGTAGTATAGATTTCGCGTCAGTTTTTAATGATATCGACTTTGAAAAAGAATTTAAACCCAATAAAAAGTACACGGTAAAACTGTTTACTGATAATAATCATACGTATTATTATAATTATCCATCAGTCACTTTCACCTACCGTGCAACGTTGAATCATGGATATCGAGTAAGTCCAGCTGGCTACGGCACGCTGATCTTGCCATTTGAAGCTAAATTGCCCGAGGGTATGTCACTTTATAGCTGTAGTCTGGTTGACTCAGAAGATAACCTTCTTTTGTCAAAACTGGAAACTGATGTTATCGAACGAAACAAGCCATACATCGTAAAGGCAGATCCTGATAAAACGTATCCATTTGAAGGTCCAGAGGCAATCGATGAGACTCATCTATTCAATGATGGTGTCTTATATGGCGCTGTGGCCGACGATGTGGCGCTAATCCAGAATGCTGACTATATTATGCAATATAACAGTGAGACTAATATTGCTGCATTCTATTTGTACAATAAAGATGAGGGCCGTAATGCAGCACCTTATCGCGCTTTCTTGCGTCTTGAAGGTTCGAGTGCTAAATATGCACCTCCGGTTTTCCCCAGCGACGAACCAGAAAGCATCGAGGAAATACGGATGAACCACAGCATTCCTGCCGGCATCTACTCGCTCGACGGCAAACGTCAATCGGAGCTGAAGAAGGGCCTGAATGTGATTATCCTCGAAGATGGCACGACTAAGAAAGTATATGTCAAATAATCAAAATTGTTGAATGTTATGAAAAAGCAATATAATACCCCAAAACTTGACGTTGTCGATTTGGAGCTTAACGATATAGTTACTCAATCTGGCGGAGATGGAAAAGTAGGTGTTTTTCAAGAAGGTTATACCTCAGGAGGTACTCAATATGGCAAGCACCGCGATGACATCTGGAATGAAGACGAATAATCCTTGAATAAGAAAGCCTTGACCACATTCGGTCAAGGCTTTAATTTTTTCATATAGGATCGTGGTGAATCGTTCATGATTTGTTTGAACTTGCGGAAAAACGCTATTTCTGATACAAATCCCGATTCGGAGGCTACATTTTCCATCGACATCATGGGATGTTCAGCCATCAAAGCGATAGAGTATTCGATTCGCTTTCGGTTGAGGTAAACGGTGAATGAATAGCCGTACGTAGTATTTATCGCCCTTGAGATATAAAGGCGGTTGGTGGCGAGCTCCCTAGCAACATCACGGATTGTGAGATCAGGGTTCTTAAATAAATGGCCATCGTTGATTGCGGCGTCTATTTTTTGAATCAGTTCTTCCATTATTGAATATCGTC
>JAEEGJ010031571.1_pt1 | contig 10244 bp, 10 predicted proteins | sample 8958761 | NCBI WGS metagenome assembly JAEEGJ01 (sample SAMN16246546, study PRJNA631951) | gut metagenome | biome: gut microbiome; feature: rumen; material: RS-attached | host: Bos | place: Iran: Karaj | collected 2018-10 | reverse complement strand
AATCTGCAATAAATGTCCCGACGTTGCAAACTGCATGCAGGAACATGGCAAGAAATGTTTTTAAATAATCAGCTGCGATAAGTCAGAGTGTAAGGAAAAAATGTTTTTTAAGAAAGAGCCTGATTTTATATACAGGCAGCTGCTGGATCTCAGATAATACGGAAGGTATAAAGGGGAGTTTATTATGAGCAAAAACAGAAAAAAACTATTATTGCCGTTGATTCTCTCGACTTGCTTTGAAGTGTTTTATATCGTGATGTTGATAGCGTTTTGGGGCAGGATTTACAGCCCTGTTGGAGTAATAGTACTCGGAGCGATACTCACACTTTTCTTCGTGATGAGTATAGTGTTCTTCGTTTCCCCAGATAAGCTGTTTTCAGATGATAAAAATGATAAAAAAAGAAAAGTCCGTGCAATTCTTTTCGATACAAATGTTGATGTATATGATGACGGGGCAACGGATGAGTATATAAACGCCTGTATCAAGTTCTTTAACTCAATCCCCAAGGAAACCATAGTCAACAAGGCACACGAGCATTTTGAGCAAATTAGAAGCATCAGCGAGGGTCCCGGCATAGATGAAGTGGCTGATTACGGTGACGGTGATAATATTTTAATTTACATCAAACTCAAGGCGATGCATTTATCCACCGAAAAAGGCGGCGACCCCGAACATGTATGGTTCATCATGGAGGGTGACACTCCCTGGAGCGACGGCTTCGAATTTGTGGTTGCTGATAACCAGCTTGTTAAGGTTGGAGAGTATACTGGGGAGTTTGAAGTAGAGGAATAATTTATTTCTACAATGAATAATTTGGATTGAAAAGACTGACTAAAAGTAAAGCCTTCCATTTCGGGAGGCTTTTGTTATAACATTTTTAAGATAATGCAAAGTGAATTTGTGGTTTGTTTTTTATCTTTTTAGTTGCCTGCCTTTTGCTTAACGCCGTTTATAGAAAAATAATAGAGATTAGTCAAAGATTGAAAAAGATTTTAAGAGTTTTTTCAAATATGATTTGTCTCTTTTTTCCAATATGAATTTTATATGATAAAATAAAAATATACAATCATATTAATATCGGTGGTGGCAAATATGAAATATTATTTTTCAGATGAATGTTATTGGGACGACGAAATAAAAAAAGTATATCGATTGGGAATCGAAATTAAAATACCTGAAAGTGAAATAAAACTTTTAGATATGTTATTGAAGAATAATGGCAATATGTTATCTCATGAAGAGTTATATCATGCATATTCTGGCCAAGAACCATTTGGGGATTATAAGAATCTTTTAAGTAATAAATTCACAAGAAATAAAAAAAACGAGAAAGGATTATTGATTCGTGTTCCCGAAATAGAAAAGTATTTTAAATCTTCAAAAAGACAAGTGGGAGGAGGATATCAGATTTCTATCCCGGAAAATCAGATTGTTACTAAAGAAATCAAAAAAGAAAAAATAATTATAGAAAAAGAATCATGGATATCTGGTAGTAAACTTTCGGATTGGTCAAAACAATCCAAAAAAATGTTAGAAGATAAGAATAAGCTGATGAGAAATTATTTACTAGGAGGAAGATGCACATGGCCAATAGTTTTTATTAATGAGGATGGCCCAGTAAAAAGAACAGTAGTTGATATTATAGAGAAAAAAATAGATTCATTTGGAGGTGCATATGTATTATCTGGTCCGGGAGGCGAAGGCAAGACAACTATATTAATGCAACTGGCAGTAAAACTTCAAAATGCAGGGAAAAAAGTTCTATTTCATGCTCCTACTTATAATTATTATTTTAATGAATCATTTGAAGATTCAATCTTTTTGATTGATAATCCTACTATTACAAAAGAATTTAAGAAATTTATTGATTTAGCTGTTAGTTTTGGAGCAACAGTTATTTTTTCGATGCGAGCAAATGAATGGAATATTAACAAAGAAAAATTATCAGGTGATACTCTAAGAAGTATTGAAGAAATAGTTATTCCTAAGTTGGATGCAAAAGAAGCAAAAGAATTTGCAAGGATTTTTAAGATATATTTAAGTCAGATTACTCGAGATGAAGATGAACTCGTTGAGATGTTTCTGAAAGACTCATATGGATTTTTATATGCATCCATGTTAATGGCAATTTATAATGCAAATTCTTTAGAGGATATTGCTAATCAGATGCTTGATAAAGTATATGAAAATGATAAAAGTCGTCCAAGTTTATGGATATTAGCTTCTATTGTTTATGCAGAAAAAGCTAACATAAGAATAAATAAACCAATATATAAATATCTATGTAAAAAAAACAATATTTCGGAGAGCCACCCAACATATTATTTAAAGATGGAATTATGTGAAAATGGCGGAGCATATCAGACAAGACATCATTCTATATCAACGTTGTTTTATAAATATTTATTTTCTAATGGAGATTGTAAGAATTATTTCTAAGAGGAACAGAAAGAAAAAATAATAATAGATATTTTGGAGTATTATTTTGTATTATTCTCAGAATTGTCAACTGATATTAAGTGGAATAATGAAAAGGTTTCTATCGCTTCAAGGTTAATTATCATGGTTCTATTTGATTTTGAAGATAATTCAGAATTTATTGAATTTATCATACAACGAATGTTTGAATCGTGTAAAAAACATGCCTATCCTGTGATTGGTTTTGTTTATAATATGGAACAAAATCTGGAAATAAAAGATTATATCGCTCAAAAATGTTTTGATTATAAATTATTTATTTGGAATGTATATGGTACCTGGATAAAAAGACTACAAAGAGATAAAGAAAATAAGGAAAATGTAAGATATATATTTAAAGAATTACTTAAATTGGGGGGATTTCCATGGCAGTTGTATTTAAATTGGGCAGAATTTGAGGAAAAAAACGATAATATTGGTACTACAGATGATATTTATTCAGCAATGTGGTTATATAATGAGGCAATAAATATATATGGTGATATTGGTGAAGTATTAAATAATTATGCTACTTTTTTATTTAGAAATAATATTACCAAAGATAAAGAATATTTATCATCGTTGATGAGAAAAGCTTGTTTATATTGTGGAGCACCTGATAGTGAATGGTTTAAGTGGGCTGATTTCGAAGAGCGCTATGGAAATGTAAGCTATGAAAATGAATACTCAGCAGGATGGATTTATAGAGAATTATGTGAAAACAGAGACCCTGATAATTCTGCATGGATTTTTTGGTCAAGATTGATTGAAAGACATCCTAATGAATTTGAAGAGGAATCAAGTGAAGCTATATTAAAAAAGGCTTGTCAATTAAAAAAAGGATCTTCTATATGGATAGAATTAGCAAACAAGAGAATTAAAGAAAACAATATTGGTAATTATGATATTGTGGATAGCGCTTCTTGGATGGTTAAGGAAGCTTGTTTGTATAATAATCCCGAGGGTAATTCACTACCATGGCGAAAATGGCTTGAATTAGTTGGGATTTATTGTGAACTAGAAGAGTATTCAAGAAAAGAAATTCTTGAATTAGCTTGTTACAAATATAATATTTCAGATTGGGTGTTATGGGCGAAATTGGCTGAGGAAGAAATTGCAGATAATAATATTGGAGATTATGATACAAAAGGAAGTGCGGCTTGGATATTTAAAGAAATTTCTCTGAAAGTCAAAGAGGATTCGAGGATAATTTGGATAAAATGGGCGAAGTTTGCAGAAGACTATCAGGCAATACTAAAGGATCAAAAAGGTTATTCTGCAGAAAAAATATTTTCGACTGCTTGTATTCAATATCATGTTGATGCTTGGGAGGCATGGGCATTATTAGAGGAGAAAAAAGGGAATATCGGAGATTATTATATCGAGGGATCAGTAGCCTGGATTTATAAGAATGCTGTAATTAAATATACAAGATTTAGTAATGTTTCGGTTTTGATAAACTGGGCTTCATTCGCTTTTGAACACCCTATGTATGATGGTGATACATATATAGATATGAATTATGTGCTTGATTTAGCTCATAAGAATGCCTCTTATTTTTCTGAATTACAGATGGAAGAACTAATACAATTTGAAAATATTAAAGGATACGATTATAATATAAAACTATAAAAATACCTAAATGAATATTTATATTTCTATTGCAATAAATCCCCTAGAAAAGGGGATTTATTTTTTTCCCCATGATTCCTGTAAAAATCCCCAGTTATCTATATAGGCATCCCCATTTTAAATGAGTATATTTGTACTATCAAAAGAAAACACAAGGAAAAAATATGAAAAATAATAATACAGTAAGTGTTTTGTTGTAATCGTGTGAAACATTTTTAAACAGAAATGAATCTTTTTTAAGAGAAGAGCAAAGAAAACTTAATCACAATATTCTTATAGTATATATCTCCTATCTGATGAGTGTTGAGTGATTCTCAACCGAAACGGAGCCGGTATATCACCTCCTTCACCTCCGCCGGCTCCGTCATAGGAAATCAGTTATAGAATATTATTTTTATAATTAATTCCAGAGTAGAAGCGCGCTGAAAACTAGAAGAATCAATATCTGAATAAAGTCTAGTTACAGATTTATTTATGCAACTAAGTATATATGTATAAATCTTAATTAGTTGCTAACTACTATTCAGAAAACAAGGAATTTTTTACGCTTTATAAGCGAGAAAGAAGGCTTTATGGAAAGAATAAAGAATATTGATGAAATATGGCATTACATGGGATGTGATAATTGTCGTAATAATTTTAATGCATCCGGCACAGGACCTTGTGAAAATTGCACATTAGGATGTGAAAACTGCAGCAATCCTGCTTACTGTTATAATTGTCATTCTATTCCTAACCATTATGTTCCCAAGAGAAACACTATATATGAAAAAGTATTTTATCATGAAGAAAATGCGATAACTCAGACTGAATACGACTATTTTTTAAAAAATCCTTATACAGCTATCTAGAGTTAAATATACGACTTAGTATGTAATTTATATTCTGTAAAACGTTGTTTTTTTAAAACTATTTTATAAAAACAATAGAATATCCGACAAAAGTAATTCTTCAAAGTATATAAGTAGAGAGATAAAAACAGATTTACCTTTTTCCCTATCTGATGAGTGTTGAGTGATTCTCAACCGAAACAGAGCTGGTATAATCCCGCCATCACCATTGCCAGCTCTGTCATAGGAAATCAATTATAGAATATATATTCTATGATTAATTCTATATTAAAAAGCGCGCTGAAAACTTGTAGTAAAAAAATCGTTTTAACAAAGGAGGAACTCATATGTCCAATTATTATTCAACAAATGGAACCCTGAAAGGCTATTCGAAAGGCAACAATTATTACAGCACTAACGGAACATACAAAGGCTACAGATCCGGAAATAATTATTATAGCTCGAACGGAACATATACCGGATATAAGAAAGGTGATTCATATTATAACTCAAGCGGAGTATGTACCGGATATAAAAGGGGAAATACAATCTACAATACAAATGGCACGGTCAGAGGCTATTTGAAATAGTGATACTTAAGTATTGCTTCATATAATCAAATTGTTTCTGTGGTAGTTTAAACTATCACAGAAACAATTTCTGATTAGATTGAGATTGTTTGTTTTATATACAAGGATTAACGAAAATAAGGAGAATGCTTATGAAAGAATTTTTATGCGTTACTATTTCTTTAATAATATTTGTAGGTATTATGATTTTTTTAGTATATATACAAAAAGAAAATTATAATAGTTTTGAAAACAAAAAGAATAGTCAAAATGATACTTTAAAAAAAGCTGGAATTATAATAAGTAATGAATATGTTTGGTCAAACGGGTCTTTTGAACGTTATTATCGCTTTATTATAGACGATGTGCATAAAATTATATATATAACAAACAATAGTAAAAAGGATTTTGATGAAATTCCTTTTTCAAAAATTATAGGCTTTGAGGTTTTATCTGACGTTATACCTGCAGATAGATTAGAACGCGTTATAATGGGAGGAGCTTTATACGGACCTATGGGCGCAATGATAGGAGCACATACTGCTAAAGACAAGGTTGATTATTATACTGGTGTAATATATCTTAATGATCCGAGTAAACCTCGTTACAACATTCATCTTATAAATAAAAAGACATCAACTTCTTCAGGAGATTTTCAAAGAGCGACAAGTTTTATGCAAAATGTTGGTGCTTCCATCAATGCAATTGTGTCAATGAACAGTTCGTATAACCGAAATTATCCTTTTTAATATAATAATATAATATGTTCAATATCTACATAGTTATGACTGTGTAGGAATATTTAAGGAGTAAGGGAAATACTTACTCCTTTTTCACATCTGCAACCTGTGATAAAATATCAGCTGTAGGGGCTTAAGCATTTTGGAGTTTATCATGGAGATTTATACAGTTAAACAAATAACAGAGGCTGATTTTGGTTGTGAGGAAACGGATAGAAAAGAGCCGACTGCGCTTCTAAAATTGGTGTCAGGCGTAAATGAAAAATATGTAGAAGTTCCGGAAGCCGAGCTTGAGAAAAAAGGTATTTCTGAAGGAAAGAAAGTTATAATCACCGCTGATGGCAAAGTATTAAAGTATGTTCGTGTTGTGGCAGCAGTTATCAAGGATGGAGATAAGATATTTGCTACGGCAAGAGGATATGGCGAATTTAAAGGCTGGTGGGAATTCCCCGGAGGAAAGATTGAAAAAGGAGAAACACCCCAGCAAGCACTTGTTCGTGAGATTAAAGAAGAGCTTTCTGCAACTATAGAAGTAGACGAATTAATTTACACTATTGAATATGATTACCCCACGTTTCATCTTTCGATGGATTGTTTTTGGGCTAAGTTAGTTGAGGGTGAATTAATTCTTAAGGAGGCTGAAGCGGCCAAGTGGCTATCAAAGGATGAATTGCTTTCAGTAAAGTGGTTGCCAGCCGATAAAGATTTAATACAATTCATGCTGTAAAGAAATAAGCTATGAGGCAATGCATAAAGTGTTGTGCAATCAGATAACATTAATGTGGAGGGGGTAAGTTTTATTCCCCCTTTTTTTGAAACTTCTTATCTGTTTTAATGAGATCAGAAAGGAGAATTAATATGAATAATAACAAGAAAACAAAATTTTATAGAGACGAAAATGGAGATAATTTAAAATTTGATACGGAAAAATTTCGGGTCTCTATTGAATCCAATAGAAGAATGAAAAATTTGACAATAGAAAAATATATTAGAGAGCTTGCAAAGGAATTATCTTTCAGTTATGACACCATTGAAGGATGGAGAAAAGGAAAAAATGCGCCGCAAGATATAGAGATTGTATTTAAACTTGAAGAAATAATGAAACTTCCCCCAAATTCATTATTATATTCTGAGATTAAACATTTAAAGAATGAAATTCTTTTGTATAAAGATAGACTTGAACGAGCAGAAAAGAAATTACAGAATAAAGAAAATCAATTAGAGAATAAACAGAATAATTTTGTGTTTTCAGAGAGATTAAGTCCTTTTTGCTTGCGGTATAGTGGTTTTTCTAATTTGATTGACATTCTTATAGGATATAATTGGGAAGAAGGTTGTATCGAGGAGGGTGCTAGCACATATGCAGAAGAGTTGTCATATATTATCGAAAATTATGTATATTCATCTGACTTTGCAGAAATATTAGGATTTAAAGGAAGGCGTACAAAAGAAGAAGTTAGAGATTATCTTGATAAAAACGAAGAAAAAGATGATGAGGCCTTTTTGAGATGGCTCAATGAGGTAGTTGTTGATTCGAAAGGAAAAAAACTATACGACGAAAACAATAAAATTAACATTCATGGGATTGAGTTATGGCAAAGATTAAAAGATAGTTCGTTTTTTTCTCTTGCAGATAAGGAAAGGGTAACGGCATTATTAGATGAACTTATAAAAAACTGGGAAGCATTTCAAGAACCATATGCGACTTGTTCTATTAAGATTCAATTTGAAGACATTGTTCTACAAAGATTTTGTTTAGGAAAGGGTTATTGTAACGCAACACATAACGATCGATTGGATGCTATTGTGGAATTGCTGTTCTTAACCAATGGTAGAATTGATCCATACACATTGGAAAATGCGATAATTTTCCGCACTGACCAATTTGAAATGGAGATGGAAATTGTGTTTGATTTAAGTAGATTATAACATCTGAATAGTATTTCTAAGGAGTAAGGATTCCCCTTACTCCTTTTTCATATCCCCAACCTGTGGTAAAATATCTGCTATATGATTATTTCTTTTATGAGGAGAAAAATATGTGCTTGATTTGCGACAGAATTGAAATGATTAAGAACGGAACTAATCCGTATTTTGTGAAAGAGCTTGAGACCGGCTATGTTGTCATTGGCGACAACCAGCATTTTTACGGTTATGCGCTCTTTTTATATAAGAATCATAATTATTCCGAATTGTTCCAGTTAGATATGCCTGAACGCCTCAAATTTATGGAGGAAATGTCCATTGTGGCTGAGGCTGCATCGAAGGCTTTCGGACCGGAGAAAATGAATTATGAATTGCTGGGTATGGGCGATGCGCATCTTCACTGGCATTTGTATCCCAGAAGAAAAGGTGATATAGGAAATTACGGCAATAACGGCGTGGGACCTGTATGGTGTCTTCCTTTTGATAAGATTTATGATGATTCGAACCGTCCTTCGCCCGAAGAACTTGAGAAGATGAAAGATGCTTTAAGAACTGAACTGGAGAAGCTTATATAAGCGTAGTGAATATATGTATCCGACTAGAGAAGAAGCTGAAAATTTATTAACAGATGCGGCAGAATGCAATCCCGGAGCCTGGGTTGGGCACAGCAAGACTGCGGCGCACTGTGCGGAGAGAATTGCGTTTTACACGGGGATGGATCCTGAGAAAGCGTATGTTTTAGGATTGTTGCATGATATAGGACGTAAGTTCGGAGTAAGCTACATGAGGCATATTTCCGACGGCTATACTTATATGATGTCGTTGGGCTTAGATGACGCAGCGCGAATCTGCCTTACGCATTCCTTTTACGGAACTGATATAGGAACCTATGTGGGAAAGACTGACACGAGCGAAGAAGAAACGGAAATGATCCGTACGAAACTTGCGGAAACTGTGCAGGATGAATATGATGAACTGATTCAGTTCGTGGATTCAATCGCAGGCACGGAAGGGGTAATGGATATTATCGACCGCATGGATGACGTTAAGAGTCGCTACGGTTCATACAATCCCGGAATGCGTGAAAACAATTTAAGACTCAAAGACTTTTATGAGCAAAAAATGGGTATGGATTTGTACGTGGCGGTTGATAAAGATAATTACAGACCGTGAGTAGTACAATAGGTTAAAAATACCTAACCATATTTAGCAAATCTTTGTCAAAAATGTCCTTTGAAACGACCTCTTAAAAAGTGTTACCATAACCTTAGAAAGGTTTATTTCAAAGGTGATATGATGACATTGACTGAGATAAAGATAAAAATCCAAAAGCTTTATAATACCAATCCCGAGATACACATTAACATCCATTGCAACCATCCCAAGATGTATTACGACAATGAACCGGCGATTATCAGAGGAGTGTATCCGCATATATTCCAGCTTGAGGTCAAGGAAGACAACCAGATTAAGAGCTTTTATATGCAGTATGAAGATGTGCTGATTAAGCGCGTGGAGATAATTGAATTGACGGGGTCAACCAAACCAAGTATTTAATAATGTGAAGAGTTATAATTGTAAAAATAGCCAATGTACAAAAAAATGTACATTGGTTATTTTATTATGATATCATAAATACAGGTCAATTATATTTCTTTTAGGAGATACGATATGTTTGGAACAGGTACAAAAAAGATGTTAAATATGATGATGCTGGATATTCTCAAGGAATATACAGATGCCGAGCACAGGCTTCGTCAGAAGGATATTATAGACCTTCTGGAATCTAACTATGGAGCATCGTGTGATAGAAGATCAGTTAAAAGTAATATCGTTTCGCTTCAGGATATGGGTTATGATATAGCCGCACAAAACGGCTATTATCTTAAGACCAGAGAATTCACTGATGCGGAGCTGCGTCTTTTAATTGACGGTGTTTTTACATCTGGAGCCATAACTGACAAAGAAGCACATGAGCTGGTTAAGAAACTTGAGAAGTTTTCCAACAAATACTTCAAGTCCCATGTGTCTTATATACACAGTACATCCAGCGGAAAGAATGCCGAGAATCAGAATGTAATGGATTCAA
>JAEEGJ010031570.1_pt1 | contig 10244 bp, 8 predicted proteins | sample 8958761 | NCBI WGS metagenome assembly JAEEGJ01 (sample SAMN16246546, study PRJNA631951) | gut metagenome | biome: gut microbiome; feature: rumen; material: RS-attached | host: Bos | place: Iran: Karaj | collected 2018-10 | reverse complement strand
CACTGTCGCCGGCCGCACGAAGCTCTTCAATTTTTTTATTCATTGCGGCGGCCGCTTCGTTATCTGGTGCGCGGAGGTTATTTTCTTCTATCTGGGAAAGGTCACGCTTTTCGGCGCTTATGCCGGCAGCACGAATTGTATAAGCAGTAACCTTAATTCCCTTTTGAGTAAGGAGCTGCTGGGCCACAGCACCCGCTGCAACTCTCGCCAGAGTCTCGCGTCCGCTCGAACGGCCGCCGCCGCGGTAATCACGGTGCCCCTGGTATTTAATGTCATAAGTAAAATCAGCATGACCGGGGCGGAAGGTTAAGTCTAAGTTTCCGTAATCGCCGGAATGCTGGGAGGTATTGCGAACCTCCAGAGCAATAGGAGTACCGGTAGTTTTCCCTTCGAAAACTCCGGAAAGAATTTCTACCTGATCCGCTTCCTTACGGGCTGTAACCGAAGCGCTAACCTCGCCGGTTACCGAAGCACCAGGGCGGCGGCGATCCAATGCCTTCTGAATCATTTCTTTTGTAAGCTCAATGCCAGCCGGGCAGCCGTCTATTACACAGCCCAGCGCTACTCCATGACTTTCTCCGAAGGTTGTTACGCAGAAGTTCTTGCCGAATGTATTTCCGTTATTACTCATGTTCATCATTATAATAAAAACTCTAGTTAAAATGAAGATATTGTATTATAATAATTGACGGTATGGAGTTTACTTTTAGCACTGTCAGGCTTTATCTTCAGGCAGATTTTGCACCGGTTGTATCTGTTTTTGTTCTTTTAGCCTTTATTAAGACAAATGTCAGTTTTACTGTAAAGATTAACAGAACCTTCGTTTTCATCTGCATAGCCCTGCTTATGTTAACTGCTTCCGATAACCTGCGCTTTTTCTCCGCAAATCTGCCTCATCCTACAAATCTGAGATATATTTCTACAGGCTGCGGTTATATTCTGAGGCCTACTATTCTTTACCTGCTTACCTTTATTACTGCCCGCCATAAATCAAAGAAAAAACTTCTGATTATGGGCATTCCGCTTGTAATCTGTACTCTTTTTTCTATTCTTAGCATTCTCAGAGTTGGCAGCGGAATTATGTTTTATTTTTCTGAAGACAATGAATGTATGCGCGGTCCCTTTGGATTCTTCTCGCATATCTTAAGTACTTTATACGCCTTCCAGATTATTTATTATTCCTTCAGAAATTACAGTCATAACAAGTCTGAACCGATTGTCGTAATTGTAATGGTAATTGCGGCTCTGTTTGCTACTGTTCTGGAACACAGCTTTGATTATGATTTTGTTCTCTCGCAGACTTTAACTTCTTCTATTATTTTCTACTACTTCTTCCTGCTTACTCAGACTTACAAGCGCGACACTCTTACAGGCTTACTGAACCGCCGCTGCTTTTATCTTGAAATTAATCATCTTTTGAAAGACCCTATGATTCTGCTTTCCATGGATTTGAATAACCTCAAGCTTTACAACGATACTCAGGGCCACGCTGCCGGAGACAAAGCGCTTATTACTGTAACAGAAGTTATGGGCGACATTTTCTTTAAGCATGCTAAGCTTTACCGTACCGGCGGCGATGAGTTTATGGCAATCTTTACTAAGCATGATTTAAAATATGTTGAAGGCCTTGTTGAAAATTTCCAGTCGGCCCTGCATGCGACGGAATACAGAGTTGCCTGTGGTGTAGCGCAGTATACGCCGGGCGATAATATCGAAAAAGTAATTACCCTCAGTGACGAACGCATGTATTCACATAAAGTGAAATTAAAGAACTCTGAGAGTTTTAAGAAAATCTGATGTGCTCGCGCACATTATATTTTTTTAAAATTACTGTATTTTTTCAATTTTACTTAATTTCTACATATATATTGAATTTCACTATAAAAATCATTAAAATATTTCGCAATTATACATATTTATGGAGGATTGATTATGAATATTTTTCGTGGCGCTTTTACAGCTTTGATTACACCAATGAAAGCTGATGGTTCAGTTGATTTTGAGGGCTTCAGAAAAAATGTCAAACATCAGCTCCAGCAGGGGATTGATGGTTTAGTTCCGCTTGGAACCACCGCAGAAACCCCTACCCTTGATGAAAAGCCGGGCAGCGAAGAAGACCAGATTATTCAGATTGTTTTTGAAGAAGTTCGCGCTTTCGAAAAGGAAACAGGAAAGAAGATTCCGGTTATTCTTGGTGCCGGTTCAAATAATACAAAGGATGCAGTTGCTTACGTTGAGCGTGCAAAGAAAGCAGGTGCTGATGCAGCTCTTGTTGTAACTCCTTATTACAACAAGCCTTCTAAAGAAGGTATCTATCAGCACTTTGCAGCAGTTTCAAAGGTTGGTATTCCAATCATCGTTTACAACATTGCTGGTCGTACAGGTTTGAATATTCCAACTGATTTGCTGGCTCGCATTGCAGAGCTCCCTAACATCGCTGGTGTTAAGGAAGCAAGCGGAAGCGTTGCTCAGATGATGGAAGTTATCGGCCAGATTAAGAACAAGAAGCCTGACTTCGCTGTAATGAGCGGCGACGACGGTCTTACCCTTCCTTTGATTGCGGCTGGTGGAGACGGAATTATTTCTGTTGCTTCTAACATGATTCCAGCTTTGATGCACGAGCTTGCACAGTCTGCACTCGACGGCGACTTTAAGAAGGCCCGCGAGATTCACTACAGACTCGCTCCATTCTTCAAGGCAGAGTTCTGCGACGGAAACCCTTCATCAATTAAGTATGCGATGAACGTTAAGGGCATGCCGGCTGGTACTTTGAGATTGCCGTTAGTTGAAGTTAACGACGCTGCTAAGAAACAGATTGAAGCTGCTATTAAAGAGTGTAATCTGTAGATCACTGTCACCCCGAACTTGTTTCGGGGTCTAATTAAAGAGATGCTGAAACAAGTTCAGCATGACTGTCACCCCGAACTCGTTTCGGGGTCTCATTAAGGAGATTAATTATGAGTGAAAAGATAAAGGTTGGTGTACTTGGTGCTACTGGTATGGTAGGCCAGAGATATATTAAGTTGTTGGAAAACCATCCATGGTTTGAAGTTTCTTACGTTGCAGCAAGCCCTCGTTCGGCTGGTAAACCTTACTGTGAAGCAGTAAAGAACCGCTGGCTGATTGGTGCTGAAATTCCTGAAGGCGTTGCAAACCTGATTGTAGAAGATGCTAACGACGAAAAGAAGGCTCTCGGAAAGTGTCAGTTTGTATTCTCAGCTTTGGAAATGGGTAAGGACGAAATTAAGGCTCTCGAAGCCGCTTATGCTGCAGAGGGAATCCCAGTTGTTTCTAACGCATCTGCTAACCGCTGGACAGAAGACGTTCCAATGCTCGTTCCAGAAATCAACTACTCTCACCTCGATGTAATTGCTGAACAGAAAAAGCATCACGGCTGGGACAAGGGCTTTATTGCTGTAAAACCTAACTGTTCACTCCAGACATACATGATGCCGCTCCACGCCTTGATTCAGGCAGGCTATCCTGTAAAGAGAATGATTGTAACAACTCTTCAGGCTACTTCTGGCGCAGGATACCCTGGTGTTGCATCTTTTGATATGATTGATAATATCGTTCCATTTATTGGCGGCGAGGAAGAAAAGACAGAAAAAGAATGTCTCAAGATTCTCGGAAGCGTAAAGGACGGCAAGATTGAAAACGCAAGCTACCCTATCGTTTCTTCTACATGTACTCGTGTTCCTGTAGTTGACGGACACACAGCTTGTGTATCTCTTGAGTTTGATTTGCCAGATGACAAAAAGCCAAGCCTGGAAGAAATTGAGCGTGTATGGACATCATATACATCACTTCCACAGGAGCTCAAGCTTCCATCAGCTCCAGAACATCCAATCGTTGTTCGCCATGAGGAAAACCGTCCTCAGCCACGCCGTGACCGCGAAACAGAAAAGGGAATGGCCTGTGTTATCGGACGTCTCCGCCCATGTAATGTATTCGACGTTAAGTTTGTAGCTCTCAGCCACAACACTAAGCGTGGTGCAGCACTCGGTGGAATCTTGAATGCTGAACTTTTGAAGGCTAAGGGATTCTTTAATTAGCCCCTGACTCACAATGACATCAAACGGTGGTTTGACTGGTTCGACCACCGTTTTTTTTATTAACAATTATTTATCTTGATATGATAAATCATAGAGTATATAATTGAAAGAATGGAAGGATTTAAATCAGCAATTCGTAATATACGAACAAGCATCTTTTCACCAAAAGTTTCTCTCGAAAAAAGAATTACCTATGCCATGGTTTTCTGTGCCATGTTTGGAGAGCTTTTTGGTTTTATTGAATCTTTCTTTATTGGCCTTCCTTTAATAGCCGTTTTACTTCCCCTTATTTCATTTGTAATTCTGGTTATTCTTTCTTTCTGGGGTCTTAAAACTAAAAAAACAAGACTTTTTGCAACCATTGCAATTTCCATTACTGCATTAATCATTTTCCCCCTGATGTTCTTTGCAAATGCAGGTCTTCACGGTGGAATGCCTTATTATTTCCTGCTTACTGCAGTATGTACAGCACTTGCACTTAGAGGAAGAACAAGAATATGTCTTTTTGTCCTGATTCTTGCAGAATATACAGGTCTTTTCTTTTTATACAGATTTTTTCCACAGGGCTTTATTCCAATGTCGCATGAAGATGCTTTTGTTGATCAGTTATGCAGCATGCTTCTTGCAAGCATTGTTCTCTTCTCTTTTTCTTTTATTGTTTCAAAACAGAATCATCATGACAGACAGAAAATTGAACAGCTTTCTCTACTTTATGAACATCAGGCAAATACAGATGAATTAACAGGTCTTTTCAACCGCCGCTACTTCAACAATTTCTTAAAGCTTGCAATCCTTACTCTTGGTGATACAGGGAAGCTTCATATTGCCATGTTCGACATTGATGATTTTAAGTATGTAAATGATAAATACGGACATCCTTTTGGAGACACCGTTTTAAAACAGTTTGCCGTAATTCTTAATGAAACTATTAATAACGGTGTAACAGCCTGCCGCTATGGTGGAGAAGAATTCCTGCTTCTGATTCCTAAGAAAAATAAAGATGAAGCCCTTTCTCTCGTTGAAGATGTTCTGAAAACAACCCGTGAAAGAATCAAGCTTGATGAAAATAAATTCGTTACTGTAAGCGCAGGCTTTATGACCTGTACTGAAGAAATGACTTATGACCTTTTGCTGCAGGAAGTTGATAAAAAACTTTATATGGCAAAGCACATGGGTAAAAACAGAGTAGAATCTTAATTTATTTCTTCCCTATTATTATCATGGTTCTTGCATGCTCATTATATGGAGAAAGATCATAATCTCCATAAACCTCTGCTTTTGAAAAACCAAATTCTAATAATTTATCTCTGAGAAAAGTTGCAGGATAAAGTCTTTGTATGAAAGTATGATCAACTACAGGCTTTGCAGTATCACCAGTCAGAGGATATAAAATCCACTGAGATTTTAGTCCTTCCCAGGCACCGGTTACTTCAAAATGAGTTACAACCTTATAACCTGCCCTCTCAAATTCTTCACCCGGAGTCCAGTACATAACGGCAGTTTCACGGCTGGTGCATTCCATTATAAAAGTCCCATCCGGCTTAACGCTGTCTGCAATGTTATGCAAAATCTGAAGGTCTTCTTCAACTGTCTCACAGTAACCAAAGGAAGTATAAAGATTTACAGCACAATCAAACTGATTCGGAGCGTGCCAGTTTCTAAGGTCATGATTTATAAGAGTAAGAGGAACTCCTTCTGCTTCAGCAGACTCGCGGGCTGCATCAAGTTCACTCTGGATTATATCTACACCGGTTACGTCTAAGCCCAGGGCGGCAAGTTCTACAGAGATGCGGCCAAGCCCGCAGCCCGCATCGAGCACCTTTGCACCTTCTTGCAGGCCAGCCAGCTCTTTTACATACTGGGCTACAGCCGGAGCTTCGGCCCAACGGGCATCGTCGAACATAATCGGCGCAAATTGAGTCCAAAAACTTTCTGATTCAAACCAGTCCATGATCCCTCCAAAAAAGAACGTCCTTGCGGCCCGTTGTCGCAGCCCGTTTTATAACGGTTTTTCGATTATAGGCTACTTCAAAGTTACGTAAGTTTTACCGGCACCGCCATCTTCGGCAGGAGCCTTAGAAAACTCTGCAACTACCGGGCAGTGTGAAAGATAATCGGTAACTACCTGCATCAAAACACCATCCCCCTTTCCATGAATTACACTGAAATGAGGAAAGTTATGAAGTACACATAGATCAATCTGTCGTTCAAGAGCACGCACAGCTTCATCTGAACGCATTCCCAAAAGACGCAGCTCAAATACCGGACGCTCGTACATTCCGCTATCCTTACCTTCTGCAAGTTCAATTGAAACGTCTGCCCTAAGCGTTGCCGGGCTTTCAGCAGCTCCCTGTACAAGACGAAGGTCCTTTTCCTTCATCTGCATTTTTATACTGCCAAACTGAACCTGCCAGACACCCTTCCTGGCCTGCTCAACAAGAATACCTTCATTACCAGAAGAACCAGCTTTTACGCGAGCCCCTGGTGCAAAGGTAAGAGGTGCGGAGGCAGCAGGCTTACGCCCTTTTTCCACCTGAGTTTGAGCTTCTATCTGAGCATTAGAGGTTGCATATTTAAGAGCCTCTGCATTACTCATCTTTTTCTTTGTTTTTTTATTACTTCCAGCAGTGTGCTTTGGAGCAGCAGCCTTTTCTTCTGCAAACTTCTTTTCATCGCTGGCCAGGCGTTCTTCTTCGGCTTCAATCTTACTGTCCAGCCGCATTGTATCTTCTGTCAGTTCTGCAATATATTGTTTTACACTGAGAGTCTTTTCCCTGGTAATCTCCCCTTCCTTAAGGGTACGTACAAGATTTTCAAGCTGGCGGCGGCTGTGAATGAGAAAATCATTAAGCTCCTGCTGTTTGCCCTTCTTAAGGTTATTCTCAAGACGGCGTAGTTCAAGTTCGCGCTGGCGGAGTTTTTCTGATTTTTCTTTTGACTCGGCAGCAAGTCTTTCTGCTTCCTTTTGAACCTTATTGAGTTCTACGTGCTTGCGGTTGAGACCACGGATAAGGGCCGAAACATCAGCCTGCTCCGTTGCAATATAATTTCTTGCGGCCTTACAGATGCCTGCAGGCAAGCCTGATTTCTGTGCAATATCAAGAGCGTGACTTTCACCAGGAACTCCCATCAAAAGATGATAAGAAGGAGAAAGTGTATCCTGATTAAATTCAACCGAAGCGTTTATACAGCATGGATTTGTATAACCATAATTCTTAAGGATTCCCTGGTGAGTTGTAACTAAAACGAAAGACTGTTTCTTTATCAACTCATCAAGAACTGCCATAGAAATTGCAGTACCTTCCTGGGGGTCGGTTCCGCTTCCAAGCTCATCAAGCAGTATTAAAGTGTCTGCCTTTGCAGAGTTTACTGCCTGGGCAATATTTTTCATATGGCCGCTAAAGGTAGAAAGGCTCTGGTCGAGAGACTGGTCATCTCCAATATCGGCAAAGACATTACTGAAAACCGGCAGCCTTGTTCCATCACCGGCAGGAATTGGAAAGCCTGACTGGTTGAGCATGGAAAGAAGGGCAAAGGTTTTAAGGGAAACAGTTTTACCACCAGTGTTTGGACCAGTAATAATAAGGACACGTTTACCTTCCATAAAGCGTATATCAATAGGCACTGCCTTTTCTCCAAGCAGTGGATGGCGGGCCTTAAGCAGAAGCGGAGGCTCTTTTCCAGCTTCCTGAGCATAAGTACAGCCGTGAGCTGCACCCCATCGTTCTGCAGCCTGTGTGGTATCAAATAAAATCATTAGAGGCAGAGCCTGCTTGATAGCCGGAATACTTGGCTGCAATGACTCGGTTAATTCCTGCAGAATCTTTTTGATTATTGCCTGAAGTTCAAATTCTTTCTGAATCAGTTCGTTACTGCAAAGAACGGCCTCTTCCGGTTCAACATAAACAGTCTGGGCAGTCTGGCTTACCTCGTGCACAATACCAGGGATTCGGTTCTGAAGGCTGGCCTTTACCGCAAGTACCTGGCGTCCGTTTCGCAAAACCGGAACATTACTTTGAAGCACATCAGATAACTTCTGGTTAGAAATAAAGCTCTGCATAACAGTACGGATTTTTGCATTAAGGGATGCAATCTGTTTTCTTATTGCTACAATTTCCGGGAGTTCACGCATTTCCCCATCAGGAGTGATAATTCTGAAAATCTTTTTTTCCATATCAGAAATATCAGGAAGGGCTGCAACCTGCTCTGCCAGCAGCTTAAGTTTTAATTCCTCTGCATGAAGCTGGATTGCTTTTTTAACGCTGTTTATACTTGTTATAAACTGGCCAAGATAATGTACCTGCTCAAGACTGAGAGAGGCTCCACGGGCTTTTATTATACTTAGCAGCGGATGCACTGCTTCCCAGGCAGAGACAGGATTTGCCCTGCCCGCAGAGAAATATGTACTCCATTCGCGGCTGAGATTCTTTAAATTTTCAATTTCTTCGGTTTTTCTTAAAGGCTCGCGCTCAAGTAATTTCTGGCGGCCTTCAACCGATACACAATAACCCGCGATTTCTTCGCGGATTCTAAAATAGTCTATTTCCTGTAAAGTTTTAGTGTTCATAGTTCTTATAATCAGTGGTTTCGATACGGCACTTCGTGCCTACTCAACCACCGGTGGTTGAGTGCTCGCGAAGCGAGTGTATCGAAACCACCGCAGTTAATCACTCCAGGAGCCTGTGCGGATTTCTTCGCTGATTCTCTGCCAGCTGTCGTAGCGTTCAGGGCTTATAGCACCATCTTCAACAGCTTTACGCACCGCACATTCTGGTTCTGTAATGTGCCGGCAATTCATTCCAAATTTACATTTGCCGATGTATGGTTCAAATTCACGGAAGTACATGGCAAGGTCATCAGCTTCAATATCATCAAGTACAAAACGGCGGATACCCGGTGTATCAATAATATTTGCCTTACGGCCCTGTATTCCTTCAGTCAATGTCTCATTCAAAGTCAGGTGAATCAGCGTACCCTTTGTTGTGGTATGGCTTCCCCGACCGTATTTTTTAGAAAGGCTTCCGGTTTTCAAAACGCAGGAATTATCCATAACGTTTATCAGGCTGGACTTTCCAACACCCGACTGCCCCACAAAAGCGCTCAGTTTATCTTCCAGCAGCTCCGCAAACTCCTGCATACCTTCTCCGGTTTTCGCAGAGATTCGAAGAACCTTGTAGCCTAAATCTTCCCAGATGGTAAGCCGGCGGTCAATTTCCTCAAACTCTTCTTCACGACCGTCTGTCTGCATAGTTTCTGCGAGGTCCCACTTGTTGCAGACAATTACAGGAGTAATTCCCTGATGCTCTGCCTGAGCCAGTGCTCGGTCTGTAAAGCGAGGGCGGAAAGGAGGCTGATCTGGAGTGCAAACAAGAATCAGATAATCAAGATTACTTGCCAGAAGCTGAGGGCAGCGCCCTTTTACGTTCCAGCGCAAAAAAGTATTGCGGCGAGGTTCAAGAGAAATAATCTGTCCCTTTTCATCATTAAGGTCATCAGATTCAATTTCTACAAGATCACCCGGTGCAATAGGATTATAAAATTCCTTTTCAGTTTTTATTACCTTTCCTTTAATGGTGCAGTTTCTTGTTATTTCATCTTCACATTCAACAGTAAAAAGATTATTTGTTCCTGCAATTACAGTACCTTTCAAATTACACTCCTGATTCTATTTCGCTGAACAAAGCTTCGTAAAGAGTAGCCTTATCGCTGTTTGTATCGCGGATAGTTTTTGCCATTCTCTGAGCAAGTTTTAAGAGCACGCGATAGCCCAGCAAGGGTTCCTTATCACAAACTTCAAGAAACTTTGTGCTCGAAAGCGCAATACATTTACAGTCTGTAAGAGCCTTTACGGTTGCAGTTCTAGGATCATCACTAATGAGGGCAGTTTCACCAAAGAAGATATTCATATCACTTGTAAGGTCAGCAAGAGCAATTTCATCACCAGCTGGTGTTTTTCTTGAAATATGTACCTTACCGTTATAGAGGATATAAAAATCATCTCCAAGCTTGCCCTCTTCTATAATCACCTGGCCCTTGAGATAATTTTCAATTTCCATATTCTCGTAAACAGCTTTAAGAATACGGCAGTCATTTTCATTATCAATATTAAAATCAGAAAAGAGCGGTATCTTTACAAGCTTTGGTAAAACTTCTTCAAACTTATCCATATCAAAACCGCTCTCTTAAGCC
>JAEEGJ010031569.1_pt1 | contig 10244 bp, 6 predicted proteins | sample 8958761 | NCBI WGS metagenome assembly JAEEGJ01 (sample SAMN16246546, study PRJNA631951) | gut metagenome | biome: gut microbiome; feature: rumen; material: RS-attached | host: Bos | place: Iran: Karaj | collected 2018-10 | reverse complement strand
GCTCAGCTCGATGGGGGTGCCGGTGAAGCCGATATAGGTGGCGTTGGGCAGCGCGTCGCGCAGGTATTTGGCGAAGCCATATTTGATTTCCGAGCCCACCACCTCGTCGGCCTCGTTGCGCACCTCCTTGGTCTTGGCGCCGAAGCCATACTGCGTGCGGTGTGCCTCGTCGGCTATCACCACCACGTTGTTGCGGTCGGTAAGCCTGTCGTATTGGTTGCCCTCTTCGGGCTGGAATTTCTGTATGGTAGTGAAAACCACGCCGCCCGACTGCACCTGCAGCAGGCGTTTCAAGTGCTCGCGGCTGTCGGCCTGCACAGGCGTCTGGCGCAGCAGTTGCTTGGAGGCCACGAAGGTCTCGAAGAGCTGGTCGTCGAGGTCATTGCGGTCGGTGATAACCACCACGGTGGGGTTGTTCAGCCGCTGCACTATCTTGCCAGTGTAGAACACCATCGAGAGCGACTTGCCGCTACCCTGCGTGTGCCACACCACACCGGCACGGTGGTCGCCGGTCTGCTGTTCCTTGACGGTCTTGAAGCCGAAGTTCAGTGGCGACTCTGCCGCTTTGGGCATTGCGCTGTTGATACCCGTGGCCCTCAATGTGGACTCCACGGCTTTGTTGACAGCATAGTACTGATGATATGCGGCCACCTTCTTCACCGTGGTGATGGTCAGCTGGCCGGTGGCCTTGTCCTCGTGCTTGTCTTTCTCGAAGACGGTGAACGAGCGTACAATGTCGAGCAGGGTCTCCTTGTTCATCATTCCACGCAGCAGCACCTCCAGCTCGCCCACCAGATGCGAGGCCACGGTCTCGCCGTCCTCGCTCTTCCAGGCCGAATAGCGGCTCAGTCCTGCCGACAGCGAGCCGGCGCGGGCCTCCAGACCGTCGGAGATAACGATTAGCTCATTGTAGACAAACAGCGACGGTATCTGTGCTTTGTAGGTCTCTATCTGGTTGTAGGCGGCGGTGATGGTGGCCTCCTCGTCGGCAGCATTCTTCAGTTCCATCACCACCAAAGGAAGGCCATTGACGAACAGCACCACGTCGGGCCGCAGGTTGTGGCCGTTCTCCACGACGGTGAACTGGTTGACCACCGTGAAGTCGTTGTTCCAGGGGTCGTCGAAGTCCACCAGCCACACCTTCTTGCCGCGCTCCTCGCCCTGTTCATAGACCGACACCGTAACACCTTGCGTCAGCAGGTCGTGGAACTGCTCGTTGTCGGCCAGCAAGTCGGTGGAGCCGATGCGCAGCACCGTCTTGACGGCCTCGTCGAGCACCGCAGCAGGCAGCGACGGGTTGAGTCGCCGCACCGCCGCTTCCAGCTTTTCACGCAGCACCACCTCGCCCAGTGTCGTCCGCATAGGCGTAGTTCCATCCGGTGCGATATCAGGGCCGTAAAGGTATTCATACCCACGACTCTGCAATATCTCGGTGGTCATCTGCTCTATGTCCGATTCCGTCAGCTTGGTCATAGTGTCTTTTTGTTAAATTTCCAATATCCGTTCTTGTCCTCGCCTATACGTATTAGAATACCCATTTCTTTCAGTGCCGCAATATTTCGTGTAATAGTTGATCTGTCCACATCAAGAGTAGTTGCCATTTCATCGTATGTAGTATAAGGATTATTTTTTAGAATATCTATAATGGCAGCTTGCCTCTTGGATATATTTACAGGTGCATTTGCAGGTGCATTTGCAGGTGCATTAAGAGGTTCACCTTTATGTTGCAGTACAGACTTATGTATCTCCTCCAGCATAAAGTCGATGAAGGGACCACACTCTCCCTGCTTGGTACTCTGGGCGATGGCGTCGTAGTAGGCCTGCTGGTTGGAATAGACCATGTTCTCCACCGGCAGGTGTGCAAAGGCAGGGTGCCAGCGGCTGAGGATAAGCGACTGCCACAGGCGTCCCATTCGTCCGTTGCCATCGATAAACGGATGGATAAACTCGAACTCATAATGGAAGACGCAGCTGCGCACCAGCAGGTGGTCATCAGCATTCTTCAGCCAGCCGAACAGGTCGGACATCAGCCCATGCACCCTGTCGGCCGGAGGCGCCATGTGTACCAGGCCGCTCTCGGAATAGACACCCACGCCGCCCTTGCGGAAATGGCCTGCGTCGTCGGTCAAGGCCGACATCATCAGGCTGTGGGCGCGTAGCAGGTCGTCCATCGAGAACGGGTCGAGCTTCTCAAACTCATCATACACCCGTATGGCGTTCTTCACCTCCTGAATCTCGCGGATGGGTGCCACCACCGTCTTGCCATCGAGGATGTCCGCCACCTGACTCTCCAACAGGTGGTTGCCCTCTATGGCCAAAGAGCTGTGTATGGTCTTGATGCGGTTGGCCTTGCGCAGCCGCAGCGCATCGTCTTGCTCCATCCTTATGGCAAAACGCTCCATCTGCGCGGCAATATCCGCTACCAGTCCCACTGCCCTTGCCGACAGTGCGAAAGGTGGTTTGTATCCTTGGTATTTTATTTGTTTGTTCGCCATATTCAATTCATTTTGCAAAGATAGTCAATTGTCAATTGTAATTATTTGCTCTATATCGATTCCGTGGAGTTGGGTATATAGCCTGTATTTTAATAAAACAAACCTTATTCGCAACCATATCTTTTAGAAATGCGATCCAAATCTTTTTGCAATCCATTTATAAGTATATTATTCACCATACTACCATATTTTTGTTGTAAATTCGATGTTTTTTCTTTGTCTTCACACAACTTTAAATATTCAATAAATAGATTTACTATTTTCAATCGAACTTTCATATCCTTCTTGCCATTTATCTCTGGAATTGGAAATTCTTTCTTTATCTCTTCAAATAATTGGCGATCTGCAATGGGTGTATCTTGCACCACTAATTCAAAGTAATAAAATCTATTAACCAACTCGTTTATATAGTAATGGCCTCTAGATGTAATTGTAACAGAAAAGTCTTCGTTAGGTAACTTAGTCCAACTAATATCTGTAAGTTTCTTGTCCGTTTCCACAAAATTTTCCTTTATAAGCTCTTCCACCTCCTGATTGATAATATCCTTTTTATAGCCATAGTTGTTGAACTCATCAACCAATTCATTGTAATTTTTGAACTTGTTAATATTACCTTCAAATGATAAGCGTTCATCCAGTGCTTTCAAGATATAATACTTTATAAAACCATCTGAATTGGGACTTGTCGGATAAAACAGATTTTTGATTTGGCTTGATGTGTGATTATAATAGTATTTATTTTCCAAACCAATAGTTTTTACAAATTCATGAATGGGTATAGTAATCGTATGTTCGTCCCGATTATATACAACTCTCAAAATATATTCTGAAACATCCGTATAACCAGAAACCAAAAAAGTTTTAAACAACCTCAGACCTTCTCTGACATTTGGAAAACTCATTTGAGTTATGAAATCTAGTATTGGCGCATTATCAGTTCCAAACAAAGAAGAATTAACTCCAACGAAGAATTCCTCAATTTTGCTTTCTGAAAGATCGAAACTTTTATCTCCAATAGAACCTTCCAAGGTGTTATTCTTATTAAACTTCACTTTCTCAATGATGTAATTTAGCCTTTTTTGAAGCACTTCACCATAATTCGGTGCCGCAACATGGAAAGCATTGCTATCAAAAGCATTAAAAGGCGGCCTGTTTCTCCAATTATAATAATAACCCTCCCGTAAAGATATAATCACGCCAAATTTTGCTTGTTTATTCAATGCACAAGCATTCAAGTATACTTGTTCTTGAATTTGGTCACTTAATTGGTCCGCATTATCAAATACTATCAGAATCCTTTTATGTATTTCTTTGGTTAAATACAGATTAAGAGCCTTGAAATGCTCCTGTTTGTTTGCCGTCTTCTGATACAAAAAATCTGACATTTTTTTATTATACTCTTTTTCTTCATTTTCATAATAATATTTCCATATTCCTATTTTATTACTGTTTATTTCTTTAGCATAAATTCTCTTTAATACTTTTAACGAATTAATATTATATGAAGGGTATTTTTCGTCAAATTGCTGTAGTAAATCATCATATATAACATTAAAATCGATAACATCATTACCAGCATAATACTTCATCATATTAACAAATAAATACGGAGTATTTAAGGAATTTGTTTCTAACGTATTATTGTTTAGTAAGAATTTCAAAAAAGTAGTTTTACCCGCTCCTCTTGAACCAATAATAATTATTGGTTTGGGGGCTGGTGAAGTCGCTTTTTCTGACGGGTATTTCCCTATTTCGTCATCAATCTGTTTTCCAATACTATCAATATTCCTTGCCTTACTTACTTCTTTCAACTCTGGCGGGTTATCACAAAAAAGCCCATGCAATTCTCGCTTATTTTTTATTACCTCTTTGTTTTCAACATAACACTCTTTTATAAACTCTAAATCATCTTCATCTTCATTCGCACTATAAATATCTCCCAGTGCTTTATCTATCAAAGGTGCAATCTTTGCCGAAAGATCGTTTCTTACAATTTCATTGTCTTTCTCAGATATTGAAGATAAAATAGTTTTATAAAACGATTCTTCAACATCATATAATTGCTTGATGCCTTTATTATGAATTATACTTTCTTTTGACAACGTGTTCCAAAACTCGACAAAGTTTTCTTCAATTTCTTGCAAACTCCTATACACAATGCATTTGTTTTGTTTCCAAGAAATCCCATTTGTATTAATGAATTTTGCAATTATGTATTGTTTCCCATTCGTAATAATACCAACATCGCATCCGCAATCACTAAGATAATCGCGAATTTGTTTAAAAACCTCCTTATTCTCTTGATAAACAGTGTCTAATTTGCATTTTCTCCTTGTATCATTTGGAAGAGTGAATTCAGCAAATTGCCGCTTTGCTTCAATAATAAAAGTCAAACCTGCTATTGATACTTTATAATCAAAATATCCCTTATCTACACGTCCTTCTCGTATTATGTCTTTTTCATCCCAACCAAGCACACTTATTAACATTCTATCTATCAATTTAGAACGAGTGTCTGACTCGGAAATATCCAGAGATTTAAGGGATTCAAAATCTTTTTTGAATTCTTCAAATTTGCTTTTTGATTCATCACATGTTATCATAACAAAATTCCTTTCTTTTTTACTTTATATTTTCACCTCCCCACTCATCAGCCTCGGCAGCAACTCGTCGCGAGTTTGTATTAGGGTTTGGATTTGCTTTTGATTGTTTTCCATTTTGTCAAAGTAACCTCTGACAAGTTTGTCATATTGCATTATTTTTTCAGTATCGCTACAAACAAGTTGCTGTTTAATCAAATCTTGACTGATGTTTTGCTGTGCAGCACCACTTGCAAGATTAATGAATTCATCTTTCATCAAAGCCGTCCAAATATACAAATAAGTATATGGATAGTTTTTGTTTGGAATCAATGCACATACAGCTTGATTACAAGTCATCGGTTTTGACAATATGCCAAATTCGCCAACAGTTGCGCCGTACATTGCAATAAGCACAGATTTTTCAGGCAACATTTTTGCCGAAGAATTAGCGACAGCATCTTCTGTAATCAATTCTTCGGTTGTAGAAATAAAAGTTCCATCCAATTCCTTCGATTTCACCCAATTTATTGTTCCATTCTCATAATAATCAGAATGTTTGCGGGATGGTGTTCCTCCTGATGTGGTTTTAACAACATCTCCGAGAGCGACTTCCTTCCACTCCTCCTTAGCATCCACCACAAACCACTGCCTAAACATCGTCTCCGTCATCTGCTCCAAGGTGGCGTTCTCGCGGTGCAGAAGGTCTATCTTGTCATCCAACGAACTCAACACCCCCGCTATCCGCTTCTGCTCATCCAAAGGAGGAAGGGTAATATCTATATCGTTGATAACAGGCACCGTTAAACTTGGAACAGCCGACCCCACATTCAAATTCTCAAGGTCAACTAAAGTCAATTGATAGAATAGAAATTTGGGTTCAACCTTTGCTTTATCAATTTCTGTCCAAAACATAGTGTCTACTGTCCAAAAAGGGCCTTCTTGGTAAAAGATATTATTTAATGAACCCTTCCGCGGAATTAAAATAGATTCCTTGTCATATAAATACTTATCTGCATATCGCATAACGCCCCCACTTCCATATACAGGATATGGACCATCATTTAACCCTTTATGGTCTTTCCCATATTTAATGGAAATTAGATCTCCCAACTTATATTCTTTCCATTCGCTCATATTACAACCTGCTATATAATTCAGATATTTCGTTTTCTAATTTGAAAATTTGCTGCTGACTGACACCACTTCCAACAAGGCGAGACATCGTATTCATACGCTCAAGTTCGTTCTTCTTACTTTCTATCTGCGCCATTATATCTTTCTTCCTCCGTTTCTCCTCGTTCCGACTTCTCATTAGGTCGCTCTTCTTCATATACACATACATTCTAAACGTGATGAAGAACGTCACCACCATCACCACCAACGACGCACAAGCCACTATCAGATTTGCCGTTTCCGTACTCATAATCCGTTTATCTTAATTCTCTTTCAATATCCTCAATGCTTGGCAGGGTGCTCTTGAAGTCGGCAGGATAGAGTTTGGACAGCTCATACTCCGAAATGCCGAGCGGTTGAGCATAGCCTTCCAAAGCGTATTGCGCCATCACGTCGTTTTTGCTCTTGCAGATAAGCAGCCCAACGGTAGGGCTGTCGCCTTCGCGTCGCAACACGTGGTTGGCACAGGAAACATAGCCGCTCAGCTGTCCGAGAAAAGCATTGTCGAATTTCTCGGTTTTCACCTCCACCACCACATAGCAGTGCAGGTGGGTATTGTAAAAGAGCATGTCTGCAAACAGTTCGGTACCACCTACCTCGATGCGGTACTCGCGTCCCATATAGGCGAAACCGTTGCCCATTTCCAGCAGGAACTTCTCCACATTGTGCACAAGAGCATCTTTCAACTCTTTCTCGTTGTATCGTTCGGTCAGTTGCACGAAATCGAAACAATAGGGGTCTTTCAACAGCTGCTGTGCCAAATCGCCCTGCACATCGGGCAACGTGGCCTTGAAATTGGTTACCGCTTTCCCTTGCCGTTCATAAAGGTCGGTGTCGAGGAAATTAAGCAAAACCGCACGGCTCCAGTTGTTTTCTGCTGAGTGTTTTACAAAAAAAAGAGCCTTTTGTATATTGTTGTCGCATTTGTCTATAATTAATTTGTGATGCCCCCACGGAATCTGGAACAAATATCCTAAATCGTCCACATCTTGTGTGCGGTTTTCTGTTTTTCCCCCAAGTTGGGGGAATTTTGATATTTCTGCCCCAGCTTGTGGCAATTTTGTCGACAAATCCTTCCCTTGTAATTTTCCCCCAAGTTGGGGGAAATTTGTATGGGGTTGGGTATAAAGTAGATAGAATTTTTTAGCATAGTAAAGGCTTTGTATCGAAAAACCTTTTACTCCAGGCAATGCATCCTGCAAATCCATACTTAGGTTGCGGAAAAAACCGTCGCCCCATTTGCTCTCGGCTTGTTTGGTTACGATATCGGCACCCAGCGAGAAATAAAATCTCAGCATCTCGCTGTTCACCTTCACAGCCGCCTTTATCTGGCTTTGGCGGAAACGTAGGCTTAGGTCTTTTATCCAACCGGCGTAGTTATCGTCTATTTTTATCAGTTTGCTCATATTCAGTCCATTTTTATCTTCCCCAGATTACCTTCCACCCCCAAAATATATTCTTTCCACTCGGTCATAGGCTCTTATTTTAGGTTTTCCTCGATCAGTTTTTGTAGTTCCTCTTTGCTCGGCAAATAGGTCTGGTATTTGCTGGCGAAGATTTGGTTGTTGTCTTTCGGTAGGGTAATCTCAACCATTGCATCGCTTTTGTCAGTACACAACAAGATTCCAATAGTCGGATTCTCCTCCTCGGTTTTCACGAAGCGGTCGTAGTAGTTGACATACATCTGCATCTGCCCAAGGTCTTGGTGCTTCAATGTTCCTCGTTTGAGGTCTATCAACACAAATGCACGAAGCAATCGGTTGTAGAAAACAAGGTCCACACGGAAATGCTGCTCGTCGAAGGTAAACCGCACCTGCCGTCCGACAAAAGTAAATCCCTTACCCAACTCCAGCAAGAAAGTCTGCAGATGGTCTATCAGACGCTGTTCCAACTCGCTCTCACTGTATTGTGGCAACTCCTTCAGCCCAAGGAACTCCAATACGTAGGGGTCTTTCACCACATCCTCAGGCTTCTCAATTATCTGTCCTTTTTGTGCTAGCGACTTCACTCCCTTCTTGTCTTTGCTAAGAGCCAACCGTTCATACAGCGAACTGTCGAACTGCCGTTGCAACTCCCGCAAGCTCCAGTTATTCTCCGTAGCCTCAATCTCATAGAAACGCCTCTCGTCGGGATTCTCAATGCGCATCAACTTCAGGTAGTGCGACCAACTGAGGGTGAAGTGCAATTGGTCAGACACTGCCTGACCTTTTTCGGAATTCCGCAAAAGTGTTTCGGAATTCTCGCTTTCGGATTTATCAGACAGTGTCTGAGGAATTTGTGGTTTCGTTAATGGTAGTGAAGATTTTCTAGACAGTGTCTGGAAAATTGGTTGACCGACAGAATATGTAAGAAAAAACTGTCTCATATTTGCAAGATTCTGGGCAGAAAAACCCTTGCCAAATTTCTTTGTCAGCTTTTCCGCCAACTCCTTAATGACAGCCTTTCCGTATTCCGCCCTCTGCTCTCCCTGCTGCTCGTCCTCCACAATCATCCGGCCTATTTCATAATAAGTGTAAACCATCGCCGTATTCACTGCGGCAACGGTACGTTTTCTGGCCTCGGTTATCAACTGTTCTATCCGTTCGGCCAAATCTGTTTTCATTATCTCGCTCATACTTCCTCCATTTCTATCTTTATCTTCCCCAAATTCTCCAGAATCACCTTGTTCAGCCGTTCCTCTTCCTTCAGTTGCTCCTCAAATTCGGCTTTCAGGGCGGTGAAACGCTCGGCGAAGTTGAAGTCGTCCTCCTCTTCGGGCAGGCCGACATAACGGCCGGGGGTGAGCACATAGTCCAGTTCGGCCACACGGCTGACGGGCACCGAGGCGCAGAAGCCGGGGATGTCCTGATAGACGGTGCCTTCGACAAGCTCAGGCATCTTGGCACTATCGGTGGTTGAGCCTGTCGAAACCACCGATGTTTCGTCGCGCCACAAATGGTAAGTTCTGGCAATCTCCAAAATGTCGTACTCCGACAGTTCGCGAGTGCGACGGTTGATGAGATGCCCCTTGTTGCGCGCATCGATAAACAGTATTTCGCCAGCACGCTTGTTGCGGTTGCGCGTCACAAACCACAGGCAAGCGGGAATCTGGGTGTTGAGGAAGAGCTTGGCCGGCAGGTTGACGATACAGGCGATAAGGCCTTTGTCGATAAGCGCACGGCGGATGTCGCCTTCGCCACCTGTCTTGGAGGTCAGCGAGCCTTTAGCCAGCACGAAGCCTGCCTGCCCGTTGGGGGCGAGGTGATAGATGAAGTGTTGTATCCAGGCGAAGTTGGCATTGCCAGTGGGCGGTACACCATACTGCCAGCGGGCGTCGCCACGTAGTTGGTCACCGCTCCAGTCGCTGTCGTTAAACGGCGGATTGGCCATCACAAAGTCGGCCTTAACATCGCGGTGCGCATCGTTGAGGAAAGAACCTTCGGTGTTCCATTTTACCTGCGAAGCGTCAATGCCGCGTATGGCAAGGTTCATCTTGCACAGCCGCCATGTGGTCTGGTTGCTCTCCTGTCCGTAAACGGAGATGTTTTCAATCCTTCCCTGATGCTCCTTCACAAACTTCTCGCTCTGCACGAACATACCTCCCGAACCGCAGCATGGGTCGAGCACACGGCCTTTGTATGGCTCCAGCATGTTTACCAACAGTTCCACAACACTGCGTGGCGTGTAGAATTGTCCGCCTTTCTTGCCTTCGGCCAAGGCAAACTCGCCGAGGAAATATTCGAACACATGGCCAAGCAGGTCGGCGCTTTTGGTGCTGGTGTTCTGCAAAGTGGAGTTGCCAATTAGGTCGATGAGTTCGCCCAAACTCGTGGGGTCGAGGTTGGGACGGGCAAACACCTTGGGCAGCACACCTTTCAGCGACTTGTTCTCGCGTTCTATGGCATCCATCGCATCGTCTATGTACTTGCCGATTTGCGGATTCTTCGCCATCGAGACAAGGTACGACCAACGTGCATTGGCCGGCACGTAGAAAACATTCTCGGCGGCGTATTCC
>JAEEGJ010031568.1_pt1 | contig 10245 bp, 10 predicted proteins | sample 8958761 | NCBI WGS metagenome assembly JAEEGJ01 (sample SAMN16246546, study PRJNA631951) | gut metagenome | biome: gut microbiome; feature: rumen; material: RS-attached | host: Bos | place: Iran: Karaj | collected 2018-10 | reverse complement strand
CATAGCTTGTGATTATGATGTGCGTCCCGTGATGGGGGAAAAAAGAATAAGAGACTGGCATTTTCGACATACAGTTGCGAATCCGGAATGCAATACGGAGAGTTATCTACATCAACTTGCAAAAAAACTGATTAAAGAAAAATTCGATAATAGTGAAACTTTTAATATTTCGTATCAAGTAAAAGAGGTCTGCTCTTATTACGATAAGTGCAAAAAACATTTTGATTATTGCGAAAGAGTTAAACTTGAGACCTTCAACCTCAAGGAAAAATATGATACGTGTGTACCAGAAAAGAAAGATTCTCATCTAAAGTATCTTCCGGATTTAATATTGTCTAGCAAGAATAATCCGAGGCGTAAACCGTTGTTCATAGAGATAGCTTATACTCATGATTGTACAGATGAAAAAATAAAATCAGGTGTACAGATTGTTGAGCTTAAAATATTTGAAGAGTCAGATATATTACAACCTTTGGTTGAAGATAATTTGATGCTTAACTATTTTTCTGGAAATCCTTATCAATTCACAGATTTACCGATGGTTAGGTTTTTTAATTTTGATAGAATAATTAAAAATAAAGATATTGCAAAAAAATGCGACAAGGTTATCGTATTTAAAGCAAAGAAAAAACTGAGAAAAGATTTTCTGAAATCAGATCAATTTGTTGTTCAATACAATGGGCTTAAATTATGTTCTAACGCAAATAATTGTTCATTGGCAAGTCATGTGTGTAATATAAAAGACATTGTAAAAGAAGACTTTAAAAAGATTTATAATTCTTGTACGGATGATTATGAAGATGGTATTGTATTTAAAAATAATGATATAGAGATACCATCAACAAAGATTAAATTCTCATTTGAGAAAAAGGGTGTCTATGACGATGAAGGTCGTGTGATAGAATTATTGCAATACTCTAATATAAACAAGAAGTTGTCAGAGGATTTAATGATTGATGATTTCTCAAATCCATCGAATCCGTATAAAAGCGTATATACACCAAGTGTTCGTTTTTACAATTTTGATAGATTTACATATAACGAAAATACTATTAAACTGAAAAGATTTGCGATAATTAAAGAAGATAATTCTATAAACCATATTCTGTTAGATGATACTGATTGTCAACATATTAAAGTTTGGCCTGCAAATATTGTATATGGGTTACTTGTCCCTAAGGCTATAGCTGTTAATATGGTAAACTTCAAATTGTATGGAATGATGAAAGCATGTTTGAAAGGTATTAAATTATACCATTGTTCATTGTGCAGATACTGTTATAGAGGACAAGGTGGCTGTGTACATATGGGCTTCTTTATGTTTGATTTGTTGTCCAAAGATGATATTGATAAGGAGAAGGAATGTGTAAATTGTGATAAGTATAGTATTAATTTGGATTTAATTAGACAAGTTATTATGAATAAAAAAATACCACATGTCGAGTGGAGTGATAAAGAAAAACAAATGTAACAGATTATAAAGGAATAATATGACAAAGGACGAATACGAAAAACTACTAAAGTCGGATTATTGGAAGGGGTATTCCTATTCTTTAATTAAAGAACGCAATTTTACATGTGAGGATTGCGGAAGACACTTTCCAAACGAACGTAATAAACTCCAGGTACATCATTTAGTGTATCGCGATACTAATCCATGGTCTTATAAACCAGAGGAATTGATTGTATTATGCGAAGATTGCCATAAAAGACGGCATGGGATAATATCAGAACAAAATGGCGAGTATGAATCAGAGTGCCCCAATAGTCAAAATACTAGAGAATGGGTAAAAAGCCCTGAACGTAGATTTAAAAAGAGTTATTTAGCATATATACTATTAATATTGTTTTTCATTTGGATAGGGCTCGGGCATAGTTATAAGAATGAAACAAAAGAGAAGATTGATAATGTTCAAAACGTTAACAAAGATATTATTAAAGATGATGATATTAATAGTATTATAAGTTCTTCATCAGAAATTAGTTCACAAAAAAAGAATAAGCAGATAATACGAGAAAAAGATAGTGAAAATAAAGCAACACATTACTCAGATAAAAATGTCCAAAAGTCTATATCTGAGATTCTTGATGAAAATACTCACGCAAGCGTAGTTAAGCAAGCAAAGCAGGCAGGTGTAAGTGCCGAGGGGTCAACAACAGAAATTCTCGATCGCATTACTCACGCAAGCGTAGTTAAGCAAGCAAAGCAGGCAGGTGTAAGTACCGAGGGTTCAACTTCTGAAATACTAGATAGAATAACAAGAAAACAGATGGAAAAATATAATCAATAGCCTATTATGCAAATACCACAATCCGATATATTAAGCACTAACCGACTTGGGAATATATTCTCAAATACGACTGCTACATATAAGTTCTTCTGGTTTGTATCAATCCTGCAGATACATGCTAAAAGCGATAACCCGCGCATCAGCGTATGGGATATTGTCATCAGGATGGTGGCAAATGCCTGGTATCCTATCCATTATTTCCGTTTGTCGTTTGGAAAAAGTGATTCGCTGTTCGTTATCGTTAAGGATATACAGAGAATAACGCAGATTCCCATTGATGCAAATGCCGACACCATTATTGCTGCACTTACGGACAGGCTGGGCGATAAGCAAATCAAAAATGAGCTGAGTAAGTTAACGCGTTATGTACCATATCGCTTTCTGAGCCCTTGGATAAATACTTCTGATGATAAACTTATGGTAGAGCGTTCACAAGCGTTGGAGAATGGATGCCTTTACTCGTTACACAAGTACGGAACCAACTTTAGTATCGAAATCAATCCTGTATGGGATGCCTACCTACATGCACACTATAATATATTAGTTGATTTTACCTATTGGAACTTAACATTGTTCTTGCAGACAAGGAATCCTAACGTACCTGCCATACCAAACAAACTTATTCGCCCTGAAACGAGGAGTTCGCTAACGAAACAGCATGATTATTGGGATATGGTGATGGAAATAGGTGGGCCTATTCATTGCATATATACCAACAAGTTATTGCATCCTAAGGCCTACGAATTAGATCATTTTATCCCATGGAGTTTCGTTACTCACGATCTGCTATGGAATCTGATTCCGTCGGATGGTAGTATCAATTCTTCTAAAAACAATAAGTTGCCTGAAATGGAATTGTATCTTCCGAAACTTGCTGATATCCAACACTATGCATTGCAGACGGTGATTAATGGAAACAAGACCCCGAAGGTTCTTGAAGATTATATCTCGCTAGGATATACGGCTAGAGAATTGGCAGATATGAGCAATGAGCAGTTTCGCGAGGTGTATAATAAAACGTTTAATCCAATAAGTCAGATAGCTACGAATATGGGCTTTGAGACTTGGAAATATTAGTAATATGGATAATTGTCCTTTCTGTCATTTGGTTCCTACTGTCGAGATTATCTACGAGTCGGATATATGTGTGGCCTTTTACGATGGGTTCCCTGTATCACCAGGACATGTTCTGATAATCCCCAAACGCCATGTGGCTTCGTATTTCGACCTGACTAGCCAAGAGCGTGAGGCTATGACACAGATGATGCTTGATGTTAAGCTGAAGTTGGACGAGCGTTTTCATCCTGATGGATATAATATAGGTATCAATGTAGGTGAGTATGCTGGGCAATCGATATTCCACTGCCACATGCATCTTATCCCAAGATATAAAGGTGATGTTGTGAACCCTAAAGGTGGGGTTAGGGGAGTGATACCTGATAAGCAGAAGTATTAAAGCTATCCTTTCTTTATACAAAAAAACGAGGAGCGAACATCACTGTTGGCTCCTCGTATTACCTAAATTAATCAATCATAAACCTTAATCAATAATATCTTATTTTGCGATGCAAATATAATACTATTTTTTGAACTATCAGCAATAAATCGGGAAAAAATTTTCTTGTGGTATTTTTGTAAACTCTGAGATTGCAATTTGGGATTTGGGGGAAAATTTTTTGTTGGAGAGATTTTTCTATGTTTTCTTTACAAAATGAGAGCGGTTTTTGGTGGGGTGCTGCGACTCGCAGCAGGTAAGTGTAGTAAAATAGCGAATGAATTGGAAAAAACAAGGATTTTGGCTAAAATTTTAGTGGCGAAAGCGGGTGAAAAAGTTTATAATTTTTGCTTTTGGTTACTGGAGAAGTATTATATTTGCATCCGAATTATCAATAATTAATGAACGTAAACAAAAATTGTAAGCATGGAAACAACTAACAATGAGCTTGAAAAGGCTCAATTCGGGGCAGCTTCGGCTGCTGGCTACGGAGCGCCCTTTGATTACCTGCCAGGATTAAAAAATTACATCAACCTAGCCAGGGAAATTGCCAGTCAATATGGTGTGATAACCATTAAGAACAGGGAAGTAAAAGCGTTTGTAGCCTTGTTCTTTATGCGACAACTGAAGGGTGCCGCGAAGCTACTACCAAGTTACATTTCCGACCTGAAACAAGGCAAATGCATGGAGGCTTTCTGCATCTCGTCGGGACTGCATCGCGAAGATTTGTTCTGGCAGTGGTGCGAGCAAATCTGCACCGACATGGAAGGCGAAAGTTTTTGCAAGAGTCTGAAGTGTTACATCAACGACCTGAAAACGCTGTTGTCTGAGGCTGAGAAAGCGTTGCTGCATTGCGATCCAGCTATGTTTGAGAAGTTTTATTTTGCTCAAAAGCAGAAGTTCAACACCGATGCGATTTCGGAGAGATTTGAGAAGTGGCGATACGACAACCTGGGCGCTACCATCGAGAAGTTAAGAGAACTGCAGGCCAAAGTGGTGGCCGAATCGCTTAAAACGGGTATGATGAACTTTGCACCTGTGCCGTCGCAGAAAGAAATTAACGAGGTGCAACTCGACTATCTGATGGGATTTCTGCCTTACGATTTTGTGGTGCCTGATGATTTTTGTGTGCCGTGTGCCCAATGGAGGCGGTTTATGCATTGGAGCGATACCATTCTTATTATCGACTATAAGAAATACGGCAAATACATCCAGAACCATTACTACGATTTTAACGAAACTCAGCTGCAAGCCATCTTTGAACTCGACATGAAGCTATACCTGATACACCAGGAGATGGCCCGTTTGAACCCAGAACTGATAGATGTGCTACAACCTACACAAACCGGAACGCTGGAGGATACCATTTTGTTTGCGCCTTATAATACCATCAACCGAATGCTGCAACAGAATTGGTTTGATGAAGTTTCGGTTGATAAGAACAAATTTACAGCAGTATGGCGCGATGAGCTGGTGAGCAGCCTGATAAAATCGGAGTTAGGCAGTGTTATAGCTGGTGAGTGGCAGATAGCCGACAAGCGATCACAACTGAAGGCTGCTGTAGTTGGAGGCCTGAAAAAGGCTGGTGTGATACAAGGTAGCGACCTAAGTATTGCATCGGCTATTGTGGGCGATGATATGACAGATAGTAAAACCTTTGCCGTCTACATGGGTAGGGGGAAGAAAGGGTATATTGCTGATTGGATTTGCAACAATGTAAAAGACTGATTTTAAGCCTAAAACTCAACTGAAAAGTTCTACTGGCATTCAACTGGAATGTTGGTAGAATTTTTTTTGATTTTTTTTCTTGCCTGTAAACAAAGGCGTTTACGGGCAAATTTGCGCGTTCAACTGAAAACTCAACTGAAAATAATTTTTGAGTTGAATAATTGAACTCTACTTTTGCCAGCGTGATTCAAAAATCAATCGTTCTTTGACATGCTGGTACAAACATTCACCTTCCGAACGGCGGAGGGCGATATTTCTGCGTATATGTGCATGTATACGCATGCGTGCTTAGGCGCGCGTACATTATAAAAATTAATTATTAACTTTCTAAAAACAATAAGATTATGATTACAACAACAGTTATTTCAACAACAACAAGTTTATCAACCCGTAAGGCTTCGCAGCGCAATCAGCAGTTAGCCCACATGACGTCGCTGGAGATTGCTGAGATTTGCGGGAAACAACACAATCACGTATTGCGCGACATTAGAAGTATGGAGCCTGCGTGGGAAAAAGTTAATGGGTCCAAATTTGGACTCATTGAGTATAAGGATTTGCGTGGACGTTTAAAGCCATGCTATTCGCTCACCAAAACCGAGTGTCTCTATATCGCCACTAAGTATGACGATGAGATGCGAGCTAAGCTGGTGCTGCGATGGGAACAGTTGGAAATGGAACGACTGACACAACATCAGTCGATGCGATTGCTTACCACCAAGCAGGAGGTGCTGCACGAGTCGGAAGAGATAGTAGGCGAGCAGCTGGACGAAGTGAACGAGGCGAGCGACGGCTGCTTGACGGTTACAGAGATTGCCGCTATCTACAACATGACGGCGCACGATCTGAACTCGTTCCTGGTTGACATGAAGATTCAACGATGGCAATGCGGACAGTACCGCCTGCTACCCAAATACGAAGGTTTGGGACTTACGGCCGACCGCCTGAACGTGAGCTACTCATTAAAAGGCAAGCTGAAGTACGAAACCTATCTGGTTTGGACGGAGAAGGGGCGCGACTTTATTGTTAATCTGATTGAAAACGGTCATGGCTGGGATTAAACGAAAAGAATATCTGCTGTATCTGGCCAATGTAAGGGCCGAAGAGCAGCAAGCGCTGGATCTTGGATACCGCATTACTCGAAAAAGCATCGAGGAAATTAGAGAGGAATTCCAAGCTAAATACGGAAGCATTTGGATGGAAATTTAAAAATGTAAAAATGATAAAATGCAACAATTTGTTTAACAATTTAAAATGTAAAAGTAATTATGAACACAATGATTTTAAGAGTGAAGAAGTGCGGTGCAATGACTACCGTACAGAGTGAGAAAAGTGAAAATGGCGTGCTTGACAAGCGTACACTGGTACTGCAGATGTTGGGCGGCAAGTATGAGGACAGCTTTGTGGTAACAGCCCTAGGCAGTTTGGCCACCATCGAGTGGACCGAGGGGGATCTGGTGGCCTGTAGCATGAGCTTCAGAACCCACGAACACAACGGGCAAGTGTTTATGGACATTATTGCAAATGAAATGGTGAAAGTGAAACACTGAAAAATGTTAGGATTTAAAAATGTAACAATGTAAGAATTTTGAGTTGAGGCTGAGGAGGATATTCTCGAGTAAATGGCCAAAGAATCCGAAACTTCTTCTCGCTTTAAAACTCAAAAACAAATGAAAACAAATAACAAATTAAACAAGACGGTAACTGTTAACGGCATGATGGCCGTAACAAAGAGTGAGTTAGAAATGGATTATGTGCAGTTTTTGCCAGATAATCCGAGTGTAGGACAAGTGGAAGCTTTTCGCGGTCGTGGTGTAGGGCAGCTGCTAAACAACGGATCGTTTGAGTTTATACGAAGCAAACGTCTGCGCCGTAAGCCTGTATATCAGGGGTGTTATGCCAGTCTGTCGTTTGGTGCCGATGGCTTTGATCGTGTAACGTTTGTGGTGCCTAACGCGCTGCGTGCCAAGTTGCCTACCATCCTGCGCAAGGGCATTTACCAAGTAATTAATTACCTTGTAAAGAAAGGATTTAGTAAATGATTTACCGCATTGTAAATAAGGGAAAGAAGTATGCTTATCTGGTAAAGAATCGTGAAGATTTCATAGCACTGAGAAACACAAAGGAGAACCTGGACAATCTGGCAAAAGCCCGAAAAGGCGACGAGAAAGCCAAGGCACAACTGGTGCAGTTTGCGTACAATATTGGTGTGCTGAATAGCTCGGTTTTGGCTGGTTGCAAAAGCATTGGTAGCTACTTTTTCCATGATGTGGACTGCTACGATGCCGAACAAAGTACGGCCATGGCGCAGCAGATACTGGCTAAGAAAGACGAGATTGGCCTGATGCTGCTGGAGAAGAGTGCGAGTGGGGGATACCATCTGGTTTGTAAGCGACTGCCCGGCACAACCATCTTAGAGAACCAGGTGCGCATAGCTACCATCCTACAGATTGAAATGGACACCAATGTGCATGATTTGCAAAGGGTGGTCTTCTCGACCAGTGGCGATGAAAAAGATTTACTTTATCTGAACGACGAGCTGTTTGAAGAACCGATGACGACCGAGGAGTGTGAGGCGGAATACGCGCGCCTGAAAGAGCGCGAGCGCAAAGGTGAAGAGCTGGTGCCGACTGGGGCTAAGAAGGCGAGGAAGCATTATAAACCGTGGTTAGAAGAATTAGGCACGGATGACACTGCTTTTATTAAAAAAGACACGGCTGTTATCAATGAAGAAAGCAGCGTCTCTCAAAATGAGAGCCGTGTTCGCTCGGCTTTCTTGTCTTGCAAGCGACCACAGGTCGAGCGGCCGCTTGGCTCGTCCAAGAATTCGTGCCAAAAAAACATCGATGAGCGGGTGAGGTTTGTTGTGGAGGCGGTGCTGAAGGCTAAGGGACTGGAGAAATCGGACTTTACGGATATTGGTGGCAGGCATAATGCGGTGAAGATATTCCTGAGTGGTGCTAACCAATTGCTGAGCAAAGAGGAGGCTAACGGGGCTTTGGCGGAACTGATGCCTGAACACTGGGCGGATGAGAATATCCAGGCGTGCGTGGCTGACTTTTATGATAAGTATTATAATCCTACGCAGAAGTTGACAAAGGATCAGGAGGGGATATTTACCCAAAGTCGAAGACTGAAAGAAAACGAAAGTCCCCAACCAACACTAGAATTGGACTCGAACACCCCGATGCACGAACTAACCAAACTGTTTGCCAGCGAAACGCCGCCAGCGATACCTAAGGATGTGCCCAAACTGGTAAAGGCGGTTACCTGTAACACACCTGATAAATATAAGGCAACTGTGGCGCAGGCCATGTTCCCCGGACTGATGGCATACCCCAAGAAACTGAACTTTGTGTACATTGATAATCAGGTGCGTGAACTGCGCGCAAACTGCCTGATAGTGGCAGGTACAGGTACGGGTAAAGACTCGTGTACCAAGCAACCGCTTACGCGCATTATTGCCGATATGAAGGCACGCGACGAGGAGAACCGCAAGCGCTTGAAGGAGTTTAATGATGAATTCAACTCGAAGGCATCTAACAAACAGAAGCCGCAGCGCCCTGCCGACTTGATTATCCAGACTATCAAGAGCGATATTACAAAAGCAGCGCTGGTACAGCGAATGGACGAAGCGCAAGGCGCACCGCTCTATGTACGTATCAACGAGTTGGAGCAATGGGATAAGATTGAGGGCTCGTCGGGTAGAGGCAACCAGTTTACAACCCTTAAACTGTGCGACGACGAGGGTAACGACTATGGTACCGACCGTGCTGGTACGCAGAGCGTGATGGGATCGGGTAGTTTACACCTTAACTGGAATGCCAACACCACAACGGCCAAGGCGATAAAGTACTTTCGCTATGTGTTGACCGACGGTCCGATATCGCGCCTTTGTCTGGCAACCATACCCGAAGAGGAGATTGGCGCTGAGATATCGGTGTTTGGTACCTACGACGAGAAATATGACGCCGCATTGAAGCCGTATATCGAGAATCTGAAGCAGGCCACAGGCACCATCGACTGCAAGGAAGCCAGGAAACTAGCCAGGAAGTTGAAAGACGAATGTGCTGATTTCGCACGACTGTCGCAGGATAGGGTGTTCGACAACCTTTCGCACCGTGCGTTGGTAATCGCTTTCCGTAAAGCTTGTTTGCTGTATGCGGCCAACGGCATGAAATGGGAAAAGTCGATTGAGACATTCTGCAGATGGAGTTTGTTCTACGATCTGTATATTAAGATGACGGTGTTTGGCGACTTGATACGTCATGCAGATGATGATATTCAGACCTCGAGACACGGACCACAGAATTTGTTAGTGTTTCTACCTGTCGAGTTTACATTAGATGATGCTAAGCGCGTGCGACAGCAACAGGGCTTGAGTACAGATGATCGTCATACGAAGAGAATGATACGAAATTGGATTCGTAGAGATTTTGTGACTCAGAACTCAGAACTCAGTTTTAAAAAAGCATTAATTACCGAAGGAAAAAAGTAAAAATGGAACAGATAGTACAGTTAAACAGTAAAGCAAATCTCTCCGAGCATTTCGTGCTCGGGGAGTTCACCAGGAGCAAATATCCTGAGGTGTATAACATCCCCAGTCATGAGGCGATTGCTAACCTAAAGCGGGTTTGCATCTGGCTTGAAGAGTTAAGAAAGCGGTATAATGAGCTTTATGCCCTCCACCCCGGGCCCCTCCTCCCGGGAGGAGGGGAGTTACCCATCCATATA
>JAEEGJ010031567.1_pt1 | contig 10245 bp, 3 predicted proteins | sample 8958761 | NCBI WGS metagenome assembly JAEEGJ01 (sample SAMN16246546, study PRJNA631951) | gut metagenome | biome: gut microbiome; feature: rumen; material: RS-attached | host: Bos | place: Iran: Karaj | collected 2018-10 | reverse complement strand
ACCGTATCGGCGAGGATCCCGCCTATGTGGACGAGGTTCTGAAGGCTGTCGCCGCGATGGAATCGGCCGTGAAGAAAGACGGCTGGGACGGCGGATGGTTCCTCCGCGCCTATGATTATTACGGCCGGAAGATCGGTTCCGACGAGTGCGAGGAAGGCAAGATCTTCATCGAAAGCCAGGGCTGGTGCACGATGGCGCGCATCGGAGCGGAGGAAGGTCTCTGCGACAAGGCGCTGGACTCCGCGAAAAAGTATCTGGAGTGCGAACACGGCCTGGTGTTGAATACACCGGCATACACGAAATACTTCATCGACTACGGCGAAATCAGCTCCTACCCGCAGGGCTACAAGGAGAACGCCGGAATCTTCTGCCACAACAATCCCTGGGTGATCATCGGCGAGGCCATGGCCGGCCGCGCGGAGGACGCCTGGCGGCACTACAAGAAGATCACGCCCGCCTTCACGAAGGATCAGGCTTTAAGAAAAGTCGAACCGTATGTGTTCTGCCAGATGGTGGCCGGCAAGGACGCCGCGAAGCCCGGCGAGGGCAAGAACAGCTGGCTCACCGGCACGGCCGCCTGGACCTGGAAGGCCGTGAGTGAGGCCCTGTTGGGCATCAAGCCGCAGTTTGACGGCCTGCTCGTCGAGCCGTGCATCCCCATCGGCACTTACCGCATCCGCCGCCGCTTCCGTGAGGCGGAGTACGATCTAATCATCCGCAACAGCGGGAAAGGCGGCAAGGTCTTCATCCCGTACAAGCCTGGAAAACAGACGCTGGAGGTGGATTGCTGACAAGCTTTTACACGTTGACAAGCATTTGAACACGCGTATAACTTCCGCGGGTGGAAAAACCGTAACTTTGCCACACTGAAACTTATCAAAACCAATACGCTTTTATGAAAAGAATCCTATTGACTGTTGCAGCGCTCGTCGTGGCGCTCGGAGCCCTGGCCCAGCCGAAACTGACCAAGGACAACATCGAAGACGTCATCAAGGCGATGACCGTCCAGGAAAAGGCCACCCTGCTGGTGGGCGGCGCCCGCGCCGCCGTGGTGAACGGCGTTACCTCCGGCACCGCCTGGCAGGTTCCCGGAGCGGCGGGCAACACCCGTCCGATCGAGCGCCTGGGCATTCCCGGCACCGTCCTTGCCGACGGCCCTGCCGGCCTGCGCATCCAGCCTACCCGCCAGGGTGACAGCAACACCTATTATTGCACCGGTTTCCCGGTGGGCACCCTGCTCGCCAGCTCCTGGGACATCTCCCTCGTGGAAGACATGACCAAGGCGATGGGCAACGAGGTCCTCGAGTATGGCGTGGACGTCCTCCTCGCCCCGGGCATGAACATCCACCGCAACCCGCTGTGCGGCCGTAACTTCGAGTACTTCTCCGAGGATCCGCTCCTGTCCGGCAAGATGGCCGCCGCCTATGTCCGCGGCATCCAGTCGAACGGCGTCGGCACCTCCATCAAGCATTACATGGCCAACAACCAGGAGACGAACCGCAACGAGAACGACGCCCGCATCAGCCAGCGCGCCCTCCGCGAAATCTACCTGAAGAACTTCGAGATCGCCGTGAAGGAGTCCGATCCCTGGACCGTCATGTCCTCCTATAATCAGATGAACGGCGAGTACACCCAGCAGAAGTACGACCTCCTGACCACCGTCCTGCGCGACGAATGGGGCTTCAAGGGCATCGTGATGACCGACTGGGGCAACAAGGCCGGCACCGTGAAGTCCGCCAAGGCGGGCAACGACCTGATGGAACCCGGCAATCAGAATGAGATCGACCGCATCGTCGCGGGTGTCGAGGACGGCACCATCACGATGGCCGAACTGGACCGCAATGTCCGCAACATGCTCAACTACATCGTCCGCACCCCGCGTTTCCGCGGCTATAAGTTCAGCAACAAGCCGGATCTGAAGGCCCATGCCGCCGTGGCCCGCAGGGCCGCAGGCGAGTCCATCGTCCTCCTCCGCAATGAGAAGGAAGCCCTCCCGCTCAAGGGAAATGAGAAGGTGGCCCTCTACGGTATCTCCGCGATTGACTTCGTCGCCGGCGGCACCGGTTCCGGTGACGTGAACAAGGCGTATGTCGTCAACATGCAGGATGCGATGGAGAACGCCGGTTTCACCCTGGACAAGAACCTGGCCGAATACTACAAGGCTTTCATCGCCTACGACAAGGCGCAGACGGCCCTGAACGGCACGACCTTCTCCTGGTTCAGCCGCCGCAAGCTCTCCGAGATCGCCATCCCCGCCGCCGCCATCGAAAGCGAGGCGCAGCTCAATGACGTCGCCGTCATCGTCATCGGCCGCAACGCCGGTGAAGGCGCCGACCGCAGGCAGATCGACGATTTCGAGCTCACCAACGTCGAGCGCGAACTCCTCCGTGACGTGAGCACCGCTTATCACGCCGCCGGCAAGAAGGTGGTCGTGGTCCTGAACATCGGCGGTGTCATCGAGACCGCTTCCTGGAAGAACATGGTCGATGCCATCGTCCTCCCTTGGTCCCCGGGCCAGGAAGGCGCGAACGCCGTCGCCGACGTCCTCACCGGCAAGGTGAACCCGTCCGGCAAGCTCCCGATGACTTTCCCGATGAACTTCATGGACCACCCGTCCTCCGCCAACTTCCCGTACAACTACAACGGAGGTAACCAGATGCGCGGCTTCGGCGGTTTCGGCCAGCGCCAGCTCCGCAAGGACGTGGACTACACCGACTACGCCGAGGATATCTGGGTGGGCTACCGTCACTTCACCACCCAGGGTGTCGAGGTGTCCTATCCGTTCGGCTATGGTCTGAGCTACAGCTACTTCGTGTACTCCAAGCCCGTCGTGAAGGCGACTTCCGACGGTTTCGAGGCTTCCGTCACCGTGACCAACCAGGGCAAGGTGGCCGGCAAGGAAGTCGTGGAGGTCTATGTCCATGCCCCCGAGGGCGGCCTGGAGAAGCCCGAGCGCGAGATCAAGGCCTTCGCCAAGACCAAGCTCCTCGCCCCCGGCGAGAGCCAGACCGTGACCGTGAAGGTCGACAACTACGGCATCGCTTCCTTCAACGAGGCCAACAGTGCCTGGGAAGCCCCCGCCGGCAACTACCAGGTGATGTTCGGCGCCAATGTCTCCGATATCCGCGCCCAGGCTTCCTACAAGCTGAAGAAAGCCCAGTCCTGGCCGGTGCACAACGTGCTCGCCCCGGTGGCCAAGTAGTACCTTGACAATCCGTTTGAAGAAACGTCCGACCGGATACGGCCGGGCGTTTTTTGTTGGCAAAGAATGGTTATCTTTGTAAATATGAAAGCTATCCCCTTTATCGTCGGTTGCCTGCTGTCGCTGACGGCACCCGTCCTCCTGGCCGCCCAGCAGAAGCCTTATCTGGACCATCTTTCCGATTACATCGAGAACCTCGCCGTGTTCGAGGAGAATCAGGAGCCGGGAAGGGCGTTCCATATTCCGGAAAAGCATCTTTCCCTGAATGGGACCTGGAAGTTCGCGTATTACGAATCTCCGCAGGATGTTCCCGAGGACTTCTTCGCCCCTTCTTTCAACGACCGGAAGTGGGGGAGCATCGATGTCCCTTCCAACTGGGAGATGCAAGGGTATGGACAGGCGGTTTTCCGCAATGTCTCCGCACCGTTCTTTATTTTGCCTCCGGCGGAGTGGAGAAGATGGCGCCGGGATCTCTATGACAATCCGCCGCCTCTCGCCGTGAGCGTCCCGCAAGTGCCTGCATTCAACCCCACAGGCGCCTACAGGACCTCTTTTACCTTGCCCAAGGACTGGAAGGGAGACCAGGTTTTTCTCCGTTTCGAGAAGGTGGCGTCGGCCTCGTTCGTCTGGGTGAACGGGCAGGAAGTCGGGTACAACGAGGGCGCCCAGGAACCGGCGGAATACAATGTGACCAAGTACCTGAAACCGGGAAAGAACACCGTCGCGGTGCTCGTCCTCAAATACAGCGACGGCTATTATCTGGAAGGCCAGGATTATTGGCGGCTGGCGGGCATTTTCGACGATGTCACGGTCTATGCGTCCCCTCAGGCGCGGATCTGGGACTGGCAGGTCGTCACGGACTTCGGCCCGGATTTCGGGGATTCCGACCTGAGTCTTTCCGTGGACGTGCGGGGCTTCGATGTCCGGGCCGACGGCTATACGGTGAAGGCCCGTGTGTCGAAAGACGGCGTTCCGGTGGCGGAGATGGGCGCGGATTCCTTCTCCCTTGCTCCGGACAGTCACCGGACAGTCGACATGAAGGCGAAGGTGAAGGCCCCGGAGAAATGGACGGCGGACACGCCGGTGCTGTATGACCTGGAGATGGAACTTTGTGATGCCTCCGGAAAGGCCGTCGACCGCATCCGCAAGCGCATCGGCTTCAAGAAGACCGAAATCCGGGACGGCGTGTTTTACCTGAACGGCCGGCCCGTGAAGGTGAACGCCCAATGCTCCCACATGCAGCATCCGACGATGGGACACGCCATGACGGAGGAAGTCATCCGCCGCGACATGGAAATCCTCAAGCAGTTTAATTTCAACGCTGTACGGACCTCCCACTATCCGCCGGTCAACGAATACCTGGACCTGGCGGACGAATATGGCCTGTACATCATCGACGAAACCGGCGACGAGTCCCATGCCACGGAATATGTGAGCAACATGCCCGAATTTACGGAAATGTACCGGGAACGCGTCCGGCGGATGGTCCTGCGGGACCGCAATCACGCCTGCGTCCTGTTCTGGAGCGCCGGCAATGAAAGCGGGGAAGGGATGAACATCACGGAGGTCGTGAAGGAAGGCAAGTCATTGGATCCGACCCGGTACTGGATGTACGGAGGAAACGCGGAGAAGCATCCGGCCGAGGACATCGTCGGCCCCCGCTATCCCATTCCTTTCGAGCACGAGATCAAGTATGGTCTGGATACGAAGGACATGCGCCCTTCCTTCATGGATGAGTATCTCTCCGTGGCCGGTAACGGCGGCGGAGCGATGGACGACTTCTGGGAGGTCATTTTCGCGCATCCCAAGCTGATGGGCGGCGCCGTCTGGGACTTTGTCAGCCCCGGTCTGACGGAGCCGGTCCGCACGCTGAAGGATCAGTCCCCGAATGCGGTCCCCGCCCACATCATGGGCAAGGCCCGACTCGTGAAAGGTCCCACCGGGAAAGCCATCGACCTGAACAAGGAAGACCAGTGGGTGCAGGTGTACCGGGCCGATGCGGTCGAGATATCCGGAGACCGGCTCACGCTCACCCTGGACATCCTGCCCCGGAAATTCAACGGCTCCGGCGGCTATCTGCTCACGAAGGGAGAAAACCAGTTCGGCCTGCGGCAATGGCGGGATGAGCGGCTGGACTTCTACCTGGACAACGGTCAGAGACAGGTCCTTTCTGCCCCGCTCCCGGCGGACTGGGAAGGGAAGTGGCACAATGTGACGGCGGTCTATGACGGGACCGAGATGCGGATTTATGTCGATGGCAACCTGTCCGCGTCCCAGCCGATGACCGGCGCGATCCGTAACCTGCCGCTGTCCGTGTGCATCGGCCGCAGCGAAGACGGTTGCGGCCAGGATACCAATGTGTTCATCTGCGACGCACTCATCGACAATGTCGGCGTATTCGCCGATGCGTTCGCTCCCGGTACCTTTGACCCTTCCAAGGCCGCGGTATGGCTCGATTTCGAGGAAGAGATCCAGGAGGGTACCTTCTGGACCTATGGCCTCGGTGCCCGCAACTACGGCAGCATCTGGCCGGACCGTACCCCGCAGCCGGAAATGTGGCAGATGAAAAAGAGCACCCAGCCCCTGTCCTTCTCGCTGTTGGACGCAGAGCAGGGGACGGTCGAGGTCTGGAACCGGAGCTCTTTCCTGAACGCCTCCGTTTACGAGACTTCCTGGACGCTGACGGCCGATGACGATGTGGTCGCCTCGGGGGCGCTCCCGCTGGATGTCGCTCCCGGTGAGCGAGAGGTCATCCGCATTCCCGTCCCGCATCCGCAGGCGGTGCCCGGAAAGGAATACCGCCTGAATGTCACCTCCGTCCTGGCGAAAGACGAGATTTGGGCGCCCAAGGGACATGAAGTGTCCTGGGACCAGTTCGAACTGACGGACTGGAATGTCCAGGCCGCGGTCAGACGCGCCGGCGGCAAGGCCCGGCTCTCCCGGAACGAGGATTCGTTCACCGTTTCCGGCGAAGGGTTCGCCTATCGCTTCTCCGCCGCCACCGGCGAACTGGTTTCCGCCGTCGTCCGCGGGAAAGAAATGCTTTCCAAACCATTGAAACTCAATGTTTGGCGGGCTCCGATCGCCAATGAGGTGGACGGCTGGGGCGGCAGCAGCGCCGGTCGGGTGAACGCCCCCGGATACGGCGCCGTCGGCCATACCTCGCAGATCCTGGCGGCCCATTACTATGCCGCCGGGTTAGACAGGATGTCCACGATGCCCATCCGGGCGACCGCACGGGAAGCCGGGGACGACGTCGTGGTCGAAGTCCGGGATTTGGCGCTGTTGGGCAGCGAAGAAAAGCAACTGGACGCCTACATCTCCGGCCGTTCCTGGTCCGGCTTCGAGGAAACTTACCGGTGGAAAGTGGCCGGAGACGGAACCATCACCCTGCACCACAAGGTGAATCCGCAGGGGACGATGCCTGCGTGGCTGCCCCGCCTGGGTGTCACCCTGATGCTGGATGCGTCCCTGAAGGAGGTGGCCTGGCATGGCCGCGGGCCGCAGGCTTCGTATCCGGACCGCAAGAGCGGTTACCGTCTGGGCATCTGGAATACCGATGTGGATGCGATGTATGAGCCCTACCTGATGCCCCAGGATTACGGCCTCCGGACGGACACGCGCTGGGTACGGCTGACGGACGCCTCCGGCCGCGGCCTGGAGTTCTCCATGGACCGGCCCTTCGCTTTCAACTCCTACGACTGCACGACGGACAACCTCACCAAGGCCGTGTATCAGTACGATTTGCGGCGGGGCGGGGATATCACCCTCAATCTGGACTATGCCACCTCCGGCCTGGGCTGTACCGCCCGCGGCATCTTCGACGCCTATCGCGTGTATCCTGCGGGATATGAAAGAACCCTGACGATCAGGCCGGTCATTCGGTAACCGTGAGCCGGACGGGCTCGCCCCGCTGGCAGTCCGGGCCGATGAAGATGTCGAAGTCTCCGGGCTCGCACACCCAGCGGAGGTCATGGTCATAGTAGGACAGTTCGTCTGCAGTGATGGTAAATTCCACCTGCGCGGACTGTCCTGCCGCTATATGCACCTTCTTGAATCCCTTGAGTTCCTTGACCGGCCGGGTGGAGGTGGCGAAGAGGTCGTGAACGTACAGCTGCACGATCTCGTCGCCGTCACGGCTGCCGGTGTTGGTGACTGTGACAGATGCGGTTACGGATCCGTTGGCGGGCATCTTCGATGCGCTCAGCGTGACGGGACCGTATTCATAGGCCGTGTAGCTCAGACCGTATCCGAAAGGATAGAGCGGACCGTTGAGCACGTCGAGATAGCAGCTCTGGAACTTGGTGAACGGCTCGTTCTCCCCGTGGGGACGGCCCGTATTCTTGTGGTTGTAGTACAGCGGCAGCTGGCCGACGTTGCGGGGGAAGGATGTGGTGAGTTTCGCGGAAGGGTTCGCGTCGCCGAACAGGATGTCCGCCGCGGCGTGACCGCCTTCGGATCCGGGGCACCAGACGTTCAGGATGGCGTCCATGTTCTCGTTCTCCCACTCGAGCGTGAGGGGCCTGCCGGTCACGAGGACCATCACGACGGGCTTCCCGGTGGCTTTCAGCGCCTTGAGCAGTTCTGCCTGGGCGTCGGGGATGGAGATGTCGGAACGGGAGGAAGCCTCGCCGCTGAAAGCGTCCGTCTCGCCGACGCAGGCGATGACGACATCGGCCTGACGGGCCTTGGCGACCGCTTCGGCGACGAGCCGCTCCTGCGGAACGGTATGGATGTTACCGCCCCGGAAGTTGGGCATGAAGCTCTTGGCCATCCCGTACAGGATGGTCTCTTCGAGGTCCTTGTCCTTGAACAGCCAGCTGCCTTCGGCGTAGGAGGCGGAACGGGCGGCTTCCGCAATGCCGTCATAGAGCGTTACGCATTCGCTGTTATGGCTGCCGGTGGACCAGCACCCGGCCATGGCGGAAGCGTTCTTGGCCAAAGGCCCCACGACGGCGACGCGGGCCTCTTTCTTGAGCGGCAGCACGCCGTCGTTCTTGAGCAGCACCATGCATTCGCGGGCCGCTTCCCGGGCGGCGGCGAGGTGCCCGGGAGTATAGGCTTCCTTCGCGGCGCGGGTAGGATCCAGGTACTTGAACGGGTCCTCGAACAGCCCCAGCTTGTATTTCGCTTCCAGGATGCGGCGGCAGGCCCTGTCGATATCGGCCTGGGACACACGGCCTTCCTTCAGGGATTGGGCCAGCGTTCCCACGAAGCCGTCGGCATTCATGTCCATGTCCAGTCCGGCCTTGAGCGACCGGGCGGAAACCTCCTGCAGGTCGCCGATGCCGTGGGCGATCTGCTCGGAAACGGCCGTGTAGTCGCTGACGATGAATCCTTTGAAGCCCCAGGTGTCCCGGAGCAGTTCGTTCATGAGGTAATTGTTCATCGAGGCGGGGATGCCCTCGAACTCGTTGAAGGAACTCATGTAGCTGTCGGCGCCCGCGTAGGCGGCCTGCTGATACGGCCGCATATAGCCGTTCAGGGCCTCCTGGCGGCTCAGGAACACGGAATTGTAGTCGCGCCCCGCCTCCGCCGCGCCGTAAAGCGCATAATGCTTGACGCATACCATCACGTCGTGATCGTCATAGACCCCGTCCGTGCCCTGATAGCCGCGCACATAGGCCTTGGCAAGTTCGCCGCCCAGGAAGGGATCCTCGCCGCCGCCTTCCGCGATCCTGCCCCAGCGGGCGTCGCGGCAGATGTCCACCATCGGACTGAACACCCAGTTGATGCCGTGGGCCGATGCTTCCGTGGCGGCGATCCGTGCCGCCCGTTCGACGAGGTCCGGATTCCAGGAAGTGGACAGGGCGAGCGGGATCGGGAACACCGTCTGGAAGCCGTGGATGACGTCCATGCCCGTGATCAGGGGAATGCCGGCGCCGGATTCCAGGGCGATCTGCTGCATCTGGCGGAGGAACTCGACATCGGAGCTGCCGAAGATGCCGCCCAGTTTCCCGTCGCGGACGGCCTGGACGTTCGCGTCCTCGTCGTTGAGTTTCGCTCCGGCGACGAATCCGGACGCGGAATGGAGGTTCAGCTGTCCCAGTTTCTGTTCCAGGGTCATCCGGCCCATCAGGGCGTCGATGTACTTGTCCATGTCGGATTTCGGGGCGCAGGCGGCGAGAAGGAGCCCGGCCAGGAGGAGGATGCGTTTCATAGGAATGCGGTTTTCTCCAAAAATACGAAGAATTTCATTCCGAAAGCGTATTTATTGTCATAAATCGGCGTAAATTTGTGTTCTGAACCTATTGTCTGAAACATGTACGATCTTGCTGTCATCGGGGGAGGCCCCGGCGGCTATGTGGCCGCAGAACGCGCCGGCGCCGCCGGCCTTTCCGTCATACTTTTCGAGAAGAAGGAACTGGGCGGCGTGTGCCTGAACGAAGGCTGCATCCCCACCAAGACGCTGCTGTACAGCGCCAAGGTCTATGACTATACCCGCCATGCCGACAAATACGGCGTGAACGTGGACGGCTCTTCCATCGACTTCGGCGCCATCTTCAAGCGCAAGCAGAAGGTGGTGAAGAAACTCGTCGGAGGCGTGCGCGTCCAAATGAAGAATGCCGCCGTGGAGGTGGTGAAAGAGACCGCAGTCATTACGGGACGCGGCGGTGAGGGATTTGAAATCGCCGCGGGCGAATCGACCTATTCCGCTCGTAACATCCTGATTTGCACGGGCTCCGAGGCGGCGGTCCCGCCGATTCCGGGCCTGCGCGAGGGCCTCGGCGATACCGTTGTCACGAACCGGGAAATCCTCGCCCTGGAGGAACAGCCTGAGTCGCTCGTGATTATCGGCGGCGGCGTCATCGGCATGGAGTTCGCGAGTTTCTTCAACTCCATCGGCACGAAGGTGACGGTGGTGGAGATGCTCCCGAAGATCCTGGGCCCGCTGGACGACGAAATCAGCGCCATGCTTCAGGCCCAGTACGAGAAGAAGGGCGTCGAATTCCACCTCAGCTGCAAGGTTGTCGCCGTGGAAGGCAACGAGGTCGTCTATGAGGATCCGGAGGGGAACACCTGCCGGGCGCAGGGAGACAAAA
>JAEEGJ010031556.1_pt1 | contig 10247 bp, 9 predicted proteins | sample 8958761 | NCBI WGS metagenome assembly JAEEGJ01 (sample SAMN16246546, study PRJNA631951) | gut metagenome | biome: gut microbiome; feature: rumen; material: RS-attached | host: Bos | place: Iran: Karaj | collected 2018-10 | reverse complement strand
TGCCCCAGACGAACGGTCCATGGGAATATACGAGCACAGCCGGGATCGCATCAGGATCTTTATCCCTGAAGGTCTCGACTATGACGTTGCCGGTCTCAAGTTCATAAGCTCCCCTGATCTCTTCTTCACTCATCTTCCTGGTACAGGGTATCTCCCCATAGAAGTAGTCCGCCTGCGTTGTTCCTAAAGGCCTTACGCCTTTTCCGGCTTGCGCATAGCTCACCGCCCATTTGGAATGAGTGTGCACGATCCCGCCTATGTTTCTGAAATTGCGATAAAGCACCAGATGTGTATCGGTATCCGATGAAGGTTTGAGTTCACCTTCGACCTTCTTTCCTGTTTTCACATCAATGACGACCATCTTGTCCGGTGAGAGTTCATCATAGGCTACACCGCTTGGTTTAATGACCATCAGGTCCTTTTCTCTATCGATCCCGGAAACATTGCCCCAGGTAAATACCACCAGCCCATATTTTGGCAGCAGCATATTTGCTTCATATACTTTTTTCTTCAGTTCTTCTAACATATCTCCACCATGTCTTTCATTATTATCATATTCATTTTAAACCTTTTTCTTTGTGGTCTTCTGACTTCGCCTGACCCGTTAAAGCTCTGTTAAAATAAATTCAGTAAGAACAGATCTATGAAACACATATCACTCATCAGCGTTTTATCGCTTTCTATCTTCTTGACTCTTTGTGGCTGCGCCAATGATCAAAAAGGCAAACAAAGCATAGCTGTAGGCTGGCACAACAGACAGGACTCCTACACTTTTGTCTCGACCTTGAAGACCATCGAAGAAACAGATGCTGTCCCCAGAGTCCTTGAGATGGTGAGGCCCGACTATCTTGATTACGATGAAAACGGAAAACTCATAGATGCCAAAGACGAAAACGGGATGCTCACAGAAGAAGCGGCTGAGCTGATCAGACAAAACGGTTATAAAGGCTCCAATATCGAAAGCGTGATGAAGGACGTCAGATGTCTGATCCTGCCCGGAGGCAGCGATATCAGTCCAAGCCTCTACCGCGATCCTGAATCGTCCCTTGTTTCAAAAGATGACCTCGACTATTGTGCCGAAAGAGATGTCTCCGATTATCTTCTGACCCTGTATTGTCTGGATAAGGATATACCATTGCTGGCGATCTGCCGCGGCATGCAGATGCTCTCGATCGTCTCCGGTGCTTCAATGATTCAGGATATAGGATCTTGGTTAAATGAGCAGGACGTCACATACCACGATCTTCATCGCGATCCCTTCAAAAAAGATTTCGCAGCTCATGATGTAAGGATCGTCGATCAGCAATCACTGCTTTATTCGCTGATGAAAAAAGATCTTCTGGAGAACTGTCCCTCATGGCATCATCAGGCCGTTGCTTCGCTTGCGGGTACTTCTCTTTCTGTAACAGCCTTAACTCAGACCGACGGTATCGAAATAATCGAAGCCGTGGAAAGGAAAGATAAACGTTATATTATCGGGATCCAATATCATCCGGAAGTAGCGGTCAGAAAAACGGTCGATAAAGAAACAGATGTAAATAAATTTATGAGTGCTGAAGAAGCTCTTGTTCTGTTTAAGGCTTTGCTTGCAGAAGCATACTGATTGCTTCGCTTTTAACTCAAAATCGTTTTTATCCTTGTTGTTATATTTTCTATTTATGTTGTACGATTGATTTATAAGATATGATCATATAACCATATGAAAGGAGGAGCTTATCATGAGTGAGAACATCAACAAAGTTTCTGAGATCTTAAAAAACGATACTGATCTTCAGAAGAAATATTCCGAAGAAATACAGCGTCTTGCTCAGTCTGGAGAAGCTGCCACCCCTGATGAGGCAGTTGTAAAAGCCGTTAAGAATGTTCTTGATATTGATCTCGAGCTTACTGAACTCGAAAAGCTCAGAGCACAGCAGGAAGCTGTAGATCCCAAAGACCTTGAAGCGATTCAGGGCGGTGAAGAAGAGAACAGAGATAATTATGCCTGGTGTAAAAGCAATTATACCTGCTATATCGTTTACTATCATCCTGATGATACTAAACCTGGCGAAGCCTGCTACTGGGACTGGACCTGCTTTGGCATATACAACTGCGTGAAAGGGCCTAACTAAACTTGTTTTATCTTTTGAAGGAACCCTGGACTTTCAGGGGTTTCAAAGGACTCCCTTATGCCTTGCGCTGTGAATATGGGGAACATAAACATGACAAACCTCTTTTCCTGGAAAAAGAGGTTTTTATGAGTCTTCTCGACTGTAATGGTGAAACGGATATTGATGAATCTTTATTCTCAGACAAGACCAGAAAAGCTTTTGAAGAATTTGTTGAACAGGACATCCTGCAGCTTTCTGATTCTCCTTTGCCGCCATTAAAATCCTGGCAGCGCTACATCGTCTATCCTGCCCGCTTTATGCGCAAGATTCATTGGAGCATTACCGGCAAGTGCAATTTCCGCTGCCGTCATTGTCTGGTCTCTGCCCCGGAAGCCAAGCATCCGCAATTGCCTTTGGAAGAATGTCTGCACATTGTTGATGAGATCGCCTCCTGCGGTATCAGAGAAGTTGATATCACCGGCGGCGAACCTTTATTGAGAAAGGATTTCGCTCAGATCGTTGAAGCCTTAAGTAAAAAAGGCATAGACATTGGTGTCGTCTTTACCAACGCTTCTCTGTTAAATGAGAACACACTCAGGATCTTAAAGGATAATCACCAGCACCCGGTCTTTCAGCTCAGTTTTGACGGCTTAGGTCACCATGACTGGTTAAGAGGAATCAAGGGTGCAGAAGAAGATGCGGATAAAGCCTTCAGACTGCTTAAAGATAATGGCTATACTTCCGTTGCTGCCATGTGTATCCACAAAGAAAACAAAGACAGTTTAAGAGCTACGATCCGATATCTGGCTGATCTTAATGTTTCAGCATTAAGAGTCAATGCGCCGCAGTCTTTAGGACTCTGGAAAAAATACGCTGATGAATATGCCTTAAGCAAAGAAGAAACAGCAGAGATATATAAGGAATGTATCTCTTACTTCTTTGAAGATGGGATGCTTCTGGATCTCAGCCTTGATGGCTACTTTGAAGGCAAGAAAGGCAAAACTGAATATACAGTTCCGCTATCCCGCAACACTAAGGAAGATTCTGATTACCTCAGTTGTCCCTATTGCGAATCATTGCGCTATAACGCCTACATCGGACCGGAAGGAAGACTGGCTCCCTGCATGGGTTTTTCTGATACAGCTTTGAAAGAAAAGTTCCCTAATGTACTTGAGGAACATCTTGGACCGCTTACCCTGAATGGCTATTACTATGACGTAGCCAACACCAAAGTTTCTGCTTTCATAGACAGAAATCCTGAGTGTGCCAAGTGTGAACATCTGCCAAAATGTCTGGGTGGCTGCATGGTGGAAGGAATTGACGATGAAGGCAATTATCTGCTTCCTGATCTTCACGCCTGTTACTTCCATAAACATGTCGGTGAAGAAATGATCAGAAAGATCGCTGATGAAGCTATTGTGAGATATTGCTCCGAAATATAATTATCATAAGTCAATTTAAATACTTCTCTCTTTTGATCATATATAACCTCGTTTTTAGTAGAATTCTACTTTTTTCGATTAAGTTATATCATAGACCTAAATCGCATTAGAAGAAGTGTATTCTTATAATTTGTAATTTGATTGAAAAACTAAAGGAAGATTTCTGATTATGGCGATTATCCCTGCTGTTATTAAAGCTCACAAAACAAAAGCCGCCATTTTCTGACGACTTGCATTATTGTTCTATTACCAGATCCTTACTAATGATCTCCATAATGGGAACCACACTCAGCTATTTCGAGTTTATTATCAGATATTCTGAACACAATCCGGTTTTTCTCATCAATTCTGACGCTCCAGAATCCTGCCAGATTTCCAAGACAGCGGTTCTGGCTTGCCAGGCAACATAATCCTCCCAGGCATCATCATGTCACAACTTTTTCATCAATCAACCTCAATTAATTCGTGCTCGTGATGGCCTGTGGCACACCGGTCATCGCTTCCAATCAGGGCGGCTTACCTGATTTCGTGAACGATTCCGTCGGTGGCCTTGTCAAACCGGAAGATCCTGAAGATCTTGCCGACAAGATCATCGAAGTCTTAAGAAAGACTGATGAGATCGACAATGAGAAATGGCGTAAAGAGATCGCTTCCTATGCGCGCAATCACTACGCCCAGGATAAGATCATCGAAGAACTCGATGAGTTATACAAGAAAGCAATCGATTCCAAGAAAGAGTGAAGCAATTCACTTTTTCTTTTATAATTTAGGTATAAAGTAATACAAGGAAAACAAAATATGAAAGCCGACGTATTTTTAAGTTACAAATCCGAAGAAGAAGAATATGCCCGCAAAGTCAGGAAAGTCTTAGAAGATAACGGGATCTCCTGCTGGATGGCACCGGATTCTATTCCGGTCGGATCCAATTATATGAAACAGATCCCGCAGGCCATCGATAACTGCAAGGTCATGATCGTGCTGATCTCAGAGAAGTCACAGAAATCGACCTGGGTCAAAAACGAGTTTTCGCAAGCCATCACCAAAAACAAGCTTATCATTCCTTATCTGATCCAGGATTGTCAGCTCGAAGATGAGTTTGCCTTCTCGATGTCGACGATGCAGCAGGTCTATGCCTGGAAGAATGAAGAAGATGCTTTAAACAGGATCGTCAAAGATATCAGGGAAGCTCTGGGTGATGACCCTAATGCCAGGATCGAGATCTCGGTGGTCAAAAAACCGAAAGTCTCACCGATCATCATTGGTGCAGTTGCCGCGATAGCGGTCATTGGCCTTTTCCTGATCTTCTTCAATAAACCGAAAAACGATCCGGTTTCAACGCCTTCCGCTGAAGTCTATTATTCGGAAATACTTCCATTCTATCTGACCGGTTTTTATCAGAATGCCGATGAAGCCAGAAATGATTCCTATTCTGCAGACGTTTATGATAAAGCTTTCTCATTATTAAGCTTTATCCGCAACGATTCTGATAAATCCGTCTTTGTGGAAAAGATCGCCTGTGATATCGATGAAGTCGTCCTGGATTCCACAGCGATCATTCAAACTGACTCCTTTATGAAAGATGACACTTTCTACTGTTATACCTTTAATGACGGCTGGGGCGATGGCGAAAACATCACCTCCACCTGGCAGATAACTCCTTCAGAAGGCGTTCCGGTCTATGATTATCTGATCACAGCTTTAACCGGATCAGATACCTATTCCCTAAAATCCGGTGAAGCTCATAAAGTCTATAAGATCAAAGCAGATCTGAATGAATTACTTGAATACTGTCGTCAACATAAAGATGAGTATCTTCCGGTCCTGTATACCATTTATACTGAAACCAAATATGGCGATCACACCTCAGGCTGTGCCATGTATCTCATGTATGACAGGGATAACGATTGTCTGTTCATCGATTATGGCGGAGCTGATGATGAAAAACCGGAGATCACCTTATATGCGGTGCTGGATGTCGACAATCCACCTAAAGAATTACGTTTTAATTCTCCTGATGCCTTCCCGCTTGTAGAAGATACCTTCCGCATCGAGACCGTCATCATTCCGACCAAATCATGTAACGTCACTTTGAACGGATCATATTCGGTCGGCGGCAATCTGTTTGAAACCGAAAAATACAACGCTCAGGTCAGAGTTCCGTATTTTGATGAAGGCGCCATCGACGTAGGCGGACCGCTCACCAGGGAACTTGCCCAGATCGACAGCAATGATACGACTATGATGAAAAAGATCTGTAATAAATATCGCTATGATATCGAATCGATCCTGCCTGATGACGTGCCAAGAGGATAAACAAAACTAAACATAGCATACTAAAACCAGAGAATTCTCTGGTTTTAGTTACTTTTTGTTTTTTTTTGATTAGACACCTGGTTCGAAGTCATCCCAGAATTCTATGGCTTCCTGAATGCTGTTTGCCGGCCGGTTATTATAATAAGTGAAGAACGCCAGTCTGTCAGCCTCTGTAGTAGTTATTTCTTTACCCTGAAATTTGTAACCGTCATTCCACAATATTCCGGGACCAACGATCTCTACCCCTGCTGCAATGTAATATTTATCGCTCCATGCAGAGAAGTACCCGGCCCCATCTACTTTGGCGAGGTCTTCATCGTTTAATATCTTTTTCTCTTTTTCCGGCATATATTCTTACCTCCGTCTTTCACATCTTTTTATACGTTACTGTGAGCTACCCAAGTCTAAAGCACCTGGGCTTCCTGGGTCATCGCCAAAGACTTGCCTGAAATGATCATAAAATCATCAAAAGTATTGGTCTTGAACTGTTCAGGACTCTTGGTTCTACGCTCCATAGAAACCTGTTTGAGTGCTTCGTCTAATATAGACTGAGCGCTTTTTATATCTCTTGAAGGATGTTCATATCCACAGTGAACGCACTTGTATTTCCGTTCACTTAATGGATGTTTTGTCAGACATCCGCATACCGGACATATCTGGGTACTGGGAAAGCTTCTGTCCACGACAGAGGTCTTTGAACTGTTTTAAGTTTCGCTTTGATAAGACCCATGGCGCTGTTCTGGGCTTGCTTTCCAAACAAACCGGATTGCCAGTTGTGTATCATCTCATCCTGTATGGCTATGAAGTCATAGTCATTGAGGATGTCATGAACGATGTTGTTTGCTTTGTCTTTGCGCTGATGGTAAAGATGTTCATATTCTTTCTTTAAAAGAGCTGCGAGTTTAAGGTTATTGTTTGAATTGGTTCTTCCGTTTCTTATCCATGATCTGTTGATCTTTTTTGAAAGATGTTTGATCATCTTTGATTCCTTAACAGAGACATCAAAGATATTGCCATCAGATAAAGTCAGATTATGTTCTATACCGAAATCTATTCCGACTTCTTTATCTGTTGGTATGTATTCTTTCTTTGATACATAACAGGTTATGTAGAAATATAATCCCGAGGCCTTCCTTACCATCTTTGCGTTACATATGCGCTTTTCCATCATAGCGATATGTTCATCGCTATAGAAAGGATCTGCCGTTATTTCAAACGGAATTCGTCTTTCGTTGGCAACTTTGGTGAGAAAAACGCTGATAGCTGCCGACAATGTCAGGCCCATATCTGAACAGGCTTTTTCTGCTTTTGTTTTTTACAGAATCATCTATTCTGAAATTCAATTGTGCCATACCGAAACCTACTTGCTATATTGTTATAGCATATTCTTTTCATTGCAAAGTGATTGCTACATCTTTTAACACATCTTATATCATTGTTTGACACGGATATATGCACTGACAAATCGGTAATCCTTATTCAGGATCTTAAACAGGACGCATTGAAAATCCAGATATAATAAAGCGCGGATCATCTCCGCACTTTCTTAACTTCTTACCACTCTTCTCTGATCTTCTGATAATCGATCTTCTTGCCGATCTTCTTATAGATCAGGAAGAAAATAAACAGATTCAGCAAGGTGAATACCGCATAGACGCAAATAGCTGTCTTGGCTCTTTCATCCGTCATGACATACGAAGCGGTTGAAGGTGAATTATAAACAAAACTGCTCAGTGACAGAATGAAATCATACAATCCATGAACCACACCGCATGCCCAGATATTTCTGGTCTTCCAGTAAAGGAACAGCAGAGAAAGCCCAAAGACCCCGGCCTGCAGAGTTTTTCCGATTCCCTGAGCTATGGCCAGCCAGTTTGTAAATTCAAAGCCGACGACATGAGCAGCACCAAATACCAGCGAAGAAACAAGCGCACTTAAGACGAAGACGTATTTCTTATCTCTGAAGTGATAGATGATCGCATCATTGATCAGAGCTCTGAAGCTCATCTCTTCAAAAAGACCAACGGACATCATCAGCAGAAAACCTGTAAGTATCTGTAAAGGGACGTTGTCCCATAACGGTGCTTCAGCACTATTCAGAAAGCCTAAAGCACCTATAGGCATAGCCATAATCAGGAAACCAATTCCCACTTTTATGACATACCAGGTGTCGTTGTAACTGGCTGTTAAAGTTTTATCACCAGAGACCTGATAAAGAAAAAACATCGCTGCCCCTGTCATCAGGGTACGAAGCAGAAAACCCTGAAAGTTTGATTCTGCTTTGATCGATTTGAGACATACCATCACATAGACGATGCCGATGGCTGCCGTAATAAGCGGGTGCTTTTTCATAAACAGTATGTATCTTCTTAACATTTCATTCTCCTTTTGTATCTTTCAACAGCTGAATCAGCTGCTGAAGACTTTATCAAAATTATACTCCACCGCTTTACATAATTCTTCAAGCGGAAGCTTCTTGATTTCGGCGATCGCTTCATAGATCCTCACCACATCAGCCGGCTCATGTCTTTTATCCTTTATTGGACTCTGATATGGTGCATCGGTCTCGATCAGCAGTCTGTCTAAAGGAATTTCCTTTACAACTTCCTTAGGCTTCTTTGCGTCTTTGAATAAGACACTGGCTCCAAAGGAAATATAGAAGCCTTCTTTCATATATAATCTCGCCATCTCAATTGAACCGCTGTAGCTGTGAATGATGCCTTTAACCGGATATTGTTTTAAGATCTGCAGGGTGTCATTAGAAGCTTTACGGCTGTGGATATCGACCGGAAGTTTAAGCTTTTGCGCAAGCTTGAGCTGTTCGATGAAGAAATGCTGCTGGTGATCTTTGGTATGAGGATGGGAATAATAATCAAGACCCGTTTCACCGATCATATCCGGTTTTGTCTCTTCAGCAAGTCTTACAAATCTTTCTAGTCTTGTCTCATCGTGATCATCTTCCAGATCCTGCGGATGAATCGCCATCGCCAGTTTGAAATCAGGATTCATTTCTCTAAGTCTGATCCCATATTCAAGATCGTGTCTGCTGCAGCAGATCACAATAGCTTTCTTCACTTTATTTTCCATCATCCTTTCAAGCATCTGTTCTCGATCTTCATCAAACTGTCTTGAACCAAGATGACAATGCGCATCACAGTAAATCATATTTTTCCTATTAGTTTTATTTTAAATGGATAATCAGTCTGTTAAACAATATTAATGGTTTATTTTTATATAATGGGTTTATAAAGCGGAGGAATCATTCTATGAAAAAGGAATATGAGATCTTGCTCACGCCCTGGAAGATAGGAAACCTCGAGATCAAAAATCGTATCGTCATGGCACCGATGGGCGGCACTTCCATCTTTGGCTGGACTGAACCAAATCATTTTGATAAAGAAGCAGCCAGACTGTTGAAGATCGTAGCCGAAAACAACTGCGGACTGATCTTTCCCGGTGTCGCTACCGTCAAAGATATCATCGGACCATTATGGCTGTATCAGAACAAAGCTAAATTCAGACAGCTGAAACAGTTCATGGATGAAATACACAAGACCGGTGCCAGATTGTTCATTCAGATGACAGCCGGCTGCGGCCGTTCATTTGCCTTGAACGATATGATGGTCATGCTGCTGAAAAACAAAGTTTTAGGCACCTTGGCAAAACCAATACTCAATCCTGATTTTCACTCTGTTGCTCCATCAGCTACCCCAAACCGCTGGGCAGATGACATCACTTCTCGTGAGATCACAAAGAAGGAAATAGACAAGATCATCTATGCCTTTGGCGAGACAGCGAGACTTTGTAAGGAAGCCGGTGTTGATGGCGTTGAAGTGCACGCTGTTCACGAGGGCTATCTGCTCGATCAGTTTACGCTGCCTTATGTAAATTCGCGGACTGATGAATATGGCGGCAATTTTGAAAACCGCTATCGCTTTGCGGTCGAGATATTAAAAGAGATCAAGAAGAAATGCGGAGATGATTACCCGGTCTCTTTGCGATATTCTGTCACCTCTAAAACAAAAGGCTTCAGGGAGGGTGCCGTGCCTGGTGAAGAATTTGTCGAAGCAGGGCGCACGATGGAGGAATCGGAAAAAGCGGCTAAATATCTGCAGGATGCCGGCTATGACATGCTTAACTGCGACAACGGCACCTATGATGCCTGGTATTGGCCACATCCGCCGGTCTACATGCCGGAAAACTGCAACCTTGTAGATGTAGCCCATATCAGAAAGTTTGTCGATATCCCGATCGTCTGTGCCGGCAGGATGACTTTAGATGCTGGAGCACAGGCTATCAGACAGGGTGATATCGATGCGATCGGTATCGGCCGGCAATTCCTAACTGATCCTGCCTGGTTTGAAAAAGTCATTGAAGACAAAGAAGAAGACATCAAGCCATG
>JAEEGJ010031553.1_pt1 | contig 10247 bp, 11 predicted proteins | sample 8958761 | NCBI WGS metagenome assembly JAEEGJ01 (sample SAMN16246546, study PRJNA631951) | gut metagenome | biome: gut microbiome; feature: rumen; material: RS-attached | host: Bos | place: Iran: Karaj | collected 2018-10 | reverse complement strand
CTGTTGACGACATTGTAAAAAAAGAAAAGAAAAAGCAGGAAGAGATTCTTGCCCGCCAGTACATAATCGACGTACTTACAAAAGAATACGATTCTGCACATCTTGTAAACCTTACAGAAGACAAGCTTTATCTTTTAAAATTCAAAAATAGCAAAATGCATAAATACGTAACGTCCGAATATGAAACTATTTGCTATTCACAAGAATATGCATCCTTCATCGAACAGTATGTAGAAAAAAGCGAGCAGAAAAATATTATAGAAAAGCTTTCTCCAGAAAACTTAAAACAGATTCTTTCCGAAAGAAAATCTTTTTCTGTTTTCCTGACGATTATACTGAATGGCATTGAACACTGGTACGAAATCCGCTGCATCCGAATAAATGATACTCCAGATTTCTGTTTTGCTATGGGCTTTATCAACCGCGATCTTGAAGCTGCAATCAGTAAAAAACGAGAAATGTATGAGGAAATAATCAAAACCCTTGCTGCAGATTACGATGCGGTTTATCTTGCAAATCTTGATTCAGGTAAAGTACTCTACTCTTACAACAATCCTGAATCTTATCCTGAAGATGCTCCAATGGAAGAGTTCCCTCCTTTGCAGGATTGCTTTTCCGATGAGCTTACTCCTTTCCATAAACTTGTGGTTCATCCCGAAGATTACGAGATTTTTAAGCGTGCCGTTTCCCGCGAAATTGTTACCAAAGAGCTTACAGAACACAGAATGTTTTTTGTAACCTACCGCATGCTTTACAACGATGTTTACGAATATTTCCAGACAAGGATTTTCCGTTCCATCAATTTTGAAGAAAATCATAATTTTGTTGTTGGTGTAAAAAATATCAACACTCAAATAAAAATGGCTCGTAACAGTATGATTGCCCACGAAATGGATTCCCTATCCGGCATTTTGAACGAAAAGCAGTTTAAGCAGCAGGTTTCGGACATTCTTCCGCGTTGCAATTTTATTGAGTTCTCTTATGCCATGATTCTTATTGATATTGATAACTTTAAGAAAATCATAAAGGATTTTGGCTATTCCGTTGGCGATTATGCTCTTCTTGAAACCGCAAAGCATCTCTGTCTGGTTAGCTCCAGTGATGATACAATTGCCCGTATTGGAGAAAACCGATTTGCCATTTTTGTCCGGGTTCGTAAAAACTCCACCGTTGACACAGAAAAATTGATTTATGCAAAAGCCGAAGCCCTCAACAACATGATCCGCAAAAACTACAGCATAGAAAACAACAAGATAACTCTTTCCTGCCGCGTTGGAGTCGCCATAGTTACCCCGGAGACAAAGGATTACGATTCCTTGTTCGAAGAGGCTATTGGAAGCAGTAAGGTTTAATATTGGATATATTTCAAAATCGCAACCTCTCGCTCACAGCATCTTCCCCATTTCCACCCGCATGTTATGTTCTTCCGGGCCGCGGTTAGAGTAAGCATACCTGTCAAAGCCGATAATTTCAAATCCGTGCTTTATATAAAAAGAAATTGCCTTAAAGTTAAAGGTCTGCGTTTCGAGCACCACCATCCGGGCACCACTTTTTTCAGCTGCCTCCAAAATAGTCTCCATAAGCTTTGCCCCACGCCGCTTCTTCTGTTAGCCTGGTCAAACACGCAGATATTCGCCATCCTGAACCGGTTGTTCCATTTTTCTAAAAATCCTTCAACCATGCCAATAAGCTTGTCGCCCTCGAAAGCACCGTAAGCAACAGGGTCTTCCAGCCAGTCCGACAGCAAATCTTCATTAAGCGTCATTCTAAGAGGCTTCTCGCTCATCATCCACCTAATGTCAAAACCTTGGTCCTCCGGCTCAATAGAAAGAAATCTATCCGAAAGAATCTCCGCCTGATATTTTTGGCCTTTATATTTCTTGTAGTCCAGTTCCTTTATAATCATTTTTTTCTCACGGGCGCATTTTCTTAATTCAACTCTAATTCCATGTCAATGCATTCCCAGTCAGCGCCAAGAATGTTTATAACTCTTTTGCTGAATGGCTTAAAGCCCACAGCCTCATAACATACTTGAGCTTTTGGATTATTTGCAAAAACTCCAAGTGTTGCTTTGTTAGCCTTCAATTCTTTCTTGGCATATTCAATTGCAAGCTCAAGCATTTTTTTTCCGTAACCTTTCCCCCTGACATCCGGTGAAACAATCACAAAACCAAACCGCACAGTTGTTTTCACATTTACATCAGGAATCAAAACAAAGAGATGACCAATAACATTTTCCTTTTCATCAACTGCTGTGAGCGGGAAAAAATCCAGGCCTGCTTTTCTCTCTGCGTAATTTTCATTTAATTCATTTCCCTGCAAAGGAAACTTTCCGATTCTATCTGCCGACCACTGGAACAAAGTTTTTTCATCCTTTACCCAGCTGCAGATAATCTGAGAATCTTCGGCTTTATAGGGTCGTAATTTCATGTTCATATTGTCTTCATTCATTGCCTAAATTTTATGATTATTCTATTCTCCATTTTTCCAGAATCTTTAAGCCCTCGTCTATTTCCTCGCCAAGGACTTCCTGGATTTTTTCAAACTTCTTTTTTGAATGCAGCTTGTCCAGCACTTGAAGCAATTCTTTTTTACCGTGCTTTTGGATAAAGAGCGCCATGGCTCTTATCGCATTTGTATCCTTCCCGAGCGAGTAAAAGCCTTTCTTACAATTATAAAGCTCGCTGCATTCATAGCAGCCGTCCAGGCCTTTTTCTTTACAGCAGGCTGTGTTGGGGCAAATTCCATCTGGTGAACAGGTTGCAAAAGAACATGTGTTATAAATTGTCCTGCAGGAACCGCACCAGGCAGTTAAAAAACAATGGCTGCAGGAAAGCCCGCAATAGGCAATCTGATCTACGCCCTTCTTTGCCTGCTGACACAATTTGTTTTTGATGCGCCGCATGGCTTCCACATGCATAATCCAGTGGCGGGATAAAGGCATTTGAATTAATCCTTTGATATTTTTACCGCACCAGTAATCAATCAGCCAGACAGAACTTTCACTGATGCTTACGCACTTGCTGGCGACAAGCCGTTCTTTGTCCTCGGTAGTGAAGGTTCTCTTCAAGTCCGCAAACTGCAAGCCCACAAGCATTTCATTTGAGGACTTCATCACAGCCTTGCAATATTCATAAGTTGCTTTGATATCCAGCGTCTTTGAAAACTCAATCATCGCGTCGCCATCAAGTTCGTTGGCAGTTGTGATAATCAAGCTGTTAGTTTTATCTAACCAACCACCCTGCAAAAGAACCTGTTCATCTTTCAAAATCAGCGTGTGCACAACAATATCTTCAATTCGGAAAAGATGCCAGAGCGACCAGGCTAGGGTAGTGTGCTGAGAACCCTTTCCAACACCAAAAGGCATCTGGTAAAAAGCCACTGGTGGAAAAGTCTTTACAATAGAAGTTATCTGTTCAAAAAGCTCGGCACGCAACTCAAGAAGAACTTTTATTCCTTCAGCAAAAGTTGCTTCCTTCGCAATGAGAGTCTGCATCTTTTTGTTTTTATTTGACCATTCTGTGTCCATATTGTTTCCTATAACCAGGTTCTAATAAATTGCTTTGTAATCATCAGCTTACCGTGATCTGTTGTGATTGGATAAGCGTCTCCAAAATCCAGAGATTTTCCAGAATTATCGAAAACCTGGCGCCCCTTTATTACAAGACCTTTTTTGCTGATGCTGCCATTTTCATCTATTTCCATTATTAAAAAAGAGCAGTCATTGTCACCTGGTTTCAACAACAAACGAACTTTGAGACCACTTTTTATTTCTATCCAGGTATTCAGAATTATGTTTTCCATTTTTTAATAATTATATCATAACTTTTCTATTTATCATTTTTAAATAACTTCCGAATAAATCTTTTCAGCCACAGCTTCCAGTGATTCATTTTCATAAATCGCGCCTCCGCCCCATCACTCCATCACCGCGCGACCGGCCTTGCAGATTTCTACAAGCCTGTAGCCGCCTTCTTTGTAAATCTTTTTTGGAGTTTCCCCGTCCGGCCAGATATAACAGTTTTCTATTCCCATCTCTTTGCACCATTCCACATACCTGTAAAAAAGCGCACGCCCGGCTCCCAGCTTTCTGTACTTCTTAGAAACAATCAGATAATCAACCCGGCAGGCCTTCTCAGAAATATGACCATACAAGAGCCCAACAGGCTTCCCCTTCAAAAGCGCCGCAAACATCCAGGCCCCTGGATATTCCAGAGTCTTTTTTGCAACCATGATTTCCCAGGGCTCTTCCGCTTCGACCAAAATATTTTCAATTTCTTCAGTCCACTTTTCAACCTTGCGGATTTCTATTTCAGGGTTAGGAACAATCGCGTTCTTTTCTTTAAGGAACATAAACTCCTGATTTTCAGTCCAGCTTTTGTAACCGCCCGCCGCAAGCTCATCTTTAATTTCATCAAACCAGTTGTCATCCAGCATCGACTGATAAATTATCGGCCAGCTTCCCTTTGCTTTGTAAAAGTCAGCAATATCCAAAAGCACCGCCTGCAGATTTTGAATCCGCTCCCTGTAAATCACCGCATGATTAGAGTCAAAAGAATCTTTATTTTCTGTATTATAAAACAGAATCCCATAATCCCGCTCTTCATAGTTCGTAAAGATTTTTGGAAAGAGATCTTCTTCGATGTAACAATCTTTAAGATTCATTTTTTAATTCCTTTTTCGTTTTGGGCGCATCAGGCACTTCACTATGTTACGTGCCTGTCGGGTGTTCCAGGGTTCGCTAACGCTCAGCCTCCTCACTTCACTCACTAACTATCGTTAGTTCGTTTCGTTGCGGTGGCCGGCTTCGCCGCCCTTCCATACCCTTGCGCATCCGTCTCTAATTAATTCCGTGTCGGAAAATACAAAAAATCATACTCAATCGGATTTACAAATCCCAGCCGTTTGGCTAGCCTGACAGATTCTGCGTTCTCTTCATCACATGCCCAGATTGCCTTCAAGCCCATCTTTTCAAGTTCTTCCAGAGTCCTAAGACAAGTCGCAAATGCAAAACCACGTCTACGATATGGTCCAAAAGTGTAAATCCCAATTTCCGTAAATCCGTGGGCAGTAAAGGCAGCCTCACTCTCGCAGCAGACTTCGCCGTTTTCTACAGCATAAAATCCAAAGGCTTTCTGGAGAAATGCTTCTTTTGTGCCATAATTTTGCAAATGCCAGTTTTTATAATCTTCCGGTAACTTGTCGAACAATTCATTTGTAAAAGGTGTGATTTCCACATTGCAGGGTTTTTCTAAAGCTTCTTTTCTTTCTATAAATTCAAAGCGCGGAATTATTTTTCCAAACTCTTTTAGAGGATATGTGCCTTTTCGCTCTGGAACCCAAATTACCTGAAGCCAGTCCTTTTTTATAACTTCACCCAAAACATCTTCAATCCAGGGAAAATCCGCATCATCGCTGATATAAGTCCAGCTCATGTCCAGCCTGCAAATTGCTTTTGTGGGAGAAGTGATGTCATCTACAAAAGTCTTGCCCGTCATCTTTCCATCCAAATAACACCAGAGCGCAGAATTATTCGGCTGCTTTTTCTGAAAGAGCGGCTTTATCAAATCTCGTTTTTCTTCGGGTAATTGGGTGAACATCTTATTCTCCTTGTCCCGTCATTCCGAACTTGATTCGGGATCTTTTTATAGATGCTGAAACAAGTTCAGGATGACAGTTATAATTCTAATCTATCCTCACCTTATCCATCAACCCCGAATAATTTTCGCTAATCCAGTTTTCAAGCTTTTCCTTACTAAACACAGTGTCCTCGAAAATCGAAGTATCGGGCTTAAGAACAATCTGAGTTCCGTGCGGGATTGCAGAATCATTAATTTTGCTTGTAACAGAATGCTTTGGAACTCCGCGAATGTAATCCTGTTCATAGATTTTCCCATTCCGCCAGACAGTTATTGTAAGATTTTCGCAAAGGGAGTTTACAAGCTTTAGGTCATCAAAGGGCAGATCTCCCATCTGTACGTACTCAAGCTTTGTAATGGGCTTGCCCGAAAAAAGATTCTGCAGGACTTCTTCGTGAACCACCCCGTCATCATCCAGTTTGATTCCGCGGCCGTCATCAAAAATCTTAAGGCAATTATCAGGCAGCAGGCTAAGCTCAATTTTTGAACAGAAACCAGCCGCCATTTCTTCAAAGGAATTACCAAGAATCGTGAAAATCATTTTGTGCATGTCATCGCTCAAAGTCATTTTTTCTTCCTCCATAGATTTGGTTTTGCAATTTGCAAAAAGTTCAACCTCCGGAATGTCGTACTTCTGCAAATGTTTTTTGATATCTTTTGGAGAAGAGCCAAAAAGACTTTTGAACGATCTTGAAAAACCTTCGTGAGATTCAAAGGAATATTTCATGGCAACATCAATCACTTTCATGTCAGCAAGCAAATCTTTTATAGAATATTGCAGCTTCCTTATTCGCACATAAGCGGTAATCGGAATTCCGTAAAAATCCATAAATTTTCTGCTGATGTAAAAAGGACTGTAGCCCATAAAATCTGCGAGTTCCTTTAGTCCCATTTTGTTTTCAATGTTCTTTTCAACATATTCAAACAGCGGTTTAAAATCATCCATAATTGTTCCTCCAAAAGTTTATACGATGATTTTAGCACCGCTGTCATTTGGGTTCTTGATAATGTTTGCGATGCCTTACTGTTATACTATCCCGCGCTTTATTGCACTGTCGATGTCTTCTCCGGTAATCACAGTCAGAGTCTGGGCACCGTATTCTTTTTTCATAAAGGCAGCGCCGTCTCCTCTGTCTACAATTGCAACCAGAGCTACTACTTTGACATCAGCAATTTCCTTTAGCTTTTGGATTCTACCGGCCACAGTTTTTCCGCTGTTGATTAAATCATCAACGATTACAATGCGCTCTCCGTCTTCAAGGGTGTGACCACAAATCTGCCTGCCCCGCGAGTCAGGAACTTTTCTGTCGCTGCAGTAGTTCACAGTAATGCCGTATTTATTTGCAAGGATAGTTGCTGTAGCAGCCGCAAAGCTTATGCCATGATAAGCCATGCCAACGATGCAGTCAAAATCAAGATGAGCTTCCATAATCAGGTCGGCAAAAAACTCCCCAAGCTTTGCAAGGTGAATATTTGTCGTAAAGTTTTCCGTGTCCACATAGTATTCCGAGTCCTCACCCTTAATCTGAAATTTTCCGCGTTTAAGAACACCCGCATCTGCCATAAGCCGAACAAACTTTTCTTTGTTAGTGTAGGTCGCAAGCTTAAAGCCCATCAGTTCATCAATCGTAACTCCAAAATAATTCGCCAGAATCGGAAGAATCTCCAAATCCGGGGAGCCGCCGTTTTCCCACTTACTCACCGCCTGATAAGAAATGTTTACCGCTTCTGCCAGTTCTTCCTGAGTAATGCCTTTTGCACTTCTAAGTTTTTTGATTGTCTCACCAATCGTATTCATTTTTCCTACCTCGTATTTTTTTCCTTGCAAGGTTATACACATCATATTCGCAATAAGGCTTGTTGACAATCGACGCGTTTTTTAGTTTTACTCAACTGCCGGTTGAAAGATAAGGAGAGGGAGGCCACCCCCGCAACGCCCCCGGCTCTTGGGCTTTTTTGAAAAATACATATATTTTGGCGAAATTCTTAAAAATATATGTACTTATAGACGGTTTTTTAATGTGAAAGTCATATAATTTGAATGAATTTGCCAAATTATATGACATTTATTCCAAAAAAATAGGATTTTTACCGGAACCAAAACTGTTTTCCCTCTAAAAAAGCATATAATCTGGCGTTTTTGGTCAAATTATATGACTTTCTCATGGAAAATTGCTCCTTCCTGGGCATAATTGTCATATAATTTGCCATTTTTAACCAAATTATATGACTTTTTACAAAGAAACTGCTTCCTCCTGAACTAAAAAAGCATATGATTTGACAATTTTCCTTATTTTATATGCTTTTCCTTTCTTTTCTAATAATCCCAAAAACTCAAAACTAGTCTCATTTTCAAAAAAGTTGTAAAATTCAAACCTGAGGATTTGCGAAGACACAAAAATTTTCTGTCTCGGAATCTACAAATTCAAAACGGAGGTAAAAAATGAACACATTCTCTCAAGCCCTGTTAAGCGAAAAAACTGATAAAATCCCGGATGAATACGACTGGTTTGCGCCGCTTCTCGGTGACTGGGATTGCGACTACGATGACAACTACGGCGGCCAGCCACGCCATGTAAAAGGTGAATGGATTTTCAGACGAGTACTGGAAGGTGCCGGCATTCAGGACATCTTCATTTTTCCTTCAAGAGCAACAAAAGAAAATGCACCTCAGCCAGATGGCGAATACGGCTCCTCCCTCCGCATGTTCAATAAAAGCGAAAAATGCTACGACGTCTGCTACACCTGCGACCACTGCATGATAAGACTTCGTTTCACAAAGGAAGGCGACAGACTTGTGGGCAAAGTGTTAGACATCCCTGACAGCTACTGGATTTTCTCGGAAATAACCGGCGACTCCTTCAAATGGGAAAATGTAATGATAAAGCCGGACGGCACAAGAATTTTAGACTGCGAAATTCACGGAAAAAGGATAAAATAAACCTTCATTCTAACCAACAAGTGGAGTAAAAATGGAACTCAGAGAATTAAATGAAAACGATCTTGAATCCCTCATTAAATTATACGAACAGTTAGATGGTGCTAACGGTGACTTTACCGCAGAAGATGCGCGCAAAATCTGGAAAGCCGAAATTGAAGGTAACAGGAAAATCAAATATTTCGGAGCAGTTGAAAATGGAAAAGTAATTTCAACCTGCTATTGTCTGATAATTCCAAATCTTACCCGCTTAGGTTCTTCCATTGCTTTTGTAGAAAATGTTGTTACCGACTCGGAATATCGCGGACAGGGACTGGGCCGAAAAGTTATGGAAATGGCAATTGAGTTTGCCCGCGAAAATAACTGTTACAAAGTGATTCTGCAAAGCGCCAGCTTTAGAAAAGAAGCCCATCAGTTTTATAAGAATCTTGGATTCGACGGTGAATCTAAAAAAGCCTTTATCATGAAATTAAAAGATTATTAAAAATGGACTTTACCCTTTTAAACCACCAGATTGCTCCGCTCCAAGGCTCTGCCGCAGCGTCACTCCGCTGCAGTCCACACACAAAGGCATTTTTTTGTATAAAAGTCATATATTTTGATAAAAACTGGCGGATTATATGACAATTCAAACAAAATGTTTCTGCATCTTTTCTAAAAATCATATAAATCGAGTGAAAATGCTAAATTATATGATATTTCGGATAAAAAACGTCACTTGTTTTGCAATAAATAAAGAAAAAATGGTGCAGATGTCATATAAAACGATAAAAAGTTGGATATTATATGACAAACAGCATAAAAAGGATGATTAATTGTCGCAAAATGTCATATAATTTGCCTAAATGTGGCAAATTATATGATTATCAGCATCAAGTCTGGGTTTCCTATAACAAAAATGTCATATAATTTCAAACAAAGCTCCCAATTTATATGCTTTTTTGCAAAAAAAACTTGCCTCGTACATCATTTGCACTTATCTTTATAGGAGGAAAACTGCAAAGAGGGGGGGCGGTTTTCAGGGAGTATTATCATCAAAAAACTAGAAGCATTAAAACCGGCTGTATTTCTTCCACAAATTGAAGCACGAATTGCCGAATTGGAAGAAGCACTCAAAGCAAAACAATTCGCTGTAAAAAAGAATCCCTCGGGGCTCGTTCGTATTGTGCGCAGGGGAAAATCCCTTTTGTTTTACAAACGCACATCCACTTCCGATGCACAAGGAACCTACATGCCCCGCTCACAGGAAAAGTTGGCCCGCAGCCTTATCCAGAATGATTACGACCAGAAAATTATCCCGGCCATCGAAGCAGAAATAAAAGAGCTCAAAGATTTTCTAAAAGCCTATAAAGAAAGAGGCAGCGACACTGTGTACCAGAAACTCGCTTCCACCCGCCGCGAAGTTGTTTCACCTCTTACCCTGGACGACCAAGCCTATGCCGCTGCCTGGCTAAAGGTTGAATACCGGCACAAGAAATTTGCTGAGGATGCACCAGAGCTTTTTACCGACAACAATGAGCAGGTGCGCTCCAAGTCTGAGGTGATAATTGCAAATGCACTCAAGGCGGCGGGGGTGCCGTATCGCTATGAGTTCCCGCTTCTGGTGGATAGGAACGCGGCAGATAATATGGACACTGCTTCAGCAAAGTCCGGTTCGAAAGATTCAGATT